>Ga0326728_10006931_pt1 | contig 29932 bp, 23 predicted proteins | sample MB3enrmetagenome_FD_207602 | JGI IMG/M metagenome (GOLD analysis project Ga0326728, IMG submission 207602) | Lab enriched peat soil microbial communities from McLean, Ithaca, NY, United States - MB31MN | ecosystem: Environmental > Terrestrial > Soil > Wetlands > Peat | place: USA: New York... | reverse complement strand
GCCGGGCGGCTTTCACCGGCGGAGGCGCTGCGGATCGTGCCGCAAATTTGCGAGGCGCTCCAGTTCGCGCACGACGAGGGGATCGTCCACCGGGACATCAAGCCGGAGAATATATTGATTGACAAGAAGGGAAGGGTGAAGATCGCCGATTTCGGCATCGCCAAAATCATCGGTGGCGCGGAGGCCGGGGCTTCCATGACGGAAACCCGCCAGGCGATCGGCACCCCGCATTACATGGCTCCGGAGCAGGTGGAAAAGCCGCAAACGGTGGACCACCGGGCGGACATTTTTTCATTGGGCGTGGTGTTTTACGAGATGTTGACCGGCCAGTTGCCCCTGGGAAAATTCGCCCCTCCGTCACGCAAGGTCCAGATTGATGCGCGGCTGGATGAGGTCGTCCTGCGCGCCTTGGAGCGGGAGCCGGAGCTGCGCTACCAGCAGGCCGCCGAAGTCAAAACGCGGATTGATACCATCACCTCAACACCGCCGGGAACGGCGCCTTCCCTTGCCGCTTCGAGCGCGAACCGCCGGGTTTTTGCGTGGCTGTCCCTGGGCTTTTTGATCGTGGGATTATTGGGCTTTCCTTTGCTCATTGCGCTTAACGCCAGTGTCTTCGCGACGATGACTTTCAGCGGGTTGGGCCTGGTGCTGGCACTGATCTTCGGCTTGGTCAGTTGGCGTGAGCGGCTCGGACGGGTGATCACCATTGTCGTGCTGGCAATGCTGGCTCTGGCTCTGATATTCGTGTTCATCCTCTCCACGAAGGGGGCCGCTCGTTTAGCAGAAGCTCGAGCCGCGCAGATGGCAGAACAACGCGCGAAAATGGAGGCTCTCCGGGAAGAATCCATCAGGAATGCCTACAAAAAAGTCACGCAGCGCCTATTTGACCTTCAAACCAGGGAGGGGGAACTCGAAAGGAATTTTTCCACCAACAACCCATTAGTCCAAGGCAACCTGAAGGCGCTTGAAGCCGCCCAGGCCGAAAAGAAACGCATGGAAGAAGCCAATCCCGGTCTTGCGGACACGGCGCAGGATCGTGGCGCCTCTGACGAAACTTGGTCACCGGCTTTGGCGCCGGGGGCGAAACCGGACCTCCAGGGGATTATGAGCGAAGCCACAGACCTCATGAATAGGGGCCGCTTCGACGAGGCCTTGGGCCGGCAGATTTGGTTCTTCAATCACGCCGTGCAATTGGATCCCAGTTACTCCGCCGTGCGCCTTTCCTTCACTTTGTCCGCTTGGCGGGAACTGGCACGGCGCTATCCAAAGGCTCTACAGGCCCTGACGGAAGTTCGCGACCGCGACGTGGCGCAATTCGCTGCCGGTCGCGGCTATGCTGAACTCTTCCAGGAGGTGGAAAGCATCAATCGCGAACTCGGCGACCCGGAAGCCACGTGCAAGCTGTGCAAGACAATTGCCGACAAGGACCCAAACCTCGCGTGCCAATGCTATTACTATGCCCAACAGGCGCTATTGGAACAGGGTCAATACGAGTTGTGCTCGCGATTCATGGGCGATCCTCAAGCCCGATTCAACGCGGCCCGATCTCAGATCAAAACGCCCGGCGTGGACTACTTTGTCGGCCAGGTTTGCGCGCTGGTTGAAATCCTGGTTGGAACCGGACACAAATCCGAGGCCGAAAATATCTCCGCCCAGGCCATAGCCGTCCTCGACGACCCGCGCCTTCATTTCGCGGTGACCGACGCTGAGGCGAGAATCGCAAAACGAGGCAAATGACTTGACGCCCGGCGACTCCACACCGTCCACCGCCCCGCCACGCGATTATTTTGCGACGACGCGCTGGACGGTCGTGCTCGCCGCCGGGGGCCGCTCGACGCCGAAGGCCGATATGGCGCTGGAGGAATTGTGCCGCACTTATTGGTACCCGCTTTATGCCTACGTCCGGCGCCACGGCCATTCGCGGGAGGACGCCGAAGACCTCACGCAGTCTTTTTTCGCCCGCTTTCTGAAAAAGAATTACCTCGAAAACCTCCGGGCCGAGCACGGCAAGTTCCGCGCTTTCCTGATCGCTTCGCTCAAACATTTTCTGGCCAATGAATGGGACCACGCCCGCCGCCAAAAACGCGGCGGCGGCGTCCCGCCTCTTTCTCTCGACTGGCAGGACGCGGACAGCCGCTATCAAATTGATCCCGCCGATAACCTCAGTCCCGACAAGATTTACGACCGCGCCTGGGCCGTGACGCTGCTGGAACGGGTCATCCGCCGCTTGCACGAGGAGAACGCCGACGAAGGGAAAGTGTTGATCTTCGAGCGATTGAAGCCATTTTTGATGTTGGGCCGGAGCGACATTCCCTACGCCCAGGCCGCCGCCGGGCTGGAGATGACCGAAGGAGCTGTGCGCGTGGCAGTCCACCGGCTGCGCCGGCGTTACCGGGAACTGTTGCGCGAGGAAATCGGGCAAACCCTTTCCGATCCGGCGCAGGTGGAAGAAGAAATGCGGGCCTTGTTCACCGCGTTTGGCGGATAAGTATCCTCGCAAGAACAATTTGCGATAATGAGGCGCGAAAACAAATAGCCCGGCAACACTCCCGCCAAGGCGAACGAGACGGCGGCCAAGCCATCGAGCCAAAGATTCATCTGCCCATAAAACACGCCAAATCATCCCAAGGGAAACAAATTACGCGCCATGCATTGGCTCTCTTCGGGATGGGCCTTTCGATCGAAATGCGTCGGTGACGGCGGGAAAGGAGGGTAGGGCGGGCACTCCGTTGCCCACCGCGGCGCGCACGGAGTGCGCGCCCTAGCCAACCTCCAATGACGGATTACTTTCGATCTTGGTTTAAGGTTGACACCGTGACGATTGAATGATAAATTTCTTTTATGATCCTTTTGAGCGTTCATAAACTTGGTCCATCTCCACAAGCCTTGCCCGCGGCAATGGTTTTTTCACCGCAACTGCTGCTGACCGAGAAATCTCAGGTCACCATTGGACTGGACGCATCGGAGGCGGAGAGGAGACTGCTCGCACTTCGCGCCAGCAGGATGGCCGCGATGCTCGAAAATCACGGTTACAACCACTACGGGATCAATGAGTGAATCTGCCGGGCCGCTTTTACCCTTGGCAAAGTCATAGACAATCCCCTTTTCCCGTTCCGGCGACCTTCCCGAACCTCCATTTGCGGCAAAGGGGGCAGTCTGGAATTTGCCGGAGCTTGCCACACGAACCTCAACCGGATACTCTTTTGACCGATGATGAAAGGCAGTTTTTTGACCCATTAGATGACACCGCAATCTCCAACTCCATCCCCTGCGCCCTCGGATTTCATTCGCGATATCGTCGCCGCGCACGTGGCGGAGCGGCGCTACCCGCAAATCCACACCCGCTTCCCACCCGAACCCAATGGCTATCTCCACATCGGCCACGCCAAGTCTATATGCCTGAATTTCGGCATCGCCCGCGAATTCGGCGGCGTCTGCAACCTGCGCATGGACGACACCAACCCGGCCAAGGAGGAGGTGGAATACGTCGAGTCCATCATGGCCGATGTCAACTGGCTCATCAGCGGCTGGGCCGATGATCGCCTGGGCTTGAAACCGGCGGGCCAGACGCCCAGGGCCGTCACCAGCAATGGCCAGCCCGATTTTTACCTGGCGCCGGTCACGGCCGCCGAGGGCGGCGGCAGAAAATTGGAGCCTTTTTACGCTTCCGATTACTTCGAGCAGATTTACGCCTACGCCCTCGTCCTGGTTCAAAAGGGCCTGGCTTATGTGTGCGATCTTTCCCCCGAGGACACCGACCAGTTTCGCGGCGCGCCCGACCGGCCCGGACGGGAAAGCCCCTTCCGCGGCCGCCCGGTGGAGGAGAACCTCGATTTGTTCAAACGGATGCGGGCCGGCGAGTTTCCCGACGGCGCGCGCACCTTGCGGGCCAGAATGGACATGGCCTCGCCCAACGTCTGGATGCGCGACCCGGTGCTCTACCGCATCCGCCATGCCGAACATCACCACACCGGCGCGGAATGGTGCATTTATCCCATGTACGATTTCGCCCATTGCCTGAGCGATTACCTGGAGGGGATCACCCACAGCATCTGCACGCTGGAGTTCGAGGTCCACCGCCCGCTCTACGATTGGATCCTGGAAAACCTGGACCTGCCGCGCCCCCTGCCGCGCCAATACGAATTCGCCCGCCTCAGCCTGGGCTACACGGTGATGAGCAAGCGCAAGCTCCTCCAGCTTGTCAATGATAAAATCGTCCGCGGCTGGGACGACCCCCGCCTGCCCACCATCTCCGGCCTCCGCCGCCGCGGCGTCACCCCCGAGGCCCTGCGCCATTTCGCCTACAACATCGGCATCACCAAATACAACGGCCTGACCGACGTGGCCGTTCTGGAGCACGCCGTGCGCGAGGATTTGAACCGCCGCGCGCTCCGCCGCCTGGCCGTCCTGCGGCCCCTGAAGGTCGTCATCACCAATTATCCCGAGGGCAAAGTGGAGGAGCTTGACGCTGTCAACAATCCGGAGGACCCGGCCGCGGGCGCCCGCAAGATTCCCTTCGGACGCGCCCTTTACATCGAGCGGGACGATTTCATGGAAAACCCGCCGCCCAAATACTTCCGGCTGCGGCCCGGCGGGGAGGCGCGGCTCAAATACGCCTATATCATCAAGTGCGACCAGGCCGTCAAGGACGCCGCCGGCAACGTGATCGAATTGCGCTGCACGGCGGACTTGGAGAGCAGGACCGGCGGCGCCACGGCCGGCCGCAAGATCAAGGGGACCATTCACTGGGTCGGCGCCGCCAGCGCCATCGAGGCGGAGGTCCGGTTGTATGACCGGCTGTTCACCATCGCCGAACCGGACGCGGCGGGGGATTTCAAGCAGCACCTCAACCCGCAGTCGCTGGAGATTCTGACCGCCAAGTGCGAACCGGCCCTGCAAAGCGCGGAGGCCGCCTTGCGCTATCAATTCGAGCGTTTGGGTTACTTCGCGCTGGACCTGGAGAGCGCGCCGGGAAGGCTCATCTTCAACCGCACCATCACGCTGCGCGACACCTGGGCCAGGGAGCAGCACAAAGCGTGAGGCGCACGCTCTTGTCGCCCTTCGTCATGCTCACGCTTTTGAACAAAGGCGCCCGGAGACGGCCTTGGATGGCGGCCGGCGCCGCCTTGTTGGTGATTTTGGCGGCGGCGGGCTGCCAGACGGCCGGTTTTTACAGCCAGGCCATCATCGGTCAATACGAACTTCTCGCGCGCCGGACGCCCATCGGCCAATTGATCAAAGACCCCGGCACGGACCCCAAGCTCAAGGCCCGGCTTGAGCTGGTCTTGCGGCTCCGGCAATTCGCCGCGCAGGAACTCAAGCTGCGCCCCGACGGCAGCTACCTCACCTACGTGGATCTCCACCGCCCGGCCGTGGCGTGGAACGTCAACGTCGCCCCGCCGTTATCTCTGGAGCCGAAGACCTGGTGGTTTCCTGTCGTCGGCCGCGCCAGCTATCGCGGCTACTTCCACGAAGAGGCCGCGCGCCGATATGCCGCGCGCTGGACCAAAAAGGGCTGGGACACTTATGTGGATGACGTGCCGGCCTATTCGACCCTGGGCTGGTTTCATGACCCCTTGCTCAACACGTTCATCTTTGAATCGGACGCCAATTTGGCCGACACCATCTTCCACGAACTGACGCACCAGCTCCTGTTCGTCCCCGGCGACACCGATTTCAACGAAGCCCTCGCCATGACCGTCGCGGCCGAGGGCGTGCGGCGCTGGTTCGAGGCCGCGGCCGACACGCAGGCTTATCAACGCTATCTGCAGGGCCTCCAACACGAGAAGGATTTTGTGCGGCTGGTCATGGCGTCGCGGCAGGATTTGCAGAAAGTCTATCACGACCCCGGATTGGCCGACGCCGCCAAACTCCGGCGCAAGGCGGAGATCATCCAGGAGATGCGTGGCCGCTACGCCAGCCTCAAAGGGGCTTGGGGCGTGAGCACGCCCGGTTACGACGGATGGTTCGCCCAGCCCCTTAACAACGCGCAGCTCAACACCGTCGCCGCCTACTACGACCTGGAGCCTGCTTTCCAGGCGCTCCTGCGCGCCCAGGGCGGCGACATGGAGAAGTTTTTCCAGGCCGCGCGGGACCTGGCCCAATTGCCCCTGGAAAAGCGGCGCCAGGCCCTGCGCGCGTGCTTGAATCCGGAGAAAACTGAATCTCATTGAAAACCGCCCGGTCTGCCGGCACAATGCCCTCATGCAATCTGTCTTTACAGGTCCGGTCTATGTGGTGCGCGATAATATTGACACCGATCAGATTATCTCCGCCCAATATCTCACCCTGGTCCCCACCATGGCCGAGGAATACCAGAAGCTGGGCAGTTACGCCCTGGCGGGGCTGCCCGATTCTCTTTACCCCGTCCGCTTCATCAAGCCGGGGCAGATGGACAGCGAGTATCCCATCGTGGTGGCCGGGCGCAACTTCGGCTGCGGCAGTTCGCGCGAGCACGCTCCCATCGCCCTTGGCTCGGCCGGCTGCAAGGTCGTGCTGGCTCAGAGTTTCGCCCGCATCTTTTTCCGCAACTCCGTCGCCACCGGCGAGCTTTATCCCTGCGAATGCGTGGACCGCCTCTGCGACATCCTCAAGACCGGCGACGTGGTGACGGTGGATTTGGACGCCCTCACGGTGACCGTCCCGGCGACGGGCAAGACTTATTCGATCAAGCCCTTGGGGGATGTCCGGCCGGTCGTGGACGCCGGCGGCTTGTTCAATTACGCCCGCAAGACCGGGATGATGACCGCTTCGTGAGTCTATTCTCGTATTGACTCCAGCCGCAGAACCGGGGCCGGCTCGGAGCGGAGCGGATTGGATTGAAAACCGGTTCGTTCCAATTGGGCCAGCCAATGATCAATCAGCGCCAGCACCGGGGCCATGGCCAGGTGTTCATGCGTGCCGGCTAATTTGAACTGTGGCAGCGGCGTCCCGCCGCTGTTGTCTTGGACGTAGGGTCCCAGATGGCTGCGCGCCAATTTGAGCAGCGCGGCCGCCGGACGCAGCCGGTCCTTCTGCAAGTGGACGAAGGCGCCCGCAAGTTGGATCAATCCTTTGTAAAAGGCGCCGTTGGGGCTGCCGCGCACTTTGAGCCAAAGCTCCTCCAACACCTCATGCGCCTCGTAATACTCTCCCCGGTTGAAGCAGTCGAAGAACCCCGCGTAGTAAGGATCCATCGCTCCGACGGAACCCTTTCCGACCCTCTGCGCGATTCTCTGTCTTTTGCCGCTCACCCACCCACCATAGAACAAAGCCGGCGCAAAGCAGAGCGAAAAGGGCGCATCTGGTTGCCATTCCTTCTCCCTGGGGGAGAAGGTGAAGCCGGCAGCTTTAATGAAGGCAGATGCAAAGGAGAAAAAGAGATTGCAGGATTATTCCTTTGACAATTATTCCCGCGGCTTCCCTACGGCCTTGTCCAACCACCCTCGTTGCCACTATCGCGCGGCCACCGCCCTGGGTCCGCGGCCGACCCAATAGAGGAGCAGGATCAGCGCCGCGAAGGGGAGCAGGGCCAGCCAATCGGCGTGCGGCCCGGCGTAGAACGGATTGTGCGCCGTGGCCCAGTTGGTGAGCCGGGTGTTGGTGTCGCTCAACACCCCGGCCATGAACGCGAAACCAATCCCCGCGATCGCCCCTCCGGCAATGTAACCGCTGGCCAAGAGAACGCCCGGACTGCTGTCGCTCAGGGCCGCCAGTTGCTCGGCGGAAAGATGGGATTGGCTCAATCGCCGCCCCCGGTCCACCAGCCAGCGGGCCGCCCCTCCGGCCATCAGCGGCATGGAGGAGGAAATGGGCAGATAGACACCCACCGCGAAGGCCAGCGAGGAAATGCCGCAAAGTTCGAGCACGACGGAGATCATGACGCCAAAGAGCACCAGCGCCCAAGGTAATTGCCCGTGAAGGATGCCTTTAATGATGTAGGAGACCAGAACGGCCTTTGGCGCCGACCACTTGCTGACCTCCGAACCGTCGGGGCGTTTGGTGAACGTGCCGTTGATGCCCGGATCCACGTAATAGACAGCCGCGCCGCTCTCATCCATCAGGTATTGGCCTTGCCGTCCGCCTTCGTCATCGGGTTTCTGCCAGGGGCGGTACAACTTGGAATCGTCCCTGGCCTGCGGGCCGCGCAGAGGCCCAGGGGCGCCCAAGGAAGCGCCCGCCGGGGCGTGCAATCCCGGCGCCACCGCCGCAGCCGGGACATAAACGGTCGCGTTGTCGTTGAGCATCAACAGGACCGGCCCCAGGGCCAGCGCCGAGAGCGTCGCGCCAATCATGATCGCGATCTGTTGGTACTTTGGCGTGGCGCCCAGCAAAAAGCCCGTTTTCAAATCCTGGGAGGTCGCCCCGCCATTGGAGGCCGCCACGCAGACGATGCCGCCGACGGACAGAGCCGTGACGTAATAGCCCGGGCCGGTCCAACCCGCCGCCAGAAAGGCCAGGCAAGTCAACAACAAAGTGGCCACCGTCATCCCGGAAATGGGATTGGAGGAGGAGCCGATTTCGCCCGTCAGACGCGAGGATACGGTGACGAACAGGAATCCAAACAGGACGATCAGCACGGCCCCCAGCCAGTTCATTTGCAAGGGCGGGGAGGCCCATATCGCCGCCACCAGCGCCAGGCAGCCACAGGCGACCACTTTCATGGAAAGGTCCTGCTCGGTTCGCGCCGCCACGGACCGGGCCTGGGCGGCGGCGGCGCCGAAGTCCGACAATCCGGCGCGGATGCCCCGCCAGATCAACGGCATCGAACGCGCCAGGCTGATGATCCCTCCCGCGGCCACGGCGCCCGCGCCGATATAGAGAATATACGCGCTGCGCACGCCATCGGGATCCATGTCCTTGATCGGCACATTTCCCGGCGCCACAACTCCGGCGGCGTTGGCGCCAAAGAACTTGATCAACGGAATCAAAACCAAATACGAGAGCACCCCCCCGGCGGCCATGATGCAGGAAATGCGCGGCCCAATGATGTAGCCGACCCCCAACAACTCCGGTGAAATTTCCGCCGCAATCGCGCCGCCCGTGAAGGGCGCGCCGAAAACTTTCTCCGGCGTGTCCTTCCATCCTTTGAAGACCGCCATGACCGTCTTATAGACAAGCCCGACGCCGAATCCGCCAAAGATCGCCGCGCCGCTCGGCCGCCTCGCGTGTTCGCGCGTGGTGTGCTGCAAGACAGCGCGCGATTCCGCGTCGGCGCCCGCTTTGAGCACTTCGGCGCAGGCGGTCCCCTCGGGATACTTCAACACGCCGTGCTGCTGCACGATGAGCGCCCGGCGCAAGGGAATCATCATCAGAATCCCCAGCAAAGCCCCCAGCACGCCCACAATCATCACCCGCGCCACTTGCAGGTCGAAACCCAGGATCATGATGGCCGGCATGGTCACGCCGACGCCAAAGGCAATGGATTCCCCGGCCGAGCCGGCCGTTTGCACGATATTGTTTTCCAGGATGGTCGCGTCCCGGCCGCCCAGCTTGGCCCAGATGCGGAACAAGCTCAGACTGATGACGGCCACCGGAATGGAGGCGCTGACGGTCATGCCGACCTTGAGGACCAGATAAAGGGAGGAGGCGCCAAAAATCATTCCCAGAAATATGCCCAGAATGACCGTGCGCGGGGTAAACTCGCGCAGGTTTGTCTCCGGCCCGATGAAGGGCTGCGCGTCGGATCTTGCGGCCATCGCGGCAGTGGACTCAGGCGCCATGCCGGGATACTACCGGGGGAAGGCGCCGATGCAAGCAATGGGTGCGGGCAAAAAAGCGCAAAAGAGAGCGTTGACAGGCCGGGGCCGGGAGCGTAAGATGAGGCGAAAGATAAAAAGGATTTACTCAAATGCTTCGAATTTGCCTGATTGTTGCGATTCTTGCCGGGCTGGCCGCCGGCGTTGTCAGTTTCGTCTATGTCCAGGACATCATCACCACCACCCGGAAGGATCGGGATGACTGGAAGAAGAAGGACACTGACGAAGCCGCCGCCCACACCAAGACCAAAGCGACTCTCAAAAAGACCACGGCCGACTTGGACACGACCAAGAAGACGCTGGACCAGACCAAGAGCGACTTGGATGCCGCCACGACCAAAGTGGCGGAACTGGACAAGCAGAACACTGATCTGACCGGCAAATTGGACAAGACCACCGCCGAACGGGACGACGCGCAGCAAAAACTGGAGCGGTGGCGGCTTGTGGGCCTGGAGCCGGACCAGATCAAGGGGCTGATGGCCGATCGCGATAAACTGCAGAAGGAGAAGGCCGCGCTCATCGCCGAGAACAAGCTTGTTGCGGCCAACCGCGATGATTGGAAGAACAAATATATCCTTTTGGTCGGAGTCGACGCGCCGGTGCAGTTGCCCGCCGGTTTGAAGGGCAAGGTCCTGGTCGTGGATCCCAAGTACGATTTCGTCGTTCTGAACATCGGCGACGACCAGGGGGCCAAGCCGCGCGGGGAGATGTTGGTGGATCGCGACGGCAAGCTGCTGGGCAAGGTGCGAATTTCCAGCGTGCAGAAAGACAGTTGTGTCGCCAGCATCCTGCCCAATTGGAAGCGGGGCGAGATCATGGAAGGCGACGAAGTGCTCTACTGATGAAGATTTTGCGCACAGTTCTATGTGCCCTTGTTTTGGCGATGGCCGCGGGTTGGCTGGCCGGCTGCGCCACGGATACGGATGTTTCTCCAATGCCGTGGAACACGCCGCAGAGTTGGGAGGGACCGCTGCCTTCGACCATCAACCAAGGGCGGTAAGCGCCACGTTTTGCTGTTGATTTATTTGGCGAACTCGACGCAACGGGTTTCGCGCACGATGGTGACCCGAATCTGGCCCGGGTACTGTAGTTCCTCCTCGATCTTGTGGGCGATGTTGCGCGCCAGCATGTAGGCCTCTTCGTCGCTGATCTGGCCGGGTTGGACCATCACCCGCAATTCCCGGCCGGCTTGCAGCGCAAAACACTTCTCCACGCCGGCAAAAGACATTCCGATCCGCTCCAAATCCTCGACCCGCTTGATGTAGGTCATCACCGTCTCGGACCGCGCGCCCGGACGGGAGGCGCTGATGGCGTCGGCGGCGCTGACCAGGATGCCGTAGGAACTGGTGTGTGGGACCTCGCCATGATGGGAGGCGACGCCATTGACCACCTCCTCCGATTCGCCATAGCGTTTGACAATATCCGCGCCGACGATGGCGTGCGCGCCTTCGATCTGGTGGTCAACGGCCTTGCCGATGTCGTGCAAGAGGCCGGCCCGCTTGGCGGTGGCAATGTCCAGGCGCAATTCGGCCGCCATCAACGCCATCAATTGGGCCACCTCGACGGAGTGCTGGAGAATATTCTGGCCGAAACTGTGGCGGAAATGCAGGCGGCCCAGCAGTTTGATCAATTCGCCATGCATGGGCGCCAGGCCCAGCGTCATCACCGCCTCCTCGCCGGCGCGCTGGATGGATTGGTCCATTTCCTGGGAAACGGCCGTGACGACCTCCTCAATGCGGGCCGGATGGATGCGGCCGTCCAGGATGAGCCGCTCCATGGCCTCGCGGGCGATCTGGCGCCGGACGGGATCAAAACCGGAAAGGACGACCGCGCCGGGTGTATCGTCAATGAGCACCGTCACGCCGGTAGCGGCCTCGAAGGCGCGGATGTTGCGGCCTTCCCGGCCGATGATGCGGCCCTTCATTTCCTCCCCCTTGATATTGACGGTGGCGGTGGAGGTTTCAAAACTGTGCTGCCCGGCATAGCGTTGGATGGACAGGCTGACGATCTTGCGCGCCTGCTCTTCGGCCCGGCTCCGGGCTTCTTCCATGATGTGCTGGGAAAGCTGCATGGCGTCGCTCATGCTTTCCTGCTCCACCTGCTTCAAGAAGGCGGCGCGGACCTCGTTTTCGCTCATTTTGGCGATCTCGGCCAGGCGGGCGCGGCGCTGGGCGACCAGTTGGACGGCCTGCTCGCGCTGGGCCTCCACCTCCGCCGCCTTGGACTGAAGGGCCTCACGGTCGGCGCGGAAGACTTTTTCCTGCTTGACGAGGTTTTCCAATTGGCCGTTGACCAGTTCCTCACGGGTGGTCAGGCGCTGTTCATCGGCGGCGATTTCCTTCTGGCGGGCGGCGGCAAGACGCTCGGATTCCGCGCGCACCTTGAGGGCCTCCTCATTGGCGGCCAGGCGGGCGTCCCGCGCCAGCGATTCGGCCTCCAGGCGGGCTTTTTCCAGAATCTCCTTTTTCTGTTGTTGGACGCCGGCGCCCAGGCTGCGGTCGCGCCAGAGCCGGAGCAGATAGCCGCAGAGGATGCCGATGACCAGGATGACTGCGCCTGCAATGGTGGGATTCATGCGGGAAGGGACGCCGGGGCGGGAATTTCCAGCCAGCGTGTGGGTGTCAAAATAAAATTCATGTTCACATCGTGCCTTTCCGCCGGAATTTGCGGGACGACCTGTTGGTCAAAGGCGACCCCGCATTTGGTCCCCGCGATCCCGGCCAGCAGGCGATCGTAGAATCCCCGGCCCCGGCCCAGCCGGCGGCCGGACAGGTCAAATCCTAAACCGGGAGCCAGCACCAAGTCCAGACGCTTTAATTCAAGGGCCGGGCAATGGGCGGCCGGCTCGGAAATGCCGAATCGGCCCGGCGCGCAATCGCGCCCGGGGTCAGAGACTTGAAAGGGGAGATAGGTTCCCGTCGCGGCCACAAAGCGGGGCAGCGCCACCGTTTTGCCGGCTTGCAGCGCCTCCTCCAGCAGCGGGGAGACATCCAGTTCCCCGGCCAGCGGCGCGTAAAACAGAACTGTCCGGGCGCGTTCCCAGACCGCCTGGCGCCGGAGCAACTCGCGCGCCCGGGCCGAGGCGGCCCGGCGTTCGGCCTCCGGGAGGCCATGGATGGCCAGGCGCAACTGGCGGCGCAATTCCGCCTTGGCGCAGTGGGCGTCGGTGTTCATCCTAAATCCGGCAGTTGGATTTTATGAAAAAACAAAGGCCACAGATGCCCACAGATGAACACAGATTTTTCTGAAAAGCGTCTTTCATCCGTTGGGTGACTCCTGTTTTCTTCGCAACTCCTTCTGATCTGTGCCCATCTGTGTTCATCTGTGGCTTTAACTGTTTTGATAAGACTCATTTGCGCAGGGCTTCGATCTGGGCGCGCCATTTTTCCAGCCGTTCCTTGATTTTCTTCTCCGCCCCCTGCTCGGTCGCCTCGTAGTACCTTCGCGCCGCGCCCAGGTAATCCTGCGGCACGAAGTGGCCCGGGAAATCGTGCGCGTACTGGTAATCCTCACCGTGCCCAAGCCGTTTGGCGCCCGCGTAGCTCGCGTCCCGCAACGGCAGCGGCACGGGCAGCGTCCGGCCCGACCGCACGTCGGCCAGGGCGGCGTCAATGGCCAGATAGGCGCTGTTGCTCTTGTTGGCCGTGGCGATGTAAATGGCCGCCTCGGCAATCGGGATGCGCGCCTCGGGCCAGCCGACAAACTCCGCCGTTTGATGCGCCGCCGCCGCCAGCACCAGCGCCATCGGGTCCGCCAGGCCGACGTCCTCCGCCGCGCAAATCATGATGCGCCGCGAGATAAACCGCGGGTCCTCGCCCGCGTGGATCATCTTCGCCAGCCAGTAGAGCGCCGCGTCCACGTCGCTCCCGCGCATCGCCTTGATGAAGGCCGAAATGGTGTCGTAATGCGCGTCGCCGTCGGCGTCATAAACCACCGCCTTTTTCTGGATGCACTGCTCGGCCGCCGCCAAGTCAATATGAATGAGGCCGTCGGCGCCGGGGGGCGTGCTCAACGCCGCGATTTCCAGCGAATTGAGCGCCTTGCGCGCGTCGCCGTCGGCCACTTTGGCCAGGTGGCGCAAGGCCTCCTCGGCGGCCTGGATTTTGCAATGGCCCAAACCGCGTTCGGGGTCCGCCAGGGCGCGGCGCAGCAAGTCCAGCAACTCCTGCTCGGAGAGCGGCTGCAGCTCGAAAATCTGCGAGCGGGAGACCAGCGGAGAGTTGACGAAGAAGAACGGATTATGGGTCGTGGCGCCGATCAGCCGCACGACGCCGCTTTCGACGTCGGGCAGCAGGACATCCTGCTGGGCCTTGTTGAAGCGGTGGATTTCGTCAATAAATAATATAGTTGACTGTCCGGTGTTCTCCAGCCGGTTGGCCGCCCCGGCCAGCACCCGGCGCATGTCGGCCACGTTGGACTCCGCGCCGCTGAGCCGCTCGAACTTGCTGCGCGTTTGCCGGGCGATGATTTGCGCCAGCGACGTCTTCCCGGTCCCCGGCGGCCCGTAAAAAATGAGGGACTGGACGCGGTCGGCCTCGATGGCGCGGCGGAGCAATTGGCCGGGCGCCAGGACGTGTTTCTGGCCGGCGAACTCGTCCAGGTTCCTTGGCCTCATGCGGGAGGCCAGCGGCTGGGAGGCGAACGACTTGGGTTCATCCCCGGCCGGACCGGGCTGGCCCGCCTCCGGCGCTTCTGAAAACAAATCATTGCCTGTCACAGCGGTAAGATAGCCGAAAAAGCGCCCGTCACCAAGAGCGAACCGGCGTCCGGGCCTCCGGCCTGTTAGTGGTTACCCGCCTTCGCCTGGCGGCTGCGGCGCGGCAAGCCCGCCTTGCCGCGCCGTAGTGTTAGCGTAGGCGGGTGTTTTTTCATTTTTCATCCGTTTTATCATTTTTTTGGCTGGATTAAGTGCAATTAAGCGCGATTGAGCGCAATTGGCCGCATCCTGTCCGCCCTCAAAGTGGCCCCCCTTCCTTGGCCCGGAGAGGCATAAAGATGGGGGCAAAAAGATAGGAACAGGACGTTTTTCCGCCCCCATTTTTCAGCCTGCCGCCTTGCCGGTTCATCGTGAATGGCGGGTGTTCTGTTCATTTTTCATGGGTCCCTATAATTTTTTATTTGGTTATATTCACTTATATTCACTTGTACTGGCTTTTACTGGCTGCAATTGGACCGGGCTGAATTGCAGTTTCCGGCGCCCGCGGGCGAGCGCCGATTTCGGGACGGCGTCCAAAAGCGGAACTGAGATAACGCAAAGACGCCAAGTCGCCAAGTCGCCAGGAAACGCGTTCCCTTTCCGCCTTCTCTAGCGCCTTTGCGCCCTGGCGTCTTTGCGTTTACAAGGGACAAGACGGCAGGCAGAAAAATGGCGGCAAAAAAATGTCCTGCTTTCATGTTTTTGCCTTTCCCTTTGCGTTGGTGGTTCCGCACTCCAAAGCGCTGAGCGCGTAAGGCAAGCTGACGTTTTGGCGCCGCCCACCTTTTGCATCCCTCGTTGCGGTCTGTCATTTCGACCTTCATACGCCGATTATGGCACATCCCGGGATGGACAAAAAACCTACGGTAGTGTTTTAGGCATGATTTTTTTTGGAGGGGTTGGATCGCCGCTGGTGGCTGTCAATCAGGAGCTTGCGGCGGAAAAAATCCCAAAAACCGTGGAAACACGAAAAAAAGTGTGAAATAATTTCCGTGGGACCCCCGATTTTCTGCAAAATGGCCCTCTTTTTGGGCCAAAAACGAACCGCCTTTGGATTGGCAATTTGCAAGCTGCTGGTTTCCAACGCCTTGCGCTCGTCACTTTTCACACGCTTTGCTTGTCAGGCGGGGGAATGGAAGGGGAATGATCGAAAGAGCAGAGGGAACCGCGAAATACTCGAAGCACGCGAAAAACCCAGACCTGTTCGCATATTTCGCATGTTTCGCGGTTGAACAGAAGTCTGCAGGGGAGGATTGGCGGGCACGCCACCGGCGCCGATGGGCACGGCGGGACTGACACGACAACCAAGGATGAATGGGCCGCAAAGGAGCGCGAAAGAACGCAGCGCGGCAAACCGCAACCAAAAGGATGATGGACGAGGGAGGGGGAAAAAGCAAAGGAATGATCGGCAGACAAACAACGGAGCCGCCAGCGCGAAGATCACCCATCGCTGCCGGAAATATTTATCAGGTAGCTTATAAAAACGATATTGAGTCACTTTTCGGTCGTTGGCGGAAGCTGCTTTACCCAGCCGTCTTCCGGATAGGCTTCTGCCAGCGAACGCAATTCCTGGAGCAAGGCATCGCACCGCGAGAGGTTGTTCTCCACCTTCGCATCAATAAGGGTGTTGACCAAGCCTTTTGCCAACTGCTCCCGCACCGCGCCATCCGCCGGGTTAGCCTGGGCCAGCGAACGCAATTCATCGAGCAAGGCATCGCGGCGGGAAAGGTCGTTTTCCGCCTTCGCATAATTAAGCGTGTTGAACAAGCCTTTTGCCAACTGCTCCCGCACCGCGCCATCCGCCAGGTGTGCCTGGGCCAGCGCACGCAATTCCTGGAGCAAGGCATCGCGCCGGGAGAGGTCGTTTTCCTCCTTCGCATCAACAAGGGTGTTGACGAAGCCTTTTGCCAACTGCTCCCGCACTGCGCCATCCGCCGGGTGTGCCTGGGCCAGCGAACGCAATTCCTGGAGCAAGGCGTCGCGCCGGGAGAGGTCGTTTTCCGCCTTCGCATAATTAAGCGTGTTGAACAAGCCTTTTGCCAACTGCTCCCACACCGCGCCATCCGCCGGGTGTGCCTGGGCCAGCGAACGCAATTCCTGGAGCAAGGCGTCGCGCCGGGAGAGGTCGTTTTCCGCCTTCGCATCATCAAGGGTGTTGACGAAGCCTTTTGCCAACTGCTCCCGCACCGCGCCATCCGCCGGGTTAGCCTGGGCCAGCGAACGCAATTCCTGGAGCAAGGCATCGCGCCGAGAAAGGTCGTTTTCCGCCTTCGCATAATTAAGCGTGTTGAACAAGCCTTTTGCCAAAATCTCCCGCACCGCGCCATCCTCCGGGTGCGCCTGGGCCAGCGCACGCAATTCCTGGAGCAAGGCATCGCGCCGGGCAAGGTCGTTCTCCGCCTTCGCATAATTAAGCGTGTTGAACAACCCTTTTGCCAACTGCTCCCGCACCGCGCCATCCTCCGGGTGCGCCTGGGCCAGCGCACGCAATTCCTGGAGCAACCTGCGAAAAGCCCAGAGGAGGAACAGCCCTTCTGCCGCAACCACCGCCGCGCATCGGATCCAATGATGTTTCCAGGGCAACCCGATGCTCCCAACCCCAAACATCAGCAGAAAAGGGATCATAAGTTTGACTGTCTTCCGAAGCGCCTTGCGGTCGGTTTCTTTGCCCGGCCCGCTCCAGTCCGCATCGGCCCAGGCGCCTTCTTCCATCATGATTTCCGTTCGCCGCCGGCCCAGGTGATCCATCAGCACAACGCCATTGACCATGTTGGCAATCAAGAGCAGCGCCATTCCGATGCCCAACGCCAGCGGGTGCTGGGAAAGTCTTGGCAGGCAATAAAAGACGGCTCCCATCGAAAGCACGAAAAAGGCGATCTGGAACCATGCCGTCCGCACCATCAGCCGCCGTTCGGGCGGCGATTTGGTTTCATCCACCGCTGTCTTCCAGGAAAACAGTATTGCGCCCAGCATCGCCGCCAAACTGCCCAGCGCGGCCAGGGAAAAGGCGCTCTTTGCCCCGGCCCCGCCCTTGGCCGCCGCAACGCCGATGGACGCCGCCTTCGCCGAAGTGACGGCCAAGGGCAGAGCGGCCACCACCGCCACGGTAAAGGCCGTTCCCGGCGCGGTCTTTTCCAGCGCGCCTTCCACAAAAGCCAGCACTTCCTCCTGCAAAAGTTTCCGGCCGCGCGCCAGCCGCTGGCGGACCGCCTCCTCCGTCAGCTCCAGCTCTTGCGCGACGGCCTCGACCGATTGGTGTTCGCGATAAAACAGCACCAGCGGTTCGCGGTAGGTTTCCGGAATCCGTTCCAGCGCCCGCCACAGGATTTCAGCCTCCTCCCGGCTGATGGCCCGCTCCGCGGGCAAAGGCTCCGGCGAACGCGGCTCGGCAATATCCTCCAGCGCCTGGGCGCGATGGCTCGGCTCCCGCCCCTGCGTTCGCAGGGAGTTGTGGATCAGATTTCGGGCGATGCCGCAAAGCCAGGAACGCAGCTTCGCCGGCTCGCGCAATTGGGCCAGATGCTTCCACGCCGCGATAAAGGTCTCCTGCGCCAAGTCCTCGCTTTGCGTCAAACTGCCCGTGGCGCTGTAAGCCAGAGAGCAGACCAGCGCCTGGTGGCGCGTGACGATTTGTCCGAAGGCCTCGCGGTCTCCCCCAAGGCTGGCGTTGACCAACTCCTCGTCTCCCCTGGCGGCCGGCGGTGTCATTCCACTTTTCATCATATCGCCATGACCGTGGTTGAAAAGCCCGCAGAGGTGACAAAGTTTCTTCAGATTCCTGCCGAAGCCATGATCACTGGTTTCAACTCAGGCTCTCGGCGCTGTACCGGGCGAGGATGCCGGTTCGCACGGCGTGCCGAAAGACGCGCTGGAAAAACCAGCACGCCAGAAGGACGTACATCACGGCCAGGCCCCCGCCCAAAACCAGCGAGGTTGCCGGCACGGCGCCACCGGAGATGATCTTTCTCAGCCCTTCGAAGACGTACGAGACGGGCAGCAGCTTCCCGATGAATTGCATCCAGTGAGGCAGGATCGAAATCGGGTAAAAGACCCCGGCAAACGGCGATACGACCGCCGGGACCGGCCACACCAGCCATTCCGCCGACGGCCCCAACCGGAGCACCACGGCGGCGGTGCAGATGCCCAGCGAAACGCCGAAGAAAAAAAGAATCAGAAGGAACGGCACCAGCGTCAGGCCATAAGCGAAAAACCGCAGCCCGAACACTGCGGTCGCCAGGACCAGCATCACCATCAAGCTGACCATGCTCGTGAGCGTGCTCGTGCCCACCAAGCCCAGGAGATACTGCGCAATGGTGATGGGGGACGCAAACAGGTTCAAAAAGCTCCGGGACCAGACATCTTCCAGGAACACGCCTGCGATTCCGTGCATAATCCGCGTGAAAAAATCAAAGAGCAGGACCGCTCCCAGCAGCGTGGGCACGAAGTTGAGGCCGGAGGATGCGACGCTGTTCAAGTACTTGGTGATGAATCCCCACAGCACGATGTCAATGGCGACCCACGCGAAAACCGGCATCCAGCGGGCCGGGGTGCCGCGAAGCAGGTAAAAATACCGCAGCATGATGGCGATGACGGGACGGAAATAGGTTGCAGTCATGTTCGTTCCAGGGTCAGCGGTTCACGCGCCACGGCGATAAAAAGTTCCTCCAGCGTCGGCTGGCCATGCTCGTCCGGCAGGGTCTTCGGATCTCCCTCAAGCATAATCCTGCCGTGGGAGAGGAAGAGCACGCGGTCGCACACGTCCTGGACCTCAACCATGTTATGCGTGGTCCACAGCACGCCGCCCCGGCCCGACACGGCGAATTGGCGAATCCGGGCGCGGACCTCGCGGGCCGCCACGGGGTCAAGCGATGCCGTCGGTTCATCCAATAGAAGCAAATGCGGTTGGTTGAGCATGGCCTTGGCCAGGGCAACCCGCGTCTGCTCGCCTGAGGAGAGCGCCCCGCACTTGACATTCCGAAACTTTTCCAGATCGAACTGGCCAATCAGAGCGCCGATGCGCTCCGACAAACCCTTGACCCCGTAGAGCAGGCCAAAGACACGGAGATTCTGCCACACCGTCAGGTTCCCCGGCAGCGGCGCATAAACGGCTGCGAAATTGGTGCGCCCCAGCGCTTGGGCGCGGCCCGTCGCAAGATCCATTCCGTCAACCTGGATGGAGCCGGAATCAGGCTGGAGGACGCCGAGAATCATGCTGATCGTCGTCGTCTTCCCCGCTCCGTTGGGGCCTAGCAGCCCGACGATTTCACCGCGGCTGACCTCGAAGGAAACGCGGTCCACGGCGATCTTGTCGCCGTAGGCCTTCCGCAGATCCCTGATGGATAAAACATGATGCATCGAGAAGTGTCGCTCATTCATCGGATCCTGGCTCCAGCATCGGCCATCCTTGGATGCGCGGCGGAAGTTTACTGTCATTGGCCCTCATCCGACAAGCGGATCGTACAACTGGCTGCTGCCATTCCACTTTTGGGTTCGTCATTGACACGGCCCGATTCCGGCAGAAAATCCAAATCGAATTTGATTACAGATTGGAATTATGAAAGCCGTCGCCATCAATGGAAGCCCGCGGAAGGGCGGGAACACAGAAATTCTTTTGAAACAGGTGCTCGCGCCGCTGGCCGCCGCCGGCTGGGAAACCGAGTTCGTCCAATTGGGCGGCAAACCGATCCGCGGATGCCAGGCCTGTTTCCAGTGTTTCAAAAAGAAGAATTCCCGATGCAGCCAGAAGGATGATTTTTTCAACCCGTGCTTCGAGAAAATGGCCGCGGCGGACGCGATCATCCTCGGATCGCCGACCTATTTCACCGACGTGAGCGCTGAGATGAAGGCGCTGCTGGATCGCGCCGGGCTGGTGGCGCTGGCCAACGGCGGATTGTTCCGCGGAAAAATCGGGGCCGCCGTGGTGGCGGTCAGACGCGGCGGCGGCACCCACGCCTTTGACACAATGAACCACATGTTCCTGATGTCCGGCGCCATTGTGCCGGGTTCCACGTATTGGAATCTCGGATTTGGTTTGGACAAGGGGCAGGTGGCCAAGGACGAGGAGGCTTCGCGCAACATGAAGGACCTGGGCCAAACCATCGCCTGGCTGGGCGCGGCGATTCACGAGCACGCCGGGAGCCGGCCGCCTGCGGTGGTTTGCGAATGAATTCTCCCGGCCTCAATCTCAAGCCGGCTTATGACCATGCAATTTCGCAAATTCGGCAAGCTGGACTGGAACGTCTCGGTTCTGGGTTTTGGCTGCATGCGCCTGCCCACCGTGGACGGAAATCCCCACGGCCCCAACATCAATGAAGCCGAAGCGATTCGCATGATCCGCCACGCCGTGGAAGGGGGCGTGAACTATTTCGACACCGCTTACGTCTATCACGAAGGCAACAGCGAGGCGGTTCTGGGCAAGGCCTTGCGCGGCCAGCGAGACCTGGTGAAAATCGCCACAAAATGCCCGGTGTGGATGATCCAAAAGGAATCCGATTTTGACCGGTTTTTGAACGAGCAACTGTCCAGGCTCCAGACCCATCACATTGATTTCTATCTGCTCCATGCCCTGAACAAAAGCCGCTGGAGCGAAATCGTCCTCAAACATAATCTCCTGGCAAGGGCGGAGGCCGCGATGGGCGATGGACGCATTCGCCATCTGGGTTTTTCCTTCCACGACAATTACGAGAGCTTTCCTGACATCATCAACGGCTGCGATTGTTGGTCGTTCTGCCAGATTCAGTACAACTACATGGACACGGAGAACCAGGCGGGCAGCAAGGGATTGAAGTTGGCCGCCGCCCACGGCTTGGCTGTTGTGATCATGGAACCGCTGCTCGGCGGCAGGCTGGCCCGTCCGCCGTTGCCCATCAGACAGGTGATTGAGCGCGCCGGCGTGAAGCGGTCCCCCGCGGACTGGGCGTTGCAATGGCTTTGGGATCAGCCCGAGGTGTCGGTGGTCTTGAGCGGCATGAGCAACATGGACCAAGTGGAAGCCAACCTGGAATCGGCGTCTCGCGCTCGCAGCCATTCGTTTCAGGCGGCGGACCTGGAACTGATCGCCGACTTGCAGCAAAAGTACCGGGAACGATCCGCCATTCCCTGCACCCAGTGCAACTACTGCATGCCCTGCCCGAACGGAGTGGACATCCCGGGCAATTTTGAAATCTACAACGAGGCGTTTCTCCATGAAGACATTCCGGTGGCGCGCTTCAAGTATAAGATTTTTGTCGCGGAACCAGCACGGGCCAGTGCTTGCGTGGCCTGCCACGACTGCGAAGATAAATGTCCTCAAAAAATCCCGATCAGCGAATGGATGCCCAAAGTTCACGCCCTGCTCGGCGCGGCGTGATTCATTGCGGCGGTGAAGAAATCACCGGGCGCCGTAAGTTCCTTTGGCCTCGGGCAGGTCCATCGCCATCACCCGAACGTGCTCCCGTTCCAACCCCAATGGCTGGCTTCGACATCGGTGAAGCAGAGGTAAATGCGAGTTGGCGGGACTCCCAGGGATTCGTTCAGCAATTTGCAGACCTTTTGCGTGAGCTTCCGGTTCACGTCGCCGGTCAACCCGCCAATGCTCCGCACATCCACAAAAGCCGCGTCACCCGGACTGCCGGACATAAGCATGGCGGACTGGCTGGCGGCCACCAGAACGTATCGCTCCGGTTTCCCAATGGTTTCGGCGACGCTCTTGGACAGGGAGGCCAGCAGGGCTTGCCGCTTCTCCTCAGGGAGGACAACTGTAGTTTCGAGTTTTAATAATGGCATAATCAACATCTACCACCATCGGGCGCTTCAATCAAGTCCGCCGGCATCAGAACGGCGATTCCGAATAAGTCCTTTTCATTCCCCGGAGCAAAGCAGCGTTGCGGCGATGGCGATGGGATCGGTTGTGTGAAACGCAAGAGCGGATGCCGTGCAGAGGATGCCGGACTTCGTCATTTAAACTGTCAACAGGATCGGGTTGGATGCTTTGCGCGCAGGGCCAGTCAAGAGATCGTCAAATGCAATCAGGCGCTTGGCGCACATTGTATGCTCCTCGCTCTTCCATAGTCCCGGATTTCTCCCACGCATGTGGCGCTTTGCCTCTGGCCGACAATTGCATTGATCGTCACGATTCAATGCTGGAGCTCGACCTTCGCTTCAACCGGGACTTGGCCATGAACACTGATTTAGTCAATACTTGACTCAGTCTTATTGATTTCCCAGCGTTCAGGCAACACGCCGTCTCGTCGGCAGACACAGGAAATGTCCGGGTTAGGGTGTGAAATTCGCATTCATTTTGCCACTTCAACTTCATACCAAATCGAACCGGCATTCGTCTTCACATCCAGCGTCGCAGAAAGGGCGTTCCCAGTAACGGGCAATTCAGCCATCCGTTGGCCGCGAGGATCGAGGGACCAGACGTGAACCCGGCTGCTGGCGACGGGCAAGGTAAGCGTAAACGGCACAACTTCCGTCAAAACTGGCGCGTGTCCCCAATGATTCCCCACGGACTCCTTTTTCTCATTGCTCCAAACCTGGCCGGTGTTCTCCCACCAACCGGTCGCCACAATCAGCGCGGAGCAATCATTTGTAAAACTCTGGCCGCGTCGAAGGGTGATGCCCCAAGTACACCAGCCAAGCCGCGTCGGCCCCGTCTCCAGGATAACTCCGCCGAGGTTTGCTCTTCCCTGACGGAAGCCAGCCACACCCTTTGTTTGCGAAGTATTGAAGATGAATTGTCCCCGATTGACCTCGCTCACGTCCCAAACCAACTCGCTGCTGTCGCTGATCAGCGCGTCGCCGTCGCGCGTCGGAAATGCCGGGTTTAATCCGTCCAGCTTCGGAAGAACGCTCGTGTTCACGCGGGAAACCAAAGCCAGTTTTCCCGGCACTCCAAGTTGCCGGCTGTTGAACACGCTCCACGCCGAGGCGTTCTCGAGCAAATCCAGTTCCTTTTCCGGCGTCAGTTCCGCTGTGTATTCGCTCCGGGCTGGCCGAACATCGCCGCGCCGGAATAGGTTGGCAGCCAGGAGCATATTGGCCATCTTGGTCGGATGTTGCGCGATTTCAAAATAGCCGCCCACGTGCCCCATGGGCGCCATGTCGCTGCCGGGGCCGTAATCGAAGAGCCACAGGCCGTCCCAGTCCTGCAAGCCCGCGTAGGCGGCAAGCATCAACGGCCCTTCCGCGCCGTAATAATTGGGCGAGGGATGCTGGTATTCGGTGACCACGAAAGGCTTGCCGCGAATGCGCTGGCGCGCGAGGCCTTCAATCGTGTTCTTGTCGTCGAGCGTGTTGACCATGGAAATGTTCGGCACGCGCCAGTTGCTGGAATCCCACGGGCGGCCCGGAAACTCCGGATGCTGCCAGTAGGCGTGCGAGTCAATCACATCCAGGCGGGCCTGCACGGTGGCCGGGCTGTTGGCCAGGATGGTTCCAAAAATCAGGCCTGGGTAGCCGATGTTTGTCCGCAGGTGGCCTTTCATGGCGTCGAAATAGCCGTATTCCAAGTCGCGCAGAAAGGCCAGCCAGTCGCGGCGGGCTCCAGTCGTGCCCGCGTAACCGCCGCCGGCCTGGCGGACGATCGGCACCGTCTTCGCGGCGAGCGACGCTCCGGCGGGCAACGCGCCAATTTGTCCCCCTTGTTGCAATCGCGCGTCCGCAAACCAAAATGTGCCGGGCTTCCCGCCCATACCACCGAAGTTGAACCGCGCATTGTCATCTCCGGCCTCGGTTTGAAAGGTATAGGCAAATTGTTTCCATTGGCTTGACGCGCTCGCCTCCTCGGATACACCCAAATTTGACCATGGATCGTGCGCCATCATCATCGAAACTGCGAGCTTGGCGGGCGCCCTCGCCTTCGCCCAAAAGGACATCGTGTAAACCGTTGAAGGGAGCAGTTTGATTCCGGGATGATTCAGTTGCACAAACCACGACTCCGTTCCGGCTTTGGTCACGGTGACTTTGGCCGCGGGCCGGTCGCCGGTGAAATCGTCGGTGCGCTCAAATTGGGCGCGGGCATTATCGTGCTGCTCGCCGTTCCAGCCGGCCAGACCCTTGCCAAAGTCGCCATTGTCAAGAAGATTGCCGCCCAGCGGTTCGGCGATGACCTTCCACTTCAATAACATGGCCGCTTCGCCGCCATAGCGCTCCGCCAGCCACCCATTCCAGCGGGATTGCAGAACTTGCGCGTAACGCTCCGGCATTTTGTCCAGCCCGCCATCGAGCCATTTCTGAATGATCCCGTTTTCGTTGATGATTTCGACGAACGCCACCTCTGGATCCAGGGCCAGCGACAGCCCGGTGAAGCGATTGACCGGCGTCAGGACTTGGGTCGCGTAATCCTTTTGCAATGCCAATGCCGGTTCATAGAAATATCCGAGGATATGCGCCGTTTTTTGATCCATGTCGGCCGCCTCCCGGCCAAGGCCATCGGCGGAACGATACTCGCGTCCGACCAGCAGGTTGATGTCCGCAAAAACGCCGTGCGCCTTAAGCCGGGAAATGAGAAAATGCACCCTCTCCAAATTGGCCGCGTTGATATTCGTGCTCGTCGTGGCGGTGTAAGCCAGCATCCCGCCGCCGACGGCCCAAGGCGCGTCCATGTGATGAAAGCGTACACTGTTGATGCCGAATTTCGCCAGGCGCGCGGCCACCGCATCGGCGTTATTCGTCGGCGTGAAAGGAGAATCGCCGGCAAAATTGACTCCCAGGAAACGAATCCGCTTCCCGTCCACCGCAAAATGTCCTGCCGCGTCCACGGCGACCCGTTCGTGGCCCGTCGGAGAATTGAGATTGGAAAAATCCGTCGCGCCAGGCGAGGCATCGTTCCAAGGCAATACCCAGGGAATATCCTGCGCGCGAAGGACCAAACCCGCCAACCCCAGCCACCCGCCTAACAACCCCAAAAGAATACGGCGAAGCCGCATGGCGAAAGTATGGGACGGCCCGGAAACCTTGTCAACGCAAGCGCGCAGAAGGAAGCGATTGCCTTTAGGGGGACGTCGGGGGAGGTTCTTTCGCCACAAAGCTATCGGCACTCTTTGGGTCGCCGCTCCCCTTGTAGATCGCGGTCGTGGGATAGCGGAAAAGCGGCCTCGTCATCTCAGTTTTACCGCCATCGCTTTTGGAGGCGACGACTCTCTCGGGAGGATTGCCGTGTTCAACCCAATCCACCATGATGGAAAGCCAGTCCACTTCACTTGCGCCCGGCCCGCCGCCGCAATGCAGACATCCCGGAACCATGAACAATCGGCAATACGCGCCCGCCTCCGGATCGCGAGCCTGCACTTGACGGTAATAATTGATCGTGGCTTGCGGCGGCAGCGCTGGATCGGCCCATCCGTGCCAGATGATCAGTTTGCCCTTTCGCGCCTTCAGGCCGTCCAGGTTGGCGTTCGTCGCGTCGAGAAAAGACGCGGCCAACCGCGTCTGGGCCGCAAAATTTGAAAAATCGCAGGTCGAATAATCCCAATCAGGGTTATTGAACACCAGGTATTTGAAAATCTGCGTGCCGAAGGCAAACATAAGATCTGGCGCATGATCTTTGGCAAACTGTGGCGACGGCCCCACAATCCACACAATCCATTGGCCGGGGTCGCATTCGGCGCCGGGCGTGTATCCGGGGTAAATTGGCCCTTTGTCGTTTCGCGCGCCCGCGTAGATGGCCTCGATGGCTTTGCGCTGTTCGTCCGTTAATCCGGACACTTTGGACAAATCGAAGTGCGCCGACGGCGGGTCTTGCACGATGCCGTCTTTAAGGCCGTCTTGCGCGTCGCATTGTTCGATGATGCCTTGCTGCAACTTCTCAAGGCTCTCCCTGTCAAGCACGGTTTTATCCAAATGCTTGGGGTCCGGGTAAAGCGCCTTCTCTATGGACACCGCGTTCGCGGCCAGGCCCGGCCAATCAAACGCCGGCGCTCCGGCCACAATTCCATCGAAGTCCTTTGGATACCGTTGCGCCTCCATCATCGCCTGCCCGCCGCCGCGCGAGCAACCCGTGAAATAGCAATAGGCGGCGTCCGCGCCGTAATAGCTGCGGATGATGGCCTTGGCCACTTCGGCCGTCCGATGCACGGCGAGATAACCGAAATTCAATTGCGCCTCCAGGTTGTCCAGCGCCCATCCGGCCATATAGCCAGGTTGCCACTCGTGCCCTGTGTCGGTGCCCACCGTCGCGTAGCCGTGATTGACCGAATCCCGGGCCGAGTTCTGCACCGTTCCAACAAACCCGCCCCCGCCTCCCATCACGAACCGGCCATTCCACGAATCCGGCAACAGCAACTCAAATCGGATGTTGCCGTCAATGACGCCATCCACTTTGACGTGGTCCGCGGCATGAGCATTTCCCTGGAGGTCCTCCGGCATCGCCGATTCCAAAACCACGTCCGGCAAGCGCATACGCCGCAGGTCCTCAACCGCTATATGACGGCTCAATTGTCCGGGCGCATTGACGGTGCCGCACAGCACCAGAATACAGACCAGCAATCTTCGTTTGACGTGTTCCATTGCTGTCGGTCATTAGACTTTGCGACCGTGCATTTGGCAATTTCTTTCGGCCAGCCCTCCAGTGTGTTCAGCGATGTCGCGCTTGCCAGATTCCTATCCCCGCACGCATCATGTTTGAATGACGATTCCGGCTGAATTGCTCCAGCGCCTGGCCGCCGCCAAAAGCGTGACCGTGCTCACAGGCGCCGGCGTCTCCGCGGAAAGCGGCGTCCCCACATTTCGCGATGCCCAAACCGGTCTGTGGGCAAAATTCAGCCCCGAAGAACTGGCCACCCCGCGCGCCTTCAAGCGCAATCCCCGCCTCGTTTGGGAATGGTATGCGTGGCGGCGCGAGTTGGTCGCCGGCGCGAAGCCAAACCCGGCCCACCTCGCGTTGGCAGAAATGCAGAGGCTCTTTCTGCGCTTCCATCTCATCACGCAAAACGTGGACGGTCTGCATCAACGCGCCGGAAGCCGCAACGTCATCGAACTCCACGGCAATATCATGCGCACCAAATGCTCTGAAGAAGGCACGCTGGTTTCGACTTGGAAAGACACCGGCGACATCCCGCCGAAATGTCCGGCCTGTGGCGCCTTGCTTCGCCCCGACGTGGTTTGGTTCGAAGAGCCGATGCCTGAAGAAGAAATGCAACAGGCCATGACTGCCAGCACGCACTGCGATTTCTTCTTCTCCGTCGGCACGTCCACCGTTGTTTATCCCGCCGCCGCCCTGCCATCGGAAGCATTGCGCAGCGGGGCCACCGTGGTGGAAATCAATCCGCAGCCCACACCCTTCACGCCGCAGGCCCACTTCGCTCTCGCCGGCGCGGCCGGAGTTGTGTTGCCCGAATTGGTGAAGGCTCTTAATTCTCGGTAGGGCGGCGTTGCGCGCCGCCCAAAAATCTGAGGGATAATTCGAGGGGATTTTGAAATTAAGAATCTACAACCCCACTTTCTTCAGGGCCTCTTCGGCCTGGCCCTCGCGGTATCCATACCAGGCCTCGACCACTTTTCCGTCCCGGCCAATCAGGTAGGTCATGGGCACGGCTGACATGCCGCCGAGCGTTTCGTACTGCATCATGGCCCGATTGGCCGCGTCGGAGGAGTCCAGGACGATTGGGAACGTCACACGGTTTGCTTTGAGATGTTCCAGGGCGATTTTCCGGTCATCCGCAGTATTGACGCCAAGGACGACCAGCCCCTTGTCTTTGTACTTCTCATACAGCTTTTGGAGACTCCGTGTCTCCTTGCGGCATTCCGGTCAGCCACACCGCCATTTGTTGAGCCAGACCACCTGGCCACGGAAGTTCGACAGCTTGATCCTGCTGCCGTCGGTTGACGCCAGGTCGAAATCGGGCGCCATCGTCCCCGGCTTGAGCAACCCCTCTTCGATCTCCGGCATGCGCCATTCCTTCCACCCGGCTGGCGGCGACCAGGCAAATCGCTCGCCGGGAATTTCGGCGTCAACGATCACGTCCGACCACGATTCTTCAAAGACAATGTCAAAGCTGACCCGGACGATCTGTGTGAGCTTGCGCGGCAGATGGTCCCTTTGCGAGAGCCAGAGCTGCCAACTGCGCTGGTGTTTCATTATGCTCACTTCCACCACGTCGCAGTTTTCGGTCCCCACTTTTTCAATGCCCACCCTGCGCACCCCATCCAAATAAGGCTGCAACGAGTCGGTGTATCCATGAAAGGTGCTCGGATCCAGAATCGGCATGATACCCGCTCCCAGGTAGCCGGCTTCATGGCTGATCGAGTGCCGTCCAACCGGAGTCCGCTTCTTCATGTAAAATGTTGTCCGGTTTTTTTCGTAATCCTCGGCGTGCTGGCCTGTCCATTCCCAACCGTAGCGCGGCTTTTCCCGGGGCCAATAAATCCAGAAATAATCGCCGTCTCCGACCAGAATGCCTGTGGGTTCGTTGGTGCCGGCAGGCATGGCCTCCATCCGGGCGTAATTGGGCTTTTTGAGCCAGATTTTGTAGGTGCCATGACCCAGCTTCCGCCCTTGCGCCTCCCAACGATAATCGCTGACCCAGGACAGAGTCGTCGCTTTGCGCATGGTCTCCACCATCTTGTCGTACAGCGCGTGGGCTTCCGGCTCGTCTCTAAAAGGGACAGACGCTTTCTCCTGAGAGCACGCTGAAAGCAAGGCGAAGCAAAACGCCAGACCGCCCCATTGCAGCAAGAGCCGGCCTGGCTGGCTCCTGCTCCACCTCACTGGCGCGAAAGAAGGCCTTTCCATGGCAATTGAACACCTGAAACCGTGTCTGAAAATTCCCTTCGATTGTCGTCAATCAACCGTAGCGCGGGCGTCTCGCCTGCGAGTTCTGGCGGCGTCCCGCCGCCGGTTCTGAATTCTCAGACACGCTCTGAGCCTGCAAGTGGCTGCACTGGCATGTCAAGCCGTTCCAGTCGGCAGCCCATTTTGGCAACACCACAAACCTTCTCAGCGTTTGGCGTCTGCCCGAATCATCCCGAATTCGCCTGAAAAATGCCAAGCAGTATCAGATTGCAGTCTCAGATTTGGCCCAACCGTAAGGCCTTCGACGCTGCGCCCCGGAACCCGGACTTAACGGAACACTTTCAATCCTTGCTCTCTTGGGGAAACAGAGGTAGCGTGAAGTCATGCTGGATTGGAGCAACTGTGCGGCGGTCGAGCGCGTGCCGGGAAAGGTCAGCGGAGCCTGGCTTTTCAAAGGCACGCGGGTTCCGGTCGCTGCGCTATTCGAGAATCTCGAAGGCGGCGCAACGGTGGATGATTTTCTCGAATGGTTCCAGGGTGTGCGACGCGAACAAGTTGAGTCCGTCCTGAAGTACGCGGAGCAAAGTTTGACCGTTGCGTAGCCGGCCAGAGGCCGCGCCGGAAAATTCTCTTCGATCAAGGCACACCAACACCATTGCGGAAAACTCTGGCCCCGCACTCCGTCTCCACCGCGTTTGAACGGGGATGGGCGGAGGTGGAATTCCAGGAAGATTGTATTCCCCGCCTTGTCCGCCGTAGTTTTGACGAAGGCGGATGACGTTCCCG
>Ga0326728_10006930_pt1 | contig 29939 bp, 19 predicted proteins | sample MB3enrmetagenome_FD_207602 | JGI IMG/M metagenome (GOLD analysis project Ga0326728, IMG submission 207602) | Lab enriched peat soil microbial communities from McLean, Ithaca, NY, United States - MB31MN | ecosystem: Environmental > Terrestrial > Soil > Wetlands > Peat | place: USA: New York... | reverse complement strand
ACGAAGACGACGCGGCTCCAAACAGTATGGGCGGTAGGCGAGTGCCCGAGGCGGTTGGTCTTGTCATCGCTTCCGGCATCACGCTACATGACTACAAAGGCTTCTCTTCGAGCCTGCGGGTACGCAACTTTGGCCCTCGCGATCTGACATCGGACGGAATCTTCCGTTCGAAGGCAACGGTCTTACTCAATGCTGAAGCCGGATTCCAGATCAATCCGAAGTGGCGTATCTCGGCCGAGTTCCTCAATCTGCTTAATCGCAAAGACCACGACATCGACTACGCTTATGAATCCCGCATAGCCCCGACCGATGCACCGTCTTTCACGGGTGTATTTCACCCTGTCGAGCCGTTTCAGGTTCGATTCTGGCTGGGTAGAACCTTTTAATTGAAGTTGCTGGAATCTACGTTGAGTACGTTCAGAGGTGCATTAAGTGTCTATGAATCATGAAAGCAATCGGGCGTTTCGTTGCCATTTCTTCGCAAGTCACTTCCGCTTGTTTACATGGGGCGACGCCAGTGAATCAGTTCCGGCAATTTGGCAAGTATGCGGCAATATACAGGCGGGCTGAGTTCAGTTGGTGCCTAAAGGCCATACACGTTTGGAGGCCCGCTGCTGTGTCCCATTCCCGAAAAGCGCAACAAGGTCCATGGATCCAGTGGCATCGAGTGATAGACCAACTGGATGCGTGTTTTCGCGCGACAGATCAGAGTGCCATCTTTCATCCTGCTTCAGATTCCGGGTGTAGCGCACGTGCTCAAACCTCAGCCCAGCGCGCTATAGCGTGCAAGTAGCCACAGCATTCATGGGCTTCACTGCATCCTTGGCATCTTCGTCTCTGTAATTGACAGATTCCATTAGGGCAAAGAAAGAGCAAACCATGCTCTCTCCGCCATATTTTCCACCCTGCCATCTACTGTCAACTACTGATAATAATAAGGTTGCGAAACGCGTCTGATTTCTGGCGTGCAATGAATTTGTGTTCTATACGCTGCACTTCAGGAACACCTTATGAGCCTTTCGTATATCACGTGATTGCCTGGCGAAGGTCAGCGATCAGATCCTCGGGGTCTTCGAGACCAACAGAGATACGAATCAGACCATCGGTGATGCCGAGCGCCTGACGGACATCCGCGTCTACGTCTGCATGCGTCGTCGAAGCCGGGTGCGTGACGAGCGTTTCGAGGCCGCCAAGGCTCTCCGCGCGCGAACAAAGTTGCAGGCGGTTGAGCGCAGTTTTTGCTGCCTCACCGCCGCCATTCAACTCTAAGGCCACAATTCCGCCCGCGCCGTGTTGCTGCCGTGCAACGAGGTCTTTTTGTGGAAAGGAGTCGAGACCGGGATAGTTGACGTACTTCACAGCTGACTGCTGCTCCAGCCACTGCGCGATGCGCAGCGCTCCTTCGCAATGCAGGCGCAAGCGCGCGGGCAGCGTCTTCATGCCTTGGAGAGTGAGCCATGCCTCGAAGGGCGCTTGAATTGTCCCCAGTGTTTTGCGGATCAGTCGCAGCCGTTCCAGCAGCTTTTCGTCGTGTGTGGCAATGGAGCCGCCAATGGTGGCATTGTGCCCATCAATATATTTGGTTGTGGATAGTACGGATATATCGGCTCCCAGTTCAAAAGGACGCTGCAATACGGGAGTCAGAAAAGTGTTGTCAACAGCCAGAAGAATCGAATGACGTTTGGCGATGTCTGCTACAGCCTTGATGTCTGTCAGTTTGAGCGTAGGATTGCCGGGGCTTTCAATCAAGATGATGCGCGTTTGCGGAGTTACCGCAGCCTCGACATTGGCAGCGTTGGATGTATCGACGAAAGTGCCCGTGATGCCCAGATGATCGAGCACTTCGCGGAAGAGTCGGATCGTGCCGCCATATACGACATCAGACAGAATAGCGTGATCGCCGGCCCTGAGAGCCGAGAGAAAGAGAGTTGTAACCGCGGCCATCCCAGTCCGGAAGCAAACCGCCGATGGGGTGCCTTCGATCGCTGCTAAAGCCTTTTCCAGCGCATCGACGGTGGGATTCGAGACGCGAGAATAGCTGAATCCTTTATCAACGCCAACGGCTTCGTGAACGAAGTTGCCGGTTTGGTAGAGAGGGAAGAGAATCGAGTTGGCGTTACGATCCAACTCTCGCCCGCCACGAATGGCAAGCGTTGCATATTTCCATGTTTGAGAAGACACCTATCTCTCCTTTTGGTCCAGGGGCCGGTGCAAAGTAGACAAGAACCACAATGAGTACCCGCCGGCTGCCTAAGAAAAGACGATGAATGCAGCGCACAGCAGGTCCTGGACTTCCGCCTCAATCAACTTGATGGTGCATACTCACTTGCCTGAATTCAAAGGACGATCGGCCAGAAGTTTCTCGATGTTAGCGACATAAGTCTGCTTGATGTTGCGGTCAAACTCGAGGCTTCCAGGTGACGGGAATCCTGTTTCGACCGCATGAACAAGACCATCCTTGCCGATGAAGAACGTCGTCGGCCATGCATTCAAATTCACAGCCTGGGGAACCTTCTCATGAAGATCCTGCTGTTTCCCGGCAATCAAATAGGTGTATTCGATCCCGTACTTCTTGACGAACGCATGCAGGCGGGCAAGAGAGTTCAACTGCTCCGGCTCTTCGAAATCGAGTGCCACGATCTCCAACCCCCTCGCGTGGTACTTGCGATAGAGCTCAGCAAGATAGGGCGCTTCATCATGGCAGTTAGGGCACCAACTTCCCGTGATGTTTACTAAAACGACTTTGTTCTTGAACTGCGGGTCGGTATTTGAAACCACTCTGCCGTTCAGGTCGGGAAAGCTGAAACGAAAGGGCTGATGAGGATCTCGAACAGACGTGTGCGCACTGAAGTCATCTGGCTTGGGAAGAAGCTTTGCCTTCGCAGTTGTTGAGCGAAATGCCGTCAGTTTTGCAACCTGGCCTTCCTGGCCTGCGTGTGTGTGCGTTCCAAGAAGATCGAGTGCGAGCGATCCGTCTGCTGCAGGAGTAATCTCAAGAGCCGATACGCGGGTATCTCCAAAGTGACTCAGAACAAACGTTCCATTCTTGTAAACTCCGGCAAGTGTGCCAGTGTCGCCATCCACACGAAGAATAGTTGCAGAAACATCCGGTCCGGCCTGCTTGACGATCAAGCGGAATGCGTGCTCGCCCTTATCGCTTTCCGTTGGAATAATCCACACGCCTGCGATGTCAGGCACCTTTTCAGTGGAGACACTTTGCTTCACATATGGCCTGAGTTCCAGTGGATATGAGAATGCACCTCCATCACTGTCATACGTTCCTCGAAGTACTCCTTCCTTCAAGACGGCCTGAAATGTGAGGTTGAATTGCGCGAACTTCAAGACAAGGACGCCATCAGCGAACTGGCCCTCTGTGGATGGGCTACGCTGGCCGCCATTGACGAATGTGCCTTGAAAGTGATCTCCGGAGCCGGATATCTCAAGATGCGCGGGGACTGTCAGAGTGTTACTGATCTTTGCTGTGCCGTCCCAGCGGCCGGTAATTCCCTGTGCGGCTGCCGACGATACGAAAAGAAGAAGCAAGAGCGACCGGTAAAGAGTTTGCATAGCAGTTCTGACCTTTCTGTCTCAATCATCACGATGAGATGAAGAGATGTGTTGTCTTGTGGACAGCGCGCAATTACCAGAGGGGAATGGTTATTGATCTTGTCTGGGCTTGATTCCGCGCAATTGTGAATCAAACTACAAAGCCCACTCCAGCGTGTCTGGAGTGGGCTTTTCAATAACAATATTGATCTAAGACGATCACGTATTCGTTATCTACAGATGAAGAGTCCCATCCTCCAGCAGAGATTGGTGGTGGGACAACACGAGGTGTCGGGCCTGATACCCATAGATGTAGGGTGGCGCAGAAGTGGCTTCGCTGTCAAATCGATTCTTGCTTTGAGATGGGAGTAGGGAAGGGAGATGTTCTGCCAATCTCGATTCAGCCTTCCTCGGCAAATCGCTCCCAGGTGGGAGGAATTGCGCAAGATGACAGCAACCCGCGAAGGCGGCAGCAGTAGCACCGAGTTGGCAGCGTGACATCCACGTTCCAACTCGGCGCAGCCAAAGAGCACTCGCCCGATTGCGGAAGGCTGAATGGCTCTGACACTCCTGCGTAATAAAGAACTCCTAGACCCTGCCCGACCGGGTAAGATCCACGCCATTGACGATCAGACCGTCTTTGCCGGCTCGCGACTCTCCGATGCGCGAGACCGAGATCGCTGGCTGGTCGCGTAGAACGCAGAAGTGCTCGCAGGCCCCGCAACCAATGCAGCGTGCCAGATCGATGCGTGGCCGATTGACGCTCACCGTCTCTCCGGTGCGCTTTACGAACTCCGCGGTCTCAAAGTAGATCGCTTTTGGAGTAACCGGGCAGGCCTTCTCACAGAAGCTGCACTCGACGCCCGAGGCCCAGGGCAAGCAGCGCCCGTAATCGTAAAAGGCGGTTCCAAGGCGTACGGGCTGTGTGGATGCTTGCCTTGGCTCAGCCCAGCCCTTTTGTTGCGCTGTCAGCCGCTCGATGGCGCCGGTCGGGCAGACTTCAGTGCAGGTGGTGCACTCGGGCGAGCAGTATCCGATCCGGGGCGCCAGCACTGGCGTCCACAGTCCTTCAATGCCCCCCTCAAGCAAGGCAGGCTGCAACGCGTTCGTCGGGCAGGCCCTCATGCAGTTACCGCAGCGGATGCAGCGCGACAGGAAGTCGCTTTCTCCAGCCGCTCCCGGCGGGCGAATCAGATGCGCATCCAATACTGCTCCCGAGGAAGTCGTTGTGCGGAGGACGGGCAGCACCACGAGTCCGGCAGCGGCGCTGGTCACGACTGCGCGGCGATTGAGGTCCGGCGTCGACGCGGCCGGCACTAAAGCCTGCGGCTTGACTACTTCAAAACTGAGGCAGTTAGTTGGGCAGGCATTCACGCAGTTCAGGCACAGGTGGCACTCGCTCTTGCGCCACGGCAATCCGGGCCGAGGCTGATCACCTCCCTGGCAGTGAAGCATGCAGCTCTGGCACTTGTTGCAACGCTCTTCGTCCTTCTTAAGGCGAAGAATCGAGAACCGCGACACTGTGCCCAGCAGCGCTCCTAGCGGGCACAACACGCGGCACCAGAATCGCGTGATATAGGCGTTAGCCAGTAATATCGCCAGAAACAGAAGCGCGATGCCTAGATTCTGCCGGTAGACTGCCAGATGCGCGCCTAGATAGGTATGGTTCCATTCGATGCGAATGCCGGTGCCGACGTTCCGACCGGAAATGGAAGCGGTCGTTTGCACGATAGCATCCGAGGCCTGATGCGCGGCAGGCCATACAGCAAATCCTACTGAGCGCTGCACGATCGCTAGCGGATCCAGCCATCCTAGAATGGACGATCCAGCCAGCGCCGCAAGCAGTCCGGCCAGCAGGATGTAGTACTTGGTCTTCTGCGCGGCACGATAGTTGTTGCGCTCAACCGACTGCTTGCCCCGCTTGCCAAAGAAGCGCAGCCTGCTGAAAAGCTGGTTGAGTGTTCCCAACGGGCAGAGCCATCCGCAGAAGAACCGGCCGGCAATGAGAGTGCCCAGTAGAAAGATCAGAATCCACCAGAAGCCGCTTACCAGTCCGTGCCTGCCCAGCGCACCCAGAATGCCGGCCAGTGGATCAAGTTGAAAGAGCAGTCGCGGAATCGCCGCCGGCCATGCGTGGCCAGCAAGCGGAAGAGCCAGCCGCCCTATATGCAGCGAAGCTAGCAGGAAGAAGGACAAAAATATCGTCTGGGATACCCTGCGAGCCCAGCGGATCGACCGTAGCACAGTAACACCTCTTAGCGCAGCCATGGATTATGTCGCGGGCCTGCCCGTGGATTGACGATCGGGCGGTCCGTTCAACTTACTCCTCGTGGAACAATGTCTTTTTGTTGCCGCTGAAGAAATCGTGGAAGTCTACCTTGATGCCGGCAGGATTCGAGGCTGGGACAATCACCAAGGAAGGCCTGGTTGCACCAGTTAGTCGCTGGCCATGTTTCTCAGCGCCCTGTTCGATGAGCGCGCTAAGTTCTCCTACTTTCAGAGCCTCACCTGGGCAAGTGGCTACGCAGGCCGGTTCCAGACCCTTGGCCAGTCTGTCCACGCACAGGTAGCACTTCTCCATGCGCCCATCGACACCGAACTGTGGAACTCCGTAGGGGCAGGCATCTGCGCAGGCCTGGCAGCCGATGCACTCCTCGCGATTGACAATCACTGCGCCGTCCTCGGCGCGCTTCACGATAGCGCGAACCGGGCAGGCGTTCAGGCACGAGGGCGCCTCGCAGTGATGACATGAGGCCGACAGGTAGACATTGACCGGCTGCGGATACTCCCCGTACCAGCGTCCCCATACGCGCCGCCAGCGAATTCCAGCGCCTACATTGTGCAGAGAGCGGCAGGCCACTTCGCACCCGTGGCACTCCACACAACGGCCGGCATCGAAGTAAAAACCAAGTTGCTTTGCCATGCGGATTACTTCTCCTCTTGTTATCAGGCCTTGCGGACCTGGACCAGCGTCTGGCTGGTCATCGCTGTCACCAGTGGATCGTAAGCTTTGGCCGGATCGGTGCTGTACATGCTGTTGGCGTTGGCCCCGCCCGCAAGCAGGGAGCTATTCTTCTTCTTAAGTTCCGAGCAGCCCTGCCACCAGCCGTGCAATGCCATCACCGTGTCGGGCCGGATGCCGGGATTCACATCTGCGACAAGTGTCAGCGACCCGTACGGTGACTCAACGATTACCGTATCGCCGTGCTTGATCTTCCGCTCGGCCGCCGTGTGCGGATGCATTTGCAACGTCGGATCCGGCAGGATCTCGCGCAGATAGGGAATATTACGCAGCCAGCCTGCGTTATATACCTTCGAGGTGTGAAAGTCGGAGAAGGTGAGTGGATACTTTGCCAGTAACTCGGGCGTGGCGGTCGGACTCTCGGGCGGTTCGCGCCACTCCGGCAGCGGGCTGAAGCCGAACTTCTCGAATGTGGTGTTATAAATCGCCACCTTTCCCTCAGGTAAATACGGACCGCGATCGAACCTTGTGCTGCGAGCCGCAAAAGCTTCTTCGTAGTTTTCATACGGGGACGCCTTTTGGGGGCCAGCCGGAGCGCCGGGCTTGCCTCCGTCCGCCGGTTTGCCCGGCCCGCCATGCGGCGCCTGTGCCGCTGGGCCTGCCAGCGGTTGATGCTGACTCGCACCTGCGTGTTGTGCGTGTGCGACTGCGTTCTGTTGCGCAGCCCCGCCGGGGGGTGCTGCAGGCCTGACCGAGGCAGATGCTGCTTCTCCGCCCGCTCTTGCGCCTGCGCCCGCTCCATGCTTGCGCTTGCGAAGCTCGGCATAGGTGATGCCCTGCGGTTTGAGTTGCTCGTCCATGCAAGCTTCAATGCTGCCATTCCAGAAGTCTTTGCCGTAGCCCATCCGCGTACCCAACTCGAGCCAGAACTCGTAGTCCGACTTGTAGTCGCCGAGCGGCTTTACCACGCGGTTGCGCGCTTCCAGATTCGGTCCCGCGCCCTCGAAGGGGTGATCGATTTCGTACATCGATGCAACAGGAATCACCAGGTCGGCATAGTCGATTTCCGCAGTACGCATCACATCGACCACAACGAAGAAGTCCACCTTCTTGAGCGCCTCAAGTACGCGCGCCGTGCCCCGCGTAGTGACCGTAGGCTGCGTGCCTGGCGCAATGATGGTGCGGATCGGATAAGGCTTCTCCGTCAACACGCTCTCGAAGATCCGGTAGTAGGCCGTCGATGTTCCCTCCGAGAAGGGCTGGAACGGACGCGGAAACTCCGGCCCCACCAGTTTGTCGACCCACTCCTGGGTGTAGCGCTCTGAGAGTGTGAAGTGTCCGCCGCCGGGTCCACCGCGCACAGAGAGCAGGTCGCCACCTTTCTTGCCCAGGTTGCCGGTGATGGCGGATAGAATCGCGATCGCGCGCACCGCGTCGCTGCAACTGGTGGCGTGCTCCAGTCCGTTGCCTACTTCGATGCAAGCCGGCTTGGTGGTTGCGTACAGGCGAGCGAAGTCACGGATCTCTTTGGCGGGCAGCCCGGTAATCGGCGACGCCCACTCGGGCGAATATTTCTTCACGTGTTCGGTGAGCTGCTCGAATCCATGCGTCCACTGATGAACGAAACCGTGATCGTAGAGCCCCTCGCCGATCACAACATGCAGCACCGCCAGCGCGAAGGCGGCATCGGTCCCGGGCCTGATCGGAATCCACTTGTCGCTGTGGGCTACGTCGGGCTCCATCGTCGGCTTGATACTGACGATCTTCGCGCCCCGTTCCTTGGCCGCCAGCAACGAGCGGACGCCGCCCTTGGAACTACCGGCGTATACAGGCTGCTTTGCCCAGATAACGTAAAGGTTTGTGTTGGCGATATCCGGGTTCGGCGTGGAACCGAGCGTATAGGCAAACCCAAACGCCTTCTGCATCGCGCAGATGCCGCTATGCCCATAATTCGGGCTGCCATGGGCGGTGAGAAAGCGATAAAGATAGGTGCTGTAGGTCCGATGCGCCGGCGATAAGATTGCCAGCGATTCAGGTCCGTACTTTTCCTTCTGCTCCTTCAGCTTTTCGACGAGTATGTCCAGGGCTTTATCCCAACTGATCCGCTCGAACTTGCCTTCGCCGCGCTCGCCGGTACGCCGCATCGGATACTTCAACCGCTGCGGAGAGTAGAGCCACTGCACCGACGCGTGCGCTTTGGCACACAATCGTCCGCGATTCAAGGCCGATTCCTTTCTGCCCTCGACACGGATCATCTTGCCATCGCGGACTATGGCATTGATGCCGCATCCCTGGCTCGGCCCGCACATCGCGCAGAAGGTCGGGATCGCGATTTCGTGAGCCGGGTCCATCTTCGCGTCCCCGTTCTGTGTCTCGCCGATATGCTTCAATGTGACTTCGGTTCCGATGGCTGCCGCGCCCACAGCGGCTGCGACCATGCCATACTTACCGCCGCGGCGCAGGAAGTCTCTGCGAGATACTAATGCTTCTGAAACCTTCTTGAACATTCGCCTCCATCCTTCTAACTTCGCTTCGGATCACCTGATTGAAGTCTTGGAATTTCTGTACAGTCATCTTTACCGCGCGCCGGGTTCATCTGCGATCAAGATATGGCGTGTGCAGTGCGGTGAAGCGGGAATTCGACCTTCGCGGTCATCCGGAACGTCAAGGCCGAGCGCGGCTTAAGCCGCTTGATAACGTCACTCGGCCGTAGACAATGCAACACGGCGTCGTTTTCACGCAAGCAAAAATGAGATGTAAGGGGTTACGCGGTTATGCGCCGCGCTCGCTAGCGGGGACAACAACAAGAATGCTTCAGGCACACAGCCGCGCTCGTTGCTTCGATCAATACAACAGGGGCTGGAGTGATTCTTGCCATGACCGCATCATCGTCTGACTCGTCGCGCGCTATCTGTGATGGCCGTCACGTCGCGTCTTGTTTTCATGACGCCTGTGTTGGTTGACGCTTGATTTGATCTCATCCTTGCACCTGCGATCGCCATTCTGTAATCAGCGTGAGTATTTACAAAGGGTGATTCTGAGTAAGCAGGCTATTGCTGAAGTTGCACGCGAATATTTTTCTGAAGCTCCGCGAATGCGGCGAACATGCTTTGGATTGTTTCGAGTAGGCTCTGCTATTGAACGAGGTCCGGACAGATTTTCTTTGTCGTTGTGTTGACATGAAAATGAATGTCGCATAACATCGCGTCATGATCTTGACCCAACATTGCGCTTGTTGTCGCCCAGCTTCTTTCCAGCTGGCGCAGCGCAATGTTCAGAACTAACGGAGCTATCCCGGCGAAATCCTACTCGCCAAGCTCCGATAGATTCAAGTACACGGCCCGCGCCAGCAACTGGTAGCGGGTCTTTTCTATTGCTTCAAGATCGCCTGACCGGCGCTTGTATCCATCTCCCGCTATCTCTGACGCTAGCCAGCATTTCTTTGCCATACGAAACAGAGGGAGATAAGACATGAAACGCTATTTTTCCAAATTTAACAGGCATATTCTGTTTGCCTTGTTTGTCGTATTGTCCTATGTGCTGCCAGCGCAAACCTTTCGCGGCGGCATCAGCGGTACAGTACTCGATCCGGGCGGCGCGGCTCTTGCGGCCGTGGGCGTTCGCGCAACCAACGACGCTACGGGCGTCAGCTACCGCGCAGAATCCAGTACTGCTGGCCAGTTCGCATTCTCCGATCTGCCAACCGGCAGCTATACGATCTACTCTGCGCCAGACGGATTCAGGCCGTACAAGGCTACGGGAGTCACGGTGAATGCGGGCAGCGTGCACTCGCTCGTGATCAACCTCTCCGTCGGCAGCGTGAACACCACGGTTGAAGTCAGTGCCGACTCGGTGACTCTGGAAACACAATCCATCACTCAAACCACGCTGTTGCCCAGCGAAGCCCTGCATGAGCTCGGCCAGCACGGCGGAGACTTTCTTGCCACGCTGGCGCTGGTTCCCGGCTATGTCGGCAACCCCAATCAGGGCAACGGCACTGTCAACGGAAACCGCCGCATCCAGGTGAACTTCACCATCGACGGCACCGACAACAACGATCCGTGGCAGAATATGGCCGGCTCCAACGAAGGCGGCATCGCACCGATCTCAGGCGCTCTGCTGCCGCTTGACGCTGTGCAGGACTTCACCTTCCAGGTGCATGGCGGCGCGGAAGCGGGTCGCAATCCGGGCGGAAACTACAACGCCACTATCAAGTCCGGCTCCAATGCTCTGCATGGCTCGGCCTACTATCAGTTGCGCAATGAGGAAACCGCGGCCCTGTCGCCGTTTCTGGCCACAAAGTACAAGAATCGCAGCAACAACTGGGGCGGCTCGGTGGGCGGCCCGATCATCAAGAACAGGACTTTCTATTTCCTTGCTCTCGAAAAGCAGAACTTCAACTTTAATCCCGGAGTTTCGGCTACAGAACCCGGCACGGGCTACCAGACGCTGGCTCGCAAATTGCTTACCCAGTACGGTGTTGCAGAAAACTCCGTTTCAACAAACCTACTGAATACCCTGTGGCCAGCGAATGCATTAGCCGTCGCGAGCGCCTCTACGAATAACTTCTTCACGCCTGACAACGAAACCGGCTATAGTTGGAACGGCATCGTCAAGCTCGACCACACGATCAATGCAAAGAACACCATCTCGGCCCGCTGGTACGCCGGCCAGGGAAACCAGATCGGCCCGAGCGGCAGCTACTTGAAGAACTACTATCAGCTGGCTCCGATGCATGTGCAGAACTACTCGGTAATCCTGAATAGCGCCATCAACACGCGCAGCAGCAACGTGCTACAACTCGGCGTCAGCTCATTCGTGCAAACCTTTAACGACTTCGTGCACAACCAGGACGTGGCAGCGCTTGGTCTGGTTACAGGAACAAGCTTTCTTGGCGCTCCCAATATCGCGATCGGAAGCTTTGATGCAGTTGGTGTCACTACTCCGAATGGACGTAACGCAACGACCGGTCACCTGACCGATGTTTACAGCTATTCCCGTGGCAAACATGACCTGCGGTTTGGAGCTGAGTATCGGCGAGTACAGGTCAATCCTCGTTATTTCAGCGCCAACCCGCGCGGCGTGATCAAGTTCAACGGTTCGATCGGGCCCTGGGCTTCGGCAACGAAACTGAGCGATGGCACGGCGATTGACTCGTACTCCAAGTCACTGGCCGACTTTCTGTCCGGATACTCGTCCACGTCGAATATCGCCTATGGCAATCCCGAGCGTCTGGTTGTTGAGCGCCAGTACTCCTTCTTCACATCCGACGCCTGGAACTTGACTCGCAAGCTTACGCTGAACGCAGGTCTGCGCTATGAGAACCAGGGATCGCCAGGAAATCAAGATAACAACCTCAGCATCTTCGATCCCAACAAGGGGCTGCTCTTCCTCGGCAACGGTGTGGACAAGCTCTATCCGCACGATAATACTAACTTTGCACCGCGCGTCGGCATCTCCTATCAGCCAAGCGATAAACTGGGCCTGGTCATCCGCGCCGGCGGCGGCATCTACTTCGACACGCCGAACCTGGCTGCCTTCCTGAACATCAAGGCCAGCAATGGCGCGGCAGCAGGCATCCAGCAAAACCCCGGCGGCAGCAGCCCCGTCTACTCCGTCTCACAGCAGGCAAAGACGATCGCCAGCGGCTCCAACTTCTTCCAGAGCGCATCGCAGCCCTCCACCTATGGCCTGTTCACCATCAGTCAGGACCTCCGCACACCGCAGACCTATGAGTTCTATCTGCAGGTGGAAAAGAGCCTGGGCAATAATGTGATTGCGCAGCTGGGTTATGTCGGCACACTCGGCCGCAATCAGCTTGGCGTGGTCGATATCAATCCCGCCGCGCTGAACCCCACGGCAGGCACGGTCGTCCAGAGCACACGGCCGTTCTACTCGAAGTTTCCGCAGTACGCCGCCATTAATCAGCTGGCCAGCGGCTTCTCGAGCAACTACAGCGGTCTGCAGGGTTCCATTCGCACCAAAAGCTGGCATCGCCTAACTACGCAATTCAACTACACTTGGGCGCACAACCTTGACTCGCTATCGTCGAACGCGTTGGTCATCGACAACAGCAACTTCCGGCGCAGTTATGGAAACGCCGACAACGACATCCGTCACTCGTTCGCCGGCTTCATCAACTATCAGCTTCCGGCCCTGCCGTATCAGGCCAGCGTTGTTCAAGCAATCACGCGCGGCTGGACCCTTTCGAGCGGCATCAACTTGCACACCGGCCCTCCGTTCACCATCAAAAATTCCAACAGCGACAATACCGGCACCGGCGATTACACCCAGCTTGTCGACGTTGTCGGCAACCCGTTCGCGGGCGTTTCGCACTCCATCGTGAACGGAAAGGTCACCTGGGTCAATCCCAGCGCCTTTGCAGCCGCAGCTAAGGGAACCTACGGAAACGAGAGGCGCAACCAGTACTACGGTCCCGGCTACGGCACAGTCGATCTGACAGCTAGCAGAAGCATTCGCATCGGGGAGCATGTCGAGGCCCGGCTGCGCGCCGAGCTTTACAACATCCTCAACCGCACCAACTACGGCACGCCGTCGTCTACCTACAACTCTGGCGGCACGTTTGGGTTGATCACCGGAACCCTCAACTCAGGCGGCGCAAGCGGTACGGCCGCGGGCGAGCCGTTCAACGCTCAGTTCCGCTTCCAGCTCGCGTTCTGATCGAGTAACTGATCCGGAATATCCATACGAATCCCATGGCGCAGTTCCTGCGCCATGGGATTCGCCTGAGTCCCTTGCGATCCGCTTGAGGTAATCTGGATCGTTCCGCACAATATGCATGGCCATAGCATCCTGCGGAGAACACACAGTCGTCGTTGTAATAGGGAGAGTAGTCATGATGAGTCTCGAAAGAAAGTCACGGCGCGCATTTCTCAAAGGCGCCGGAATCGCGGCGGGCAGTGGATTGGTTGCATCGATGTTGCCGGCAAACGCCGGGGCGCAGGCAAACTCTCCGGCCAAGGGAGCCACCAAACCGCTTCTACCGCAGTTTGAAGGATTCGGTATCCCCGCCGAGGATCGCGACGAGTTCTGGTCGAAGGTACGCTCGCACTTCAGCCTCGATCCTCAACTTACGTTTCTCAACAATGGAACACTCGGCCCCGCGTCCGATTTCGTTGTCAAGACGCGCGAGTATTACGACACACTGCTGGCCAAGGATCCAACCAACAACTTCCGCGTGAAGGAGCTTGCCGAAGTGCGCGCCGGCCTGGCTTCCGTCCTGAATGCAAAAGACGGCGAAGCATCGATCACTCATGCCACCACCGAAGGCATGAACATCTTTGCCCACGGGCTCGATTGGAAGGCGGGCGATGAAGTAATCGTCGGCGACCAGGAACACTTCGGTGCTACTGAGCCCTACAAAACCCTGGCGCAGCGCATTGGCATCAAGATCGTCACAGTGAAGCTGCCTGTACCGGCAGAGAGCGTGGAGCAGGTAGTCGCCGCATACGCGCAGGCATTCACCCCGCGCACGCGAGTGCTGGTGGTGAGCCATGTCAGCTACGTGACGGGACTGGTCGCGCCCCTGCGCGAGCTTGCGGAGCTGGCGCATAAGAATGGCGCGTTAATCACCGTCGATGGAGCACAGTCGTTTGGCGTTTTGCCTGTCGATGTGGCGGCAACAAATATCGACCACTTTGCAGGGTCGGGCCAGAAGTGGTTTCTGGCCGGAACCGGAACCGGCGTGCACTACGTCCGCAAGGACCTGCAGGCCTCGCTTTGGCCTTTGTACGGCTACGACGACCCCGGCCAGAAGACCTCGACGCGGTACGAGAGAAGCGGCCAGTTCGGCATTCCTGCCTCGCTGGGGCTGGGCGCGGCGGTACAGTTCTACAATGCGATCGGCTCGCAGAGAATCGCCGACAAGGCAATACGCCTTGGCAAGCTGGTTCGCGAATCGGCGCAGACGCTGCCCGGCGCAAGAGTTATCAGCTCGCCCGATCCTGCCTTGCAGGGAAACATCAATGTCTTCACGCTTCCCAGCAACCTGCCTCTGCAGCAGGTCGTCGCCACTCTCGGCGAGCAGGAGCATATCGTCGTTCGCTCGGTCTCCTTCGGGCAGATCAGCGGGCTGCGCGTTTCAACCCATTACTACAACAACGCATCGGAAGTAGAGCGGCTCTTCGCCGTGCTGGCGCGCTGGAGCAAGGACCCATCGCTGCTGCCGCCCACCGAAAAGCGGACTTCGTAAGCTGACGTAGTTGACGCACTACAGCGTCTGTTAGTTCAACAGCCGAGATTTAGCATTACTGTACGAGGGAGATTCAAGATGAATGTGCGCCCGGGATCTGTCTGGCTGCCGTTTGCCCTGCTGTTCGTGTCGTTTCCGATGACTGGTCAGACTGGGCCGACGACGGTCGCGGAACGCTACAAGGCAACAGCCGACAAGATCATTGCCGCTGCCTTGAGCGATACGGATGGCTACAAGGACCTGACCTATCTGAGCGATCACATCGGCAATCGCGTCAACGGCTCGGAGGCGCTCAAACAAGCCGTCACGTGGTCGGTCCAGACCATGAAAAAGGATGGACTCAGTAATGTGAGCACGCATCCTGTCACCGTGCCTCGATGGATCCGCGGCAAGGAAGAGGCTCGGATCGTCGCGCCTGTTGAGCGATCGCTGCACTTGCTAGGACTTGGTTCAAGCGTTCCAACTCCGCCCGAAGGCATTACCGCCGGAATCGTCGCCGTCTCCAGTTGGGAGGAGCTTAAGTCGATCGGTGCCGACCGCATCAAGGGCAAGATCGTCGTCTTCGATCCAGGTTGGAAGGGCTACGGAGTTGGTTCGCAGTACAGAACCCAGTCGGCCTCACGCGCTGCGCAGTACGGAGCTGTCGCCGTGCTGGTCCGCTCCGCAACCGGGCTCTCGCTCCAGGACCCGCATACAGGGGCGCAGTTCTATGACAAAGACGCGACGAAGATACCCGCGGCTGCATTGTCTGTCGAAGACGCCGCGCTGCTGGCGCGCCTCTACGCCGAAGGCGCTGAAGTAAAGGTGAAGTTGACGATCGATTCTCATCCGGCGGGAACCGCCGTCGACGCAAACGTGGTCGGAGAGTTGCGCGGCAGCGAACATCCCGAGCAGGTGGTTGTCATCGGTGGTCACATCGATTCCTGGGATGTAGGACAGGGAGCGCAGGACGATGGCGCGGGTATCATCGCCACGCTTGAGGCAGTTTCCATTCTGAAGAAACTCGGACTGCAGCCGCGGCGAACGATTCGCGTTGTCTTCTGGACCAACGAAGAGTCAGGTGCCGACGGAGCCAAGGCCTATCGCCAATGGATAGGCGAAGGAGTCAAGAATCACGTTGCCGCCATCGAGATGGACACCGGCGCGGAAGCTCCAGTTGGCATCGGCTACGGCTCGCGCTTCTCTGCCGCGCAGGGTGCCGAAGGCGACAAGGCCGACCCGGCGTCGCTCGCACTGCTGAACCAGATCGCCGCACTGCTTGAGACTGTCGGTTCGAATCACATCCTTCAGGGCGGAGGCGGAACCGATGTAAAGCCCCTGACCGATGAAGGCGTTCCCGGACTGAGGCCTGTCAATACAGGGACTCACTACTTCGATTGGCATCATAGCGAAGCCGATACCATCGATAAGGTCGATTTGAACGACTTCCGGAAGAATATCGCCACTTTGGCGGTGCTTTCCTACATCCTGGCGGATACGCCGGAGGTGCTTGCCGGCGGAGGCATCTGACTGCGAGCAAAAAGGAGTCAAGCCTTCGCGCCGATTGTTCGGTCAATGGGGTGTGGAAATTATCAGTTTTGCCTGGGCAAAAAACCCTGCTATACTTTTTCCCATGGTAGTTCTCTCTCAGAAGACGGCGCTCTGTTGTATGGCCTGTATGGCGTGCACACGCGTGTCTTCTGGCAGGATAGAGTTACCTAGCTAACGGGTTAACACCCAATAGTAGCTCTCACCGACCCACCGCCAGAAGTCCTGGTAGGTGGGTTTTCTGTTTTCCGGGCACAACTCGAAGGGAAGAATAAATGAGCATTCGTGAGATCCAGGCTGAAGTTCTGAAGAGCCGCCTCGACGGTGGCGAAAACCTGTTCCTGCTCGATGTCCGCGATGAGTACGAGTACGAGATCTCGAACATCGGTGGCCATCTGATTCCCTTGCCGGAACTGTCCAAGCGAATCGCAGAACTGGATGTAACTCGCGAAATCGTCGCCCTGTGCAAGATGGGGCCGCGTGGCGTAAAAGCCGTGGAACTGCTCCAGAAGCAGGGTTTTACGAACGTCAGCAACCTACGCGGCGGAATCTATGCCTGGTCGGATCGGGTCGATCGCAATGTGCGAAAGTACTAATTTCGGTGAACATTTCTTGATTTAGCGTCTTAAACTATCGATGTAGAAAACCCTCCGGTCTTAGGACCTTGCACGTAAAGGAGCTACCCCGTGGCAGATGAAGCAATCCGCGTATCTTTAGGCGAGCAAGCAGCCTACCAACTCGCAAGCGTAACGAAAACTGCTCCCATCTACGGAGCCATCACGCCGCGCTGGCTGGTGCGTCTACTCGATTGGAAGCCGCTCGAGGCAGGCATCTTCCGCCGCAACCGGGTCAGTGACGATCAGCCGATCGCAGTAACTTGCAGCCGCGAGGCGGAGAGCGAGATTCCCGGAACCTATGCCCCATATGAAGAAACGCCGCGAGAGTACCGGCTGACCAGCATCAATGCCTGGCTCAACGTAGATACGCGCGTGGGCGATCTGTTCAGCAAGCCCTACGATCAGGTTCGCGAACAGTTACGGGTAACGATCGAAGCCGTCAAGGAGCGGCAGGAGAACGAGCTGCTGAACAACGACGGCTACGGACTGCTGCATAACGTACCGGACTCGCAGCGCATCAACGCGCGCAATGGAGTGCCGACTCCGGACGATCTAGACGAACTGCTTACCAAGGTATGGAAAGAGCCGTCTTTCTTTGTAGCCAATCCGCGCACCATCGCCGCGTTCGGCCGTGAGTGCACACGCCGCGGCGTTCCGCCGCCAACGGTAACGCTCTTTGGCAGTCCTTTCCTCACCTGGCGCGGCGTGCCGCTCATTCCTACCGACAAGATCCGTATCGCAGGCAAGACGCCCAAAACACGCATCCTGCTGGTTCGCGTAGGCGAGCGCAAGCAGGGCGTTGTCGGACTCTTCCAGCCTGGACTGACCGGAGAACAGAGCCCCGGCCTCTCGGTCCGCTTTGCCGGCATCAGCGACAAGGGCCTCGCTTCGTACCTGGTCTCGCTCTATTGCTCGGCTTCCGTACTGGCAGACGACGCGATTGCCTCGCTCGATAACGTCGAAGTGGGTCACTACCATGAGTACAAGTGATCCGGGTGAATTGATCTCGGGTCAGGCTCCCGCCAACGATTACGAAGCGCTTCCGGGATGGAGCGGATTGGTTCCGGCCAATCTGCCCGACTTGGCATCGCTGGCGCGTCTGGCCAACGAGTTGTTCCATGCCGTTCCAGCAGCATCGCAGCCGGCGTTCTCCGCTCCGCAAGGAGTGGATCCATCCGGCTTGAATCTGCTGGCGACTGTGCCCGTAACCCCGCCATCGGCTCCGCCGGAGATCTCTCTTCCGTCCAATCCGCACTTCCCTTCTGCGCCGGCCTTAGCCGGTCCCGCAGTTGTTGCGCCTGTATCAGCTCCGCTCCAGGCCGGCCCTCCCGCAGTTCCCGGAGCGCTCTCCGGTTCCATTCCCGCGCAGGGCGCGGGCGCTCCATCCTTCTCTTTCCTTGAAGAGTCGCGTCCTATCTTTGGCGGAACCGAACAGCTTCCAATCGCGGCATATCCTGAGGCCCGGCCCATCACGGAGTTCGTTAACCCTGCTCAGCCTGTGACACCGACAGCGCCATTACTCGACGCTAGTTCTGCGGCAAGTCTGCCCGAACTTCTCTCTCCGCCATCGCCTACCCTTTCCAGCGTATTCGCTCCGGTGGACTCGTCTGCGGTTCCAGCCTTCTCATTCCTAGAAGAGGCGAGACCTATCTTCTCCGCGCAACCTGCGATTCCCGGCCCCGTGCCCGCCGCGCTCGTCGACGTCACTGCTCCAGAAGCCTCCGCGCCGGCTGCGTACGGGCCGGGATCGACATATAAGGAGTTCGCGCCCAGTTCGCTGCCTTCGTTTTCGTTCATCCAGGATGCGCGCGGAATAAGCTCGACCACACCGCCGGAGCCGCCAGCGGAAGCAACGCTTGAGCCCGATGTGCCGGGCCAGTTGAAGCTCTCCTCTTACGACTTCGAAGCGCAGACGATCAAAAACGATTTCCCGATTCTGAAAGAGCGCATCAACGGCCGTCCGCTGGTGTGGCTCGACAATGCCGCAACCACTCACAAGCCCCAGAGCGTGATCGACAGGCTCAAGTACTACTACGAGCACGAGAACTCCAACGTGCACAGGGCAGCGCACGAACTGGCGGCGCGCTCAACCGATGCGTATGAGTCGGCACGAGAGAAGGTACGGCGTTTCCTCAACGCTCCCTCTACGCGAGAGATCGTTTTCGTCCGCGGCGCAACCGAGGGCATCAACCTTATTGCGCAAAGCTGGGGTCGGCAGAACATCCAGAAGGACGACGAAATCGTCATCACCTGGCTGGAGCATCACGCTAACATCGTTCCCTGGCAGATGCTCTGCGCGGAAAAAGGCGCGCGGCTGCGCGTGGCTCCCGTTGACTCAACCGGCCAGATCCTGCTCGACGAGTACGAGAAGCTGCTGGGACCGAAGACTCGCCTGGTCTCGATCGCGCAGGTCTCGAACGCGCTGGGCACGGTGACGCCAGCCGCATCGATGATCCAGTCCGCGCATCGCCACGGCGCAAAGGTGCTACTCGATGGCGCGCAAGCGGTCTCGCATCTGCGCGTCGACGTGCAATCGCTCGATTGCGACTTCTTTGTCTTCTCCGGCCACAAGGTCTTTGCACCAACCGGCATCGGCGTGGTCTTCGGCAAGGTGGAGATCCTCGAGCAGACGCAGCCCTGGCAGGGCGGCGGCAACATGATCCAGGACGTAACCTTCGAGAAGACGATCTATCAACCACCGCCGCAGCGCTTTGAAGCCGGCACGGGCAACATTGCCGACGCCGTCGGACTTGGCGCAGCAATCGATTATCTCGACCGCGTGGGCATGGAAAATATCACGCGCCATGAACACGAACTGCTCGTTTATGGGACAGCTCTGCTCACCGAGATTCCCGGACTGTGCATTGTTGGCACGGCCAGGGAAAAGGCTGGCGTTCTCTCCTTCGTGATGGATGGCTTCCGCACCGAGGAGATCGGCGATTACCTGAACCGCAACGGAATCGCGGTGCGATCCGGACACCACTGTGCGCAGCCGATCCTGCGCCGCTTTGGGCTGGAAAGTACGGTGCGCGCATCGCTGGCGCTCTACAACACCAAAGACGATATCGACGCGCTGGCCACGGCACTGAGAAATCTCCGCCTCGGCCGCACAACGATTGCCTGAGACAAGAGATAGTAACGAGCAACATGACGATGAAGTACTATCAGCCCGCATGCTGTACCCGCTGTCGGAAGGGAGCGGGGTGGACTTGTCGCAAGCGATGAGGGAGCGAATCCGCATCTGTTGCCAACAGGCCCGCCGAAGTTCGGCGGGCTTGCTTTTTGGGCGGAAGAGTCAAAGAAATCTCACAACCGAGCAGCATTTTGTTATGGAGAGTTGAGCGATGTTCTACAAGATACCAGAGAATCTAATCGCGGAGATAGACGATCTTGAAGCGCTGATCGTCAGGCATCTTCGCGGCGAGGTCGATGCCTCGACCCTGAAGGTTCGGCGCGTTCCCTTTGGATGCTATGAGCAGCGGCGTGATGGCAGCTATATGCTGCGCGTGCGCACTACGGGCGGCGCTGTTACCCCCGCCCAACTGCGTGGCCTGGCTCAGATATCCAAGCGCTATGGCGCCAAGGCGATCCATGTGACGACGAGGCAGGAGTTCCAGATTCACGACGTCGATCTGACGAATGTGATTCCCGGGATGCGCGCTCTTCTTCCGCTGGGGCTCTCCTCTCGCGGAGGCGGCGGCAACACCGTGCGCAATGTGATCGTTTCGCCTGAAGCGGGCATCAGCAAGGATGAGGTATTCGATCCCAGTCCGTGGGCCTTTGCGCTGGCTTCGCGCCTGATTGCAGAGCCCGACTCGTGGAATTTGCCTCGCAAGTTCAAGATATCTTTCTCGAATTCGCCTGCGGACACGGCCTACGCGCAGTTCAATGATCTTGGCTTCATTTCAACACTGCGTGATGGGAGCGAAGGTTTCAAGGTCTACGTTGCCGGCGGGCTGGGAACCAAGCCAGCGGTTGGCCACCTGCTGCATGATTTCGTGCCGGCCGAGGACATATACGCCGTGACAACCGCTGTGAAGCGGCTCTTCGATAGGCACGGCAACCGCAAGAATCGTAATGCGGCGCGCCTTCGATTCCTTTGGAGTTCTTTGGGCGAAGAGCGTTTTCGGAAGATTTATGAGGCGGAACTCGAACAGGTTATTGGATTGCCAGATGGGAAGATGGCTCCGTATGTGCTTGCGACGGTCGAGCACTCTGACGTGGGGCACAAGCTTGCAGTTGCCGAGAACACGAGCGCGGAGTTTGTCGCATGGCGCAAGCGCTATGTGTTCGCGCAGCGTCAGGCTGGCCTGTTTTCCGTTGTGGTTCCCGCGGCGTTGGGCAACATTTCCAACGAGGATGCGATCCGGCTGGCGAATTTCCTCGAGCCGTTCGGGCCTTACTCCGTGCGCGCTGCATTTGGACAAAACCTGCGCCTGCGCAACATTCCCGAAGCCGCTCTGGGCGCGGTGTACGAGGTCGTGGCAGACATCACCGCGCTGGCCGATGCGCCTCTGGTGCTAGGCAACGCCGTCTCGTGCACAGGCGCCGATACATGCAAACTGGGCATCTGCCTGCCCAAGGGTGCGCTGACGGCGACGGAAGAAAAGCTGCGCTCGACGGATCTCGATCTCGATAGCATCCCGGAGTTCCAGATTAATCTCTCCGGCTGCCCGAACTCTTGCGGCCAGCATCTGTTTGCCGATCTCGGTTTCTATGGCCAGGCGCAGCGCAAGGGACAGCAGATGTATCCAGCCTATGCGGTAGTGGCGGGCGGAGAACATGCGGATGGCAAAGCACGGCTGGCCAAACCGATTGACACGATCAGTGCGCGCGATCTGCCTGAATTCACCCGCGATGTTCTGGAAGTGTGGCTGGAAAAGAGGTACCGCTTTAGTTCGTTCGCGGACTATGTCGATGCCGAGGGCAAAGACGACATTCGCTCCATCGCCGGCAAATTCCGCGAGGTTCCGGAGTTCCATGTTGATGCCTCCTATTACACCGACTGGGGCGCAAGTCGGGCATTCACGCTGGTCGGCCGCGGGCTGGGCGAGTGCTCGGCCGGGCTCTTCGATCTGATAGGCATAGACCTCAAAGCAATCGAGGAGCAGCGCAAGCGGCTTGCTGCATTTGTCACGCCGAATGACCGCGCAGACGTACTGTTCAAGATCGTGCTCAGCGCTTCGCGCGCGTTACTTGTGACAAGAGGAATCGAAGCCTCGAGCGATGAGGCTGTCTTCGAAGGCTTCCTGCGGCAGTTCATCGGCGCAGGTCTCATTGATAGACGGTTCACGCCAGTCGTGGATGCGGCGCGGCTGAAGGAGCCCGATGAACTGGTGCGACGTGAAAGCGAGGCACTCGACCTTGCCGACTCGGTCAAGGACCTCTACGCGAGCATGGACAACTCGCTGCGCTTCCCGGCGGAGACCGCTGCAGGCATGCGGCCTGCCTGATTTCGCAGCGGTGAGCAACAGCAAGGCCCTGAGGGATCGCTCCTTCAGGGCCTTGTTTTCTTGCTGAGTCGGTTAGTACTTCTTCATCGTGGGATCGATCTGATCGGCCCAGGCAAGGATGCCGCCTGCGACGTTGACGACCTGCGCGTAGCCGGCCTGTTTGAGGAGTTCGGCGATCTTCTGGCTGCGTCCGCCGGCCTTGCAATGCACAATAACTTCGCGGTCGCGGTCGATCTCCGCCAGCCGGTTGGGCACATCGTTTTGCGGAATGAGTTTAGCGCCAATGTTTGCGATGTCGTACTCGAAGGGTTCCCGCACGTCGATGATCTGGAGGTTCTCGCCGTCGTCGATGCGCTGCTTGAGTTCCTTGACGGTGATCTGAGGGATGCCATTCTTCTCCGCGGCTGGCTGCGCTGGTTCCGGAGTGAGTCCGCAGAACTGCTGGTAGTCGATGAGTTTTGTAATGGTGCGGTTGGGTCCGCAGACCGGGCAGTCGGGATTCTTGCGCAGCTTCAACTCGCGGAAGCGCATGTTGAGCGAGTCGACGAGCAGCAGACGCCCGGCGAGGCTTTCGCCCTTGCCGAGGATGAGCTTGATGACTTCCGTGGCCTGAATGACGCCGACCAGACCGGGAAGAATGCCGAGGACGCCGCCCTCGGCGCAACTGGGCACCAGGCCTGGCGGAGGCGGCTCGGGATAGAGACAGCGATAGCAGGGACCCTGCTCGGTTGCGAAGACGCTGGCCTGGCCCTCGAAGCGGAAGATCGATCCGTAGGCGTTGGGCTTGCCCAGCAGCACGCAGGCGTCGTTGACCAGGTAGCGCGTGGGAAAGTTGTCCGTGCCGTCAGCGACGATGTCGTAGTCCTTGAGGATGTCGAGGGCGTTGGCGCTGGTGAGCATCGTCTCATGCTTGATGAGGTTGAGCGCCGGATTAAGGGCGAGCAGTTTGTCGGCCGCCGAGTCAATCTTCTTGCGGCCCACGTCGGCTGTCGAGTGGATAATCTGACGCTGCAGGTTACTCTCATCGACCACGTCGAAGTCGACGAGTCCAAGTGTGCCGATGCCGGCCGCGGCCAGATAGAAACTGAGCGGTGCTCCAAGGCCTCCGGTACCAACGCAGAGCACACGCGCAGCCTTGAGGCGGCGCTGGCCTTCAGTGCCCACTTCAGGAAGGATCAGGTGGCGTGAATAGCGCGCCAGCTCGTTTGTCGTCAGTTCCGGCAGTGCCGCCGTGTCGATTCCGATTGCCATGGTCTGTTGCCTCAAGTTTTGTTGATTGTCTGTGCCGCGCTGAACTACGCCCGCCCGCCCGCAATCGAGGGAATGATGGTGAGCGTGTCCTTTTCAGTTACCGGGGTCGCTTCCTTTTCTGGCAGGTAACGCACGTCCTCGTCGTTCAAATATAGATTCACGAAGGCGCGCAGCTTGCCCTCTGGCGTAAAGAGATGCTTACGTAGATCGGCGTGAGCGGCGGTGAGAGCAGCGAGCGCGTCGGCGACCGTAGCGGCAGTTACCTCGACAGTGTCCTGACCGCCCGCAAAGGGCCTGAGCGGGGTGGGAATGAAGATCTTCATGGGGGTTCGATTTCCTTTCGTGCTTGTTGAGATGCGCTCATCGGGCGCGCCGATTCGCGATTAGCCTGAAACTTCAATTGCTTCGGGTTCGAAGCGCTTCGACTCCTCGGTTGCTCCGACGAGCGCGAAGGAGTTGGTCAGTGTGGCCTTGCCCTTCTCAACGGCGGTGATTACGTAGGAGCAGCCCAGCCAGTGAGCTTCGTTGAAGTCTGTCACTGACCACTGCGCCGGGTGATCGGGATGGGAGTGATAGAAACCGGCAATGCCAAGGCCCTGCTCGCGCGCGGCGCGCTCAATCTTCATCAGTTCGAGCGGTGAGATCTGATAGCGGTTGTGAGCCGAGTCGGTGCGGGTGTTGCCGGCTTCAATTGAGGCCGCGACCTGCCAGCCGTTATCAGTCTGTTTGCCGAGTAGTGCGCCGCAGCATTCATGCGGATAGGTACTTTCGCCATGCGCGCGAATGGTGTCATAGACAGCGCGGCTCAGTTGCAGTGTGCTCATACTTCCTCCCAGAATCGCTCGCTCAGGTACTTGTCGGCGGAGTCGGGCAGTACTGTAACAATCATCGCCTGCCTGCCGGCTTCATGCTCTTCGCGCGCGATGCGGGCGGCGGCGACAACCGCGGCGGCGGCGGAGATGCCCACGAGCAAGCCCTCTTCGCGGCCCAGACGACGGACCATCTCATGCGCGGCCTCGGTCTCGACTTCAACAGCGCGGTCGGCCAGTGCAGGATCGTAGATGGGCGGCACGATGGAGGTAGCCATGTACTTGAGGCCTTCGAGACCGTGAAAGGGCGAGTCCGGCTGCATGCTGATGGCCTGAATCCGCGGATTGAATTCCTTGAGCCGCCGGGTAGTGCCCATGAAAGTACCGCTGGTGCCCAGGCCGGCGACAAAGTGCGTGATTCCGCCCTGACTCTGCTGCCAGACCTCCGCGCCAGTGGTTTCGTAGTGCGCGCGCCAGTTTGCGGCGTTGGAGTATTGGTCGAGGTAGCAAAAGCGCTCAGGGTTGTTGCCTGCGAGCTCGCGGGCGCGGCGGATTGCGCCGTCGGAGCTTTCGTCCGGTGAAGTCCACTCGACCTGTGCCCCGTAAGCGCGCAGGATGTTTTTGCGCTCCGGCGAGACATTCGATGGCATGGCCAGCCGCACGGCAATGCCGCGCGATGCGCCGATCATGGCCAGCGCGATGCCGGTGTTGCCGCTGGTGGCATCGAGAATCGTCTTGCCTTCGCAGAGCCTTCCGGTCGCCTGGGCGTCGCGCACCATCGACCATGCAGCACGATCTTTGACGCTGCCGCCGGGGTTCAGCCACTCGGCTTTGGCAAGCAGAGTAACGCCCTCCAGGTCTCGCACAGGGCTCTTGAGGCGCAACAGCGGCGTGTGGCCGATGCGGTCCTCAAGGTGAATGCCGATTTGTGACCCTGCGAGATCTTGATTCATGATGTAGCTGGATCGGTCCCTATTGTTCTGATTGAGTCAGCTGCTGTTTGCGTGAGAACTTCAGCAATGGCAAGGGGAGGAGAAGCTGCGCAGCCTGGACTTGTGCGGGGAGAAGATTAGCAGCAGGTGCGGAGACATGCCGCGCTCGACCCATGGGCACAAGCCCGTGAGGAGCGACAACAACAGAAACATGACCGACCGTACATATCTCTATTGTAGGAATCTCCGCGGGTGGGGTCAAGCAACGTAAGCGATTTCGGGGCTTGCCACTAGCCAAAGCAAGATTCGGGATGGTGCAGTGTGGTTCACCACCAGTTTAAGGGACCCATTCGAATTCCTGTTTGCCTATTCCTTGACACCTCACCCCGTCCCAGCTACTCTCTAAATCATGTTGGTGCTTCTCCCAGTGATTGCCGAGCTCTCCACCGCCTGTTGTTGTGCGACTGGCACGCTTGCGTTCCTGGTGGAGAAGAATCGGGCCTGAACAATCTTCGGCTCGTAGACAGCTAATCTTCCCGACCCACCACCGAACGCTCCTTCGGCAGGTGGGTTTTTCAATGTCTTGTCTCTGCCTCCGGAATCCCCAGCGTTCCAACTCAGAACATCGCTGTGCGACTGCCTAGCGCAATTACCAGCAGCCTCCAGCGATGTGAGACCAAGGAGATAGACATGAACTTGAAATTCTTCCGTCCAACCGTCCTGGCCGCCTTCGCCCTTCTCACTCTCGTCCCCGCAGTCAGGGCGACTGACGGCTACTTCGCCACTGGCTTCGGAGCCGCGCAACAAGGCAAGGGTGGCGCCGGTGTGGCCGCTCCCGGCGATTCGCTCGCCCCTGCTACCAACCCCGCCGGTTTGCTCTTGGTTGGCAACAGAATCGACATCGGCCTAACCCTCTTCCGGCCCATCCGTTCTGGGGCAATCAGCGGCAATCAACTCCCGCCTGGCTACCCCAACGTGAACGGAACCTACGACGCCAATCGTGTCGTCAACTTCGAGATTCCTGAACTCGGCTACTCCAAGGTAGTTAATTCCAAACTTGCCTACGGCATTGCCGCTTATGGCAACGGCGGCATGAACACCTCGTTCAAAAACCCCATCCCCCTGCTCGGCTCTACTCGCGGCGGTATCGATCTCGAGCAGCTCTTTCTGTCTCCCGCGCTCGCCTACAAGCTAAACTCCCACAACACAATAGGTGCTGCGGTCAACATTGCCTATCAGCGTTTTTCTGCCGAAGGCTTGCAGAACTTTGCCAATGCAACATACTCTTCCGCCCCTGCCTTTGTGACCAACACAGGTCACTCGAACTCCTACGGCGCCGGAGTCCGCGTCGGCTGGATCGGCGACATCAATAAAGTGCTCAGCCTCGGCGCAACCTACCAGTCCCGCACCTGGGCCACCGCCTTCAGCCGCTACAAGGGGCTGTTCGCCGAAGGTGGAAAGTTCGATATTCCCTCGAACGTCGCCGGCGGCGTGGCCATCCACGCCAACTCGAAGACCACCGGCTACTTCGATGTCGAACGCATCTTCTATAGCGAAGTGAAATCGATCGCCAACTCCGATGGCGCGCAGACACAGCTCGGAGCTGCCAACGGTCCCGGCTTCGGCTGGCACAGCATCAACGCCATCAAGACCGGCATTGATTTCCAGCCGGCCTCCGCCCTTACGCTGCGCGGCGGCTTCAACCACGCCGGCCATCCCTTCGACGGGACGCAGACCTTCTTCAACATCCTTGCGCCCGCCGTCGTTCAAAACCACCTTCACCTCGGTGCTTCCTGGAAGGTGAACGATACACATGAGCTCGCCTTCACCTACGTTCACGCCTTCGCGAACACCCTCAACGGCGTCAACTCCATCCCCCCCAGCGCCGGTGGAGGAAACGCCAACCTCACCATGTACCAGAACTCATTCGATGTCACCTGGTCCTGGCGCAAGAAGTAACCGAAACCTAAGAGGGCAATCATGAACGCAATCCTCCACTCCGAGTGGCCCTGGTATGTGGCCGGTCCTTTGATCGGCCTCTTTGTTCCCGCGCTGCTTGTGGTCGGCAACAAGGTTTTTGGCATCTCGTCGAATCTGCGACATCTGTGCGCGGTCATTGCGCCGGGCAAGATCGAGTTCTTTCGATATGACTGGCGCGACGCGGGGTTGTGGAACCTTCTCTTCCTGGCAGGCGTGGTCGCGGGCGGCTTTCTGGCGGCGCACTTTGGAGCACATGCTATTGCCATCTCGCCTGCGGCGCGCGTCACACAGGCCGGCTTCGGCATCCACGACTTCTCCGGTCTGGCGCCGCGCGAGATCTTCAGCTGGGCAGCTCTCGGCACACTGCGCGGCTTTGTCTCAATCGTCATCGGCGGCCTGCTGGTAGGCTTCGGCACAGCATATGCAGGCGGATGCACTTCCGGCCACGCCATCAGCGGTCTCGCAAACTTCGAACTGCCTTCGCTGATCGCGGTTGTCGGCTTTTTCGCCGGCGGCTTGCTGGCCTCATGGCTGCTGCTGCCGGCACTGCTGGGAGGTGCGCTGTGAGCAAACCCACGCCTCGGCGCGCAACAGCGCTTCTCGCACTCTACCTCGCGCTCGGTATCGCTTTTGGATTTGTGCTGACGCAGTCGGAGGTCGTCAGTTGGTATCGCATTCAGGAGATGTTTCACTTTCAGTCGTTCCGCATGTTCGGGATCATCGGCTCGGCGGTGGCAACGGCGGCCATCTCGATCGCGGTGCTCAAGCGGCTGGGCGTGCGCGCAGCTTCTGGAGAGCCGATCGCGATTCCAACCAAGAAGCTCGGCACCGGCATTCGCTATGCCGTAGGCGGATTTCTCTTTGGCCTGGGATGGGCGTTGACCGGCGCATGCCCGGGGCCGCTCTTCTCTCTGGTTGGAAGCGGTGCCACCGTCTACTTGGCGGCAATCCTTGCCGCGCTTGCCGGAACCTGGCTCTACGGCTGGCTGCGGCCCAGGCTTCCACATTAACTCTGATTCGAACAAAGCGCCGAAATCAACTGCGGTCCGAACTGCTCGGCGCCTGGTTCCATATTTCAGCTTTCATCCAATTGGATCGAACGCAATGAACGCGAATGGCAAGTTCTTCTTCACGGCACTTCTTAGCGCCGGCGTGATCAACGGCAGCGCGCAGACCGTCACTCAGCCGAAGGCGGCCCAGCCGGCGATACTAATGCTGTTCCTAAGAATTAGGGTGTTGATATTGTCGAGTCATAACAGCGTTGCCAACGCTTTACCTGGCTTCGAACTCATCAGATCAGGGTCAGAAATAATCCCAACTCATGTAAGGTCAAGGCGATCGGCGTCCCAACACGCCCCAATCGTCGGATCTGAAGAAACCTCAGCATCCGTATGCCTCCGCGAGGCAGATTGCAGCAATTGGGTGCTGTTGTCGTCGAGATCGAATACTTTGCCGCGAAGGGTAGCGCATTTGCCGCCACGTCCGACGTCAACTTCTCCATCTCGTCACTATCAGAGGAGAACCCGGGGGGCACAATTCCATCCGCCTGCGCTCATTCTCAAGGGCACGCGGAGCGCAGATGCAAGCGCTTCAGTGTCTTGTCCCCTGGCTGGAATTATTCAGAATCAGCCTACAGTACCATCCTTGGACCGATCAGCCGAGGAAGGCAGGCTGAGAGTTTCTTGAGGTTCCAGGGTACCCGGCTCCAGCCCAATCCATCTTTTACGACGTTGCGGATTCGCTGCTCGCAACCCTAGTCGCGATCCCTCGTTCATACAGAAACGTGTCCCACGAAACTGAATCTGCTCCAACTCCCCGCCACTGAGATGGTACAGACGGGCGTATGTTCGATCGGGTGACCACCGCCTTGTAGAAGGCGAGCCCGGTTCTGAACAGTTCCATTCGATGAATTCTCGCTGTCATCATGTCCGCCTTATCAAGAGCATGACGTCACAACCCGTTGAATTAATCCAGTGGTTTGTTTTCAGGTTTTTGTCGGCTGATGAAATCTCTAATGGCCTGAGAATCAAGGGGAACCTTGGAGACCAAGTAACGGCGTGTCCAGAAACTCTGCCATGGAAGTGATTGCCCATTCCCCTTAAACTCCCACGCCAAGTAGATCGCGCTCCCAGTTGTGATGAGATCAACCACTTGCGACGGAACTTGATTCGGCGGTATGGTGATCACCAAGTACACGGAAATGTCTGAGAGACGCGCGCTTGTTATCCGAGAACCGGTATGTATTGCCAGCTCTCGCATTAGCCTACCCAGTTGCACCAACTTCGCCTTGGAGCGTTCATTTCGAATCTCGCCATAGAGATCCTTGCTATCCCCTGTCGGGAAAAAGGCTACGTGGTATTCGCACTCCAAATCCGCATGGGGTACAGTCTGCTCGCCGCCTCCCGGCGCGCCGAGGCAATCATCGTTCCCCGTCAATTGCACCTGAATCGCAGCTGGGTGGGGCTCGCTCTTGGCTGCTGCTGGGGGCGTGGGATGTGCGTCGGGTTGGGTGGGTTGCGGGGTGTGACCTTGCCCTCAGAATGCGTATCCCTTAACCGGCCTGGTTTGGGGGAAGTTAAATCATTCCCGTTGTCGTCGTGGCGGTGGGAATGTGGGAATCGGCTTTATCGATTTCCAAGGTTTGTGGGAG
>Ga0326728_10006928_pt1 | contig 29944 bp, 17 predicted proteins | sample MB3enrmetagenome_FD_207602 | JGI IMG/M metagenome (GOLD analysis project Ga0326728, IMG submission 207602) | Lab enriched peat soil microbial communities from McLean, Ithaca, NY, United States - MB31MN | ecosystem: Environmental > Terrestrial > Soil > Wetlands > Peat | place: USA: New York... | reverse complement strand
GAAGCGCACGTGGCATCGCTCTACTACCACATCGAGCCTCAAGGCGAAATGCAGCACAACCCCGCCAAGAACGTCCTGTTCGTTGACCAGCCCCTGGAAGCCGTTGCTGCGCGTCTGGAACTGAAGCCTGAAGAAACCGCTGGGATTCTGACCAGGGCCAAGACCAAGCTGCGGGAAGCGCGGGCCAAGCGGCCGACCCCCTTTGTGGACAAGACTATTTATGCCAGTTGGAACGGGATGATGATTTCCGCCTTGCTCGAGGCGTTTAAGGTGCTGGGCTCGGCGGAGGCGCGCCGTCGGGCACTGGCGGCGCTCGAAGTGCTTCTCGCCAAGGCTTACGATCCCGAAAAAGGGATGTACCACAGCCTCGTCAGCGGACAGGCTCGTGTCGAGGGCTTGCTGGACGACCAGGTCTTCATGGCCGCCGCGCTATTGGACGCTTACGAGATCACTGGCGCTCACATCTACTTTGACCGCGCACTGGAGTTAATGCAAATCACCTTGCGCCGCTTCTGGGACGAACAGAGCGGCGGATTCTTTGATGCGGCGCGCGACCTGAATGACCGGCTGGGGAACCTCACGATGCTTCGGAAACCCTTCCAGGATTCGCCGACGGCGTCGGGCAATTCTGTAGCGGTCCTCGTGCTCGACCGCCTGGCCGGCCTGGCTGACCGCGCAGATTTTCGTGCCAAGGCGGAAGAAACTTTGGCTTTGTTTGCGTCGAAGGCCGCTGATTACGGCCTTTTTGCCTCGACTTACGGCTTGGCGCTGCTTAGCCACCTGGAGTCCCCGTTGGAAGTTGTGGTGATCGGCGAGCCCAGAGACGAGCGTACGTCCGAACTCTTGACCGCCGCCTACCAAACTCCGCGAGCGAACAAGAGGGTCTTCGCGTTTCCTCCGGCGGTGGCAAAGAACGGCGAACTTCCTCCAGGGCTCGCCGCGACATTGCCTAATTTGCCCCTTGCCGACGCACCATTGGCGCTGGTGTGTGTGGGGTCTTCGTGCCTGCCGCCGGTGAATACGCCGGAGGGGCTCAGGGCGCTCCTCACGGAAAACGCGTAGAGCGGGTCCGCGCAGGCTTGGCCCCCGCGCTGGGTTGCGCAGGGACAACCCTTGCGGTCGTCCAGGGCGGCTGCCATGGCCGCCCCAAGATCCGCAGGCTGCTTGCGGCAAGCCGAGTCAGGCGCTAAACTAGATTTTCGGGGAATCAATCGTAGCGCTGAACTTCAGGTCAGCAGCACGACGCGGGCCGAAAGGTCGGCGCTACAAGTGGGAATTTGTATGTTAGGAGAAGAACTCTATGTTGCCTCCAATTCGGAGTGATTGGGTGAAGAAGCGTCCTGGGCCCGTGGTGACGCAGATGCACTACGCGCGCCAGGGGATCATTACGGAAGAGATGGAGTATGTGGCCAGGCGCGAGAACCTGCCCGCGGAAACCATCCGGTCCGAGGTCGCCCGCGGGCGCATGATCATTCCGGCCAACGTCCGCCACCTCGAGCTTGAGCCGATGGCCATCGGTATTTCGGCGAAGTGCAAGATCAACGCCAATATCGGCAACTCCGCGACCACCTCCAATGTCGATCAGGAACTGGAAAAGCTCCATGCCGCCGTCCATTTCGGCGCCGACACGGCCATGGACCTCTCGACGGGCGGCAACATTCACGAGATACGGGAAGCGATTCTGCGCCACAGTCCCGTTCCCATCGGAACTGTGCCCATTTACGAAGCTCTTTCACGCGTGACTCGTGTGCGCGAACTGACTCCCCAGATCATGCTGGAAGTCATCGAAGAGCAGGCGGCCCAGGGCGTGGATTACATGACCATTCATGCCGGGGTTTTACGAGAGTATATTCCCTTGACGCGGAAACGCATCACCGGCATCGTCAGCCGCGGGGGGGCGATTCTGGCCGAGTGGAGCGTGGAAAACAAGCAGCAGAATTTTCTCTATACTCACTTCGAGGACATCTGCAAGATCTTCCAGAAGTACGACGTCTCATTTTCCCTGGGCGATGGCCTGCGCCCCGGCTGCCTGGCGGACGCCAGCGACGAGGCGCAATTTGCGGAACTGAAGACCCTGGGCGAACTCACGAAGAAGGCCTGGGAGTATGACGTTCAGGTGATGATCGAAGGCCCCGGACACATTCCCCTGGATCAGATCAAGCTTCAGGTGGACAAGGAAATCGAGATGTGCCACGAGGCGCCGTTCTACACCCTGGGCCCGCTGGTCACCGACATCGCGCCCGGCTACGATCACATCACTTCCGCCATCGGCGCGGCGATGATCGGCTGGCACGGCGCCTCCATGCTCTGCTACGTGACGCCTAAAGAACACCTCGGACTCCCGGATAAGAACGACGTGCGGCAAGGAATTATCGCCTATAAGATTGCTGCTCACGCTGCGGACGTCGCGCGGCACCGGCCTGGGGCCCGCGACCGCGACGACGCGCTCTCCTACGCGCGCTTCCTCTTCGACTGGAACAAGCAGTTTGACCTTTCTCTCGATCCTGAAATGGCCCGCTCCATGCACGACGAAACGCTGCCCAACGAAACCTACAAAGACGCCGCGTTCTGCTCCATGTGCGGCCCCAAGTTTTGTTCCATGAACACAACGCAGGTCTTGGAGAAACAACTGGGATTCGATCAGGGCGAGCGCGAGCAGAAATTCGTTGAGCTGCTCACGAAAGTGCAAAGCTAGGTCCTGGGTGCTGAGTTCGTTGAAGAAGTCAGCCCGTCAGCCGACCGGCGCAAGAATGTAGCCCACAGCATAAGCCGTGGGGGCCGTTCTTGCCAGTTCTGGCACGTAAGCTAGCAGTTACGACACAAAACGCCCAACCGGTTCCAGCCTAGACATGACCAATCCATCGCTCGACCAGCACCTTCGTGAGGAATTCAATCGCTGGGCGGAAGCTGGCCGCGGCGATGATATGGAACAGTCGCATCTTCCGATCGTCGAGCCGATGCTGGCGCTCATCGAATTCGACCCCAAGGACGAAGTTCTGGATGTGGGCTGCGGAACGGGTTGGCTGGTGCGCAGGATCGCGCCACTCGTTTCCGCGGGCCTGGCGGCGGGAATGGATGTCTCCGATGCGATGCTGGGGCGTGCGGAGGCGCTGGGCGCTCAACTGCCTAACGTTGCGTTTACACGCGGCGGCGTTGATGCGATTCCCTGGGAGAGCGGCCACTTTACGAAGGTCCTCTCCGTCGAGTCCGCTTATTACTGGCCTGACCCCGCGCAAGGCATCCGCGAAGTCTCCCGTGTGCTCTCACCTGGTGGTGCGGCCTGGATTCTCATCAACTATTACCGCGACAATCCGCATTGCCACCAATGGGGCGGGTTATTGACGGTTCCGACCTGTCTGCTGTCCGCCGAGGAGTGGGAGGGCCTTTTCTGTCAGGCAGGATTCAAAGCCGTGGACCACCGCCGCATTCCCGACCCCTCACCTACCCCGGAAGTCTACGCGGGGCGCTGGTTCCGCGACGCAGAACAAATGCGCCAGTTCAAGCGAGAAGGCGCGCTCCTCCTTCACGCAGCGAAGCCCCTTCCTTCGGTGCCGTAGGGGCAACCCTGGTGGTTACCCAAACGCGGCCGCTGAGCGCCGTCCCATTGCCGGGCGATGCTACTTGGTTCCTTTTTTGCCTTCCTGCAAGGCCTCATCGACTGCCTTGTAGTAGGCCTCGGGGGAAACGAATCCCACCAGCATTCGCCCATTGATGAAGCAGGTCGGCGTACTCTGGATCTCCAATCGTTTCGCTTCGTTGGTCCCCTCGTCGATGCGAGGCATGGAGGCCTTGGAATCCAGGCAGCCTGCCAGGCTGGAGCGGTCCACTCCCACCTGGTCAGCATAGGCAAGCAGGTTGTCGCGGACATTGGCGGCATTGGTGGTGCCCTGGCTCTGGAAGACCAGCGAGCGGTAAGGCGCGAAAGCCTCGGGCTTCAGCTTGTAGACGCACTCGTTGGCAATGGCGGCGGTCAGCGACCAGTCGTGGATTTGGACCAAGGGGAATTCCTTGAAGATTACTCGAACTTTGTCCCCGTATTTTGGAAGGAGGTCCTTTTCAAGAAACTCGTGGAGCTTCCCGCACATCGGGCACTCCAGGTCCGCGTATTCCACGATGGTCACCGGAGCGCGCACCGGGCCCTGGGAAGGCTGGTTGGCGGTCACGATGGTTCGCAGCGCCTCGCGCCGCAGATCCACGCCCAGGTTGAGGATCTTACCCATCACGAACACTCGATTGTCCGAGGTCGCGTAAAAATCCTCGGTCTGTTTCCCCTTATCGCTTTGCGCAGCCACCGTCGTCACCAGGAAATTGGGAATGCCCGAGCCATGAAATGGTCCGACGGTGAGGGTGGTAGTTTCAGGAACCTTAAACTCTTGACGGATGTGCTGGATGATCTCGTTCGTGGGATCTTTGCCGAGCGGAAAGAGCATCCCCACGATCAGATAGCGGCGGTCGTTGGTGAGAAACACGCTGGTATTCTTCTGTTGCTTGCCGTCGTCGGTAGTAATTGTGGAAGCCAGAAAGCCCGCGAAATTCGACGCTTGAAACGGCGAGGCGGTTACCTTCACTGTGTCCGGAATACCATATCTTGCGCGAACGAAGGAGGTGATCTTCTCGTTCAGGGCGGTGTCACCAGGAGCATTCGCTTTCACTTTCGCCACCCCGCGCGCTATCGACACTCCCGCCACAAGAACTAAAACCCCGCCCCATGCTTTATAGCCAGAGCAACTTTTGCGGATCAATTGACGGACCTCCTTACTTGTTCATGAAACCCGACCAAACTGGTAGTATCCTAACTCGAAGGTAGCGCCGCCCTTTAGGTCGCCAAATGCGGGCCTGAAGGCCAATGCCACGAGGCAAATCAGGACAACCCCAGCCTAACTCATTACTCGATTTTATAGGCGCCGTCCGGGAAAAGCAATTCGCGGCGTGAAATCAATCAGACCTGCAGCACGTCACCCTCGCGGGCCACCAACTGGTAAAGCACCGGACTCACAATGCGCCCCAGGAACAGCCGGGAAATCAAGCCGGCGACAATGACGATCGCAAAAGGCTTCTGCGAGTCCGAGCCGATTCCGGTCGAGAGTGCCGCGGGCAGCAGGCCGAGGCAGGCCACCAGAGCCGTCATCATGATGGGCCGCAGGCGCACCAAAGAGGCCTCGAAAGTGGCTTTCCGGATCTCGTCCCCTTGCAGGCGCAGCTTATTGATGTAGGAAGCATCGATGACTGCCGTCTCGACCGAGACGCCCATCAGCACCAGCAGGCCCAGAACCGAAGACACACTGAAGGGTGTGTGGGTCAGCTTCAGGGCCAGCAGCGCCCCAACCGGTTCCGTCATGACGACGCTGATCACCACGATCACCGGAAACTTGAAATTGCCGTAGAGCGCGAAGAGGATGAGAAAAATCAGCAATACCGTGATGGGGCCAATGACCGTGAGCTGGGACCGGGCGGCGAGAAACTCGCTGTATTCACCACCCCATTCCAGGCGGTAGCCCGGCAGCAGATGCACGGCGTTGCGCACCGCCCTCTGTCCGTCAGCCACAGCCCGCTCGAGATCGCGGCCCACAACGCTGTACTGGATTCCGATGTAGCGCGAATTGTTTTCGCGATAAATAAACGACGCGCCGTTTCCTTGCGTGATGGCTGCAAGTTGCTTCAACGGAATCTGCTGGCCCGCCGGAGTTCCGACCAGAAGATTTCCAATTTCCTGGGCGCTCTCGCGGAACTGCGGACGCATGCGCACTACGAGGTCGAACAGTTTCTCGCCCTGGATGACTTGTGTGGCGGCCTGCCCGCCGATGGCCGCCTGGATCACGGCCTCCACATCCGAAACATTGATTCCGTAACGGGCAATCTTCGCCCGGTCGACATCAATCAGCAGGCTCGGCTGGCCAAGCTCGCGCACCACCGTCAATTCCGAAAACCCCGGAACCCTGGCGAGCGTCTCCTTGATCTTCAATGCCGTCTCTTGCAGCACACTCAAGTCCGAGCCGTACACTTTTACGGCCAACGCGCTCTTCAGGCCTGTCAAAGCTTCGTCGACGGCGTCCTCAGCGGGCTGGGTGAAATTGAAAATAATGCCGGGGAAAGCTTTCAGCCGGTCGCGGAGCGCATCCGTAAGCTGCGCCTTGGTGCGAAGCGATCCTGTCCACGTTTTGTCTTTGTACGGCTTGAGGCCGACATAGAATTCAACATTGAAAAAGCCGATCGGATCGGTTCCATCGTCCGGGCGCCCTAGCTCCGAACCCACGACCGTGACCTGGGGATAGGACATCAGGATTTCGCGAATCTGGGGCGTAACTTTGGCGGCCTCCTCGAACGAGATCGTGTAAGGCATAGTAGCCCGGACCCACAGAGCGCCCTCATCCAGGTGAGGCATGAACTCGCCGCCGATAAAGGGGACCAGCAGTAAACTGGCGGCGAAGATCGCGGTGGCGATCAGCATGGTCAGCTTGGGGCGGTCCAGGCACCAATTCAGCTCGCTTGCATATTCCCGTTTGAACCACTCATAGGCGCGATTGGTTTTCTCCTTGACCCCTTTCCTGAACCAATATGACGCCATGACGGGGACCAGCGTCAGGGACAAGATCAAAGACCCAATCAGAGCAAAAGACATCGTGTCGGCCATGGGATGGAAGAGCTTGCCGGAGGGTCCGTGCAGCGCGTAGATGGGCAGGTAACCGGCGATAATCACCGCCACGGAGTAGAAAATCGGACGGTCCACGTCACGCGCCGCCTCGGCGATGACCTCGTGCAGCTTGTACTCGGTCCCGTGCCTCGAATCCAGCTCACGGTAGATGTTCTCCACCATCACGACCGTGCCGTCAATAATGATGCCGAAATCGATAGCGCCAATGGAAAGCAGGTTCGCGGAGATATCATGCGCATGAAGAATGATGAAAGAAAAGAGCAGGGCCAGCGGAATGGTCAGCGCCGTGATCAGGGCCGCCCGAAAGCTTACCAGAAAGAAAACCAGAACAATCAGCACCAGCACCATGCCCCGCAGCAGGTTATTTTCGACTGTGTCCGTGGTCAGCTTCACCAGGTCGCTGCGGTCGTAGTAGGGGCGAACTTTTATGTCCTTGGGGAGCACCTGCTCATTGAGTTCGCGAGTCTTCTCCTCCACTCCCTTTAGAACGTTCTGGGTCTGTTCGCCCCGGCGCATCAGGATGACGCCCTCGACAACGTCATCGTTTTTCTGAAAACCGAACTCGCCTAGGCGCGGCGCATGTCCCATCTCCACTTCCCCGATGTCGCTGATGCGCACGGGAGCGCCGTTGACGCTGGTCACTACAATTTCGCCGATGTCTTTGGTATCGCGCACCAGCCCCAGGCCCCGCACGTAGTAGAACTGCCCTCCCTGCGAATAGAACCCGCCTCCGGCGTTGGCGTTGTTGGCAGAAAGAGCCTGAACCACTTGCGGGACGGTGATGTGATATCCATAAACTCGGGCGGGGTCCAGCAGCACCTGATATTGCATTACCGTGCCGCCAAAGCCAGAATCGTCCGCCACGCCCGGAACCGATTTGTACGCCCGCTCCAGCACCCAATCCTCGATTGTCTTGAGTTCCTGGGGCGAGTGGTCCGGACTTTCGATGATGTAGCGATACACAAGCCCGCTCGGTGAGTACAGGGGCGCGAGCGAAGGCGTCACCCCGCTGGGCACATTGGCATCACTCAAGCGCTCGAAGGTGACCTGGCGCGCCCAATAATCGTCCGCATCTTCCTCGAAGGTCAGGATCACGTCGGAGAGCCCGTAGAGCGAAATGGAGCGCTTGAATTCCAGCCGCGGGATGCCGTTCATTTCCACTTCGATGGGCAGCGTCACCAGCCGCTCCACCTCTTCCGCAGCGTGCCCCGGCCATTGCGTTATGACTTCGACCATGGGCGGGGAGAGATCCGGGTAGGCGTCCACCGGCATGCGCTGGAAGGCGACGATTCCTGCCACCACTACAAAGGCAGTCATCATCACCACCAGGAACCGCTGGCTTAAGGCGAATTGTACGATGCGATGAATCATGGTTAGTTGTCAGTCGTCAGTAAGAATGCCAAACGGTGAATAGCGAAGAGTAAACGTGCAACGCTAAGCGAGCGGTGGGTGATCGGTAATCTGCAATTCACCATTCACTATTCACTATTCGCGCTGCTAATTCTCTATCGCTGATAGGAGTTGGCAAATTGCAGGAACAAGCTCCCGTCAGCAACCACTCGCTCGCCGGCGCGCAGTCCGGTCAGGATCTGCGTCCTGCCCTGCTGGCTATCTCCGATGGTGACCAACCTCTCCGCGAACTGCTGCGGCGGGCCGGCATTTTCCGCCACGTAAACAAAGGGTTGATTCTCATTGTTCCGGAGGATTGCGGCGTCCGGTACTGTGAGCGCGCCCTCCGTTACTCCGGCGTGGACGATGGCGGTCACATACATGTCCCTCTTCAACCTCTTCTCGGGATTGTTAGTCTCAATGCGCACCTGGAGGGTTCTCGAGTTGGGGTCTAGAGCCGTAGCGATATAGGAGATTTTTCCGCTGAAAGAGTTGGAATAAGCGTCGGTCTGGATCACCACCGGGTCGCCGAGGTGGACGTTTCCCAGGTCGTGCTCGTACACATTGGCCAGCACCCACACCGTGCTCATATCGGAGATGGTGAAACACTGCGTTGCTCCAGCTTGCAGCACCTGTCCAGGAGCAACCAGCCTTTCCACGACCTCCCCCACCAGGGGCGCCAGGACGGGGATCTCCGGTGAGACCGGGTCCTTCAGCAGGCGATCGAGTTGGTTAATCCCCAGCACCTTCAGCGACTGCTGGGCAGACTGCAAATCCGCCTCCGCCTGGTTGCGCGTGGATTCGGCCTGTTGCAGGTCCGCTTCGGCAATCGCGTGATGCGCATAAAGGTCGCTGGCGCGGTTATAACTCTTTTCCGCCAAGGCCAGGGCATCGCGAGCCTTCAAGTAGGTGGAACGCAACTGCGCGTAGTCCGGGCTGCTCACATAGAGCATTGGTTGATCAGTGCGGACGACTTCGCCAGGTGAAACCAGAATGCGCGAGACCGGGCCGCTGACTTGCGTAATCACCGGCGTGGTTTTGAAATTGTTGTAAGCCACCGAACCCGTCAGCCGAAACACCCGGGGCAAACGCGTCACCTCCACCGGCGTCACCTGGACGTGCGCCATCTGCTCCGCCGGGACGGTGAACAGTTCCGCCTTGGCCTCCTCGCCCGGAGCGGCGCCATAGGAAACCGAAGAAGAATCGGCATCCACGTTGTGCTGCCGGCACGCCCCCACGAGTAGCAATCCCACGACGATGACAGCCGCGAGGAGAGCGAGCCCAAGAGTACGGGCGGTTCGCGAACCGCCCCTACAATTGATTCGGGATTTAGGTGCTGTTTTCATTGCAGTTTCCTCGTTCCAACGACTTCTCGCAACTGTTCGATCGCCAGCATGTAGGTGGCTAACGCCTGCCGGTAAGCCAACTGAGTGGCGCGGTAGCTTCGCTCCGCATCCAGGAAATCGAGCAGGCTGGCGGCTCCGCGCTTGTAAGCGTATTCGCTGATATCCCGTGAGTCCTGGGCCTGCTTGAGGTAGCCGGAAAGGTAAAGTTGGACCACCTGGTCACCGGTCTTGAATGCCTCGTACGCGTTGGCCACGTCCGTCATCACGGTTTCTTCGGCGGCGGCCTTGGTCTCCTGCGCTTGGCCGATGGCGTAATTGGTGCGCGCAATCTCACCCTGGTTTTTGTCAAAGATAGGGATTTCAATGCTGAGGGTCAGGCCGGCGTCGTTCGAGGACGAAACGTGCGTATAGTCGAAGGCTGCGGTCAGGTCGCGCTTGCCGTTCGCCTTCGCCAAGGAGGACTGGCTCTGTGCCGCGGTCACGCCCCGCTGAGCTGCGATGTAGTCCGGCCGCAGTTGCAGCGCCTTGAGTTGCAGGTCCTCCCGATTGAGCTTCAAGGGCTCGTAAGCGAGGTCGCCCACTACGTCGTAGCCTGCCGGCAGCGCGTCGTAGCCCAGCAGCGCCCGCAGGCTCGCGTAGGCCTGCACCAGGCTCAACCGGGCCTGCGAGACGTCCATCTGAAATTGCAGCAATTGGAGCTTGATTTTCAGCAGGTCGCCCTCGCTGATTGCCCCCGCTCGATACTGCTCCGAGCTGAGATTCACGGTCTGCTGGTAGCTGGCCAGATCCTGATTCGCGAATTGCAGAGTCGATTTGGCCAGCAGGATTCCGACAAACTGCTGCGCTACGCTAAACGTCAGTCCCCGTTCCGTATCGCTCACCTGCGAGCGCGTCACCGCGGTCTGATCCTTGGCTGCCTGAATGCGCGCTTGACGTTTATGCCCTCGCTCGATCGTATAGCTGATTCCGAGGTCGAACTCCGTGGTTGAGTCGATAAAGTTCGAAGTGAATTGACTGGGAGTGAAGATCGGAACGTACAGGTCGTCGTAAGTGAACACGGGGTTCGGCCGGAGGGATGCGGTGATTTCCTCTGCCTGGCTCTGCTGGATCTGGGTCCGAGCGGCCTTCAAGGAATGGTTGTGGGCCACCGCCATTTGAATGGCCTGCTCGAGGTCGATCCGCACGCTCGGTGGAGGCTGCTGCGCGCTGGCAACTTGAATGCCCACAGCGAAACAGAGAATGGCCTTGGCCGCGAGCCAGATTCGAGAGATCGCCCTTTTGTGAGGTGTTTGCATCTCGTCCACCCTAACAGCATCAGCTAGGAAGATTTGGTTTGGCCTTGAAGAACGGCCAGCTTAGACTTCATGGTTTTCGAAGTCTGCGGCTTTCTTATGTTCGATCGTTGAAAGCCGCAATCTGCAAGATCGCGGCCCGGTAGGCAGGCTAGGAAAGAGGTGGGGCGCGTCCCTGGGGAACGCTCAACTGACGGGAATAGTAGTCACCCGCTTGGAAAAGCAGCAGGCGGGATACTAAAGGCGCAGCGTATAATGCGGGCGACCCAGTCACCGGGAGCGCCAGACTGTGCCGCACCATCTGGCAGAGCCCGCAACTCAACTCGCTGGCCATCGCCGGACGCGGCTGCAAACTGCCTTGATGGATCGCAGGCGAAGTTCCCCCGGCGAGCTCCGCGAAAGGGTGTTGATGAAACGTCGACAACCAGAGGAGATTGCCCTGGAGCATCAAAAGGCAGCAAACAATGGCCGCCCGCACATTCCGCCGTCCGGGGAAGATACTCATTAAAAGGTATATTATCACAAAAATCAGGGCGTGATGCCGCCCTGTGTGGCCACGCCTGTGGCGGCCCTGGGCAACCGCTAGGTCGCTCCTACAACAGACGGGCGCGGCACACTTACCCCGCTTCCAGTCCGCTTAGGTCGAGCCCTTCCAGCTCCGGATCGTAGTATTGATCCGAAGCCAGCAATTCGTCCCAAGTGACTTCGCGCTCCAGGTAAGCGGTCGTGCCTGAATAGTGCGACTCCGCAACTCGAGCGAGGTGGCGCAGACCTGCGGTTTAGGTCTGCGGCTCGTTCCCGGCACGAACCGCAGGTCTTCGCTACGGTTGCCTTGCCAAACCGTGAGTCTGCTAAACTGTTGATGCCGCGTCAGGCGCAAACATGATTCAGCTTTCATCGGCCGGAAAGCGATTCGGCCCCAAATTGTTATTTGAAAATCTCGATTGGCTCATCACACCACGCGCGCGCGTTGGCCTGGTGGGAGCGAACGGCACGGGCAAGACCACCCTGCTGAAGGTGCTGGCGCGCCTTGAACCGCTCGATTACGGCGAAGTCAGTTTCGCCAGGGAGATCACTTCGAGTTACCTTCCGCAAGACGGCCTGACTCTTTCCGGACGCACGGTGCTGGCCGAGTGCATGTCGGTGTTCGGCGGCCTGCTCGCGATGGAGCAGGAGATGGAAGATCTCATGGAGAAGATGGCCGAACTCGATCCCGAGGGCGAAGAGTATCAGCGCGTCAGCGAGCGCTTCAATTCCCTCGACACCGAGTTCCGGCACCGCGACGGGTATTCGCTTGAGGCTCAGGCCGGGCGCGTGCTTGCCGGTCTGGGATTCCCGGAATCCGATTGGCGCCGCCGCACCGAAGAATTCTCCGGCGGCTGGCAAATGCGCATTGCCCTGGCGAAGTTGTTACTCGAGAAACCTAACCTGCTTCTCCTCGACGAGCCTACCAATCACCTCGACCTCGAAGCTCGGAACTGGCTGGAAGAGTACCTGAAGGACTATCCGCACGCCTACGTACTCGTTTCGCACGACCGCTTCTTCCTCGACGTGACGGTGGAAAAGATGGTCGAGATCTGGAACCGGCGAGTCCATTTCTACACCGGCAATTACGAAAAGTACCTGGCGGGAAAGACCGCGCGGCGAGCCCAGATCGAAGCGGCGTACAAGAACCAGCAGGAGCGTATTCAGCAACTCGAAGTCTTCATCAACCGCTTCCGCTACACGGCCACCAAGGCCAAGCAAGTGCAAAGCCGCGTCAAAGAACTCGAGCGCATGGAGCGCGTCGAAATCCCGCCCGAGGAAAAAGCCATCCACTTCCGCTTCCCCCAGCCCAAGCCCAGCGGTCGGACGGTGGCGGAGTTCAAGCAGGTGGCCAAGAGCTACGGCGCCAAGCAGGTGTTTGCAGGCGTGAATTTCACTGTCCAGCGCGGCGACCGCGTGGCCCTGGTGGGCGTAAACGGGGCGGGGAAATCGACTTTGCTCAAGCTGCTGGCCGGCATCGAGCCGCTGAGCGCGGGAGAGTACCAGCGGGGCCATCAGGTGGAGGTGGACTACTTCGCTCAAGACCAGTACAAGGCGCTGGACGCCGAGTCGCGTCTCCTCGACGATCTGGCGCGCGCCGCACCCATGGCCCTCAGCACCCAGACCGAATTGCGCAGCCTGCTGGGCAGCTTCCTCTTCAGCGAAGATGAAGTGTTCAAGCGCATCGGGGTGCTATCGGGTGGCGAGCGCAACCGCTATGCGTTGGCGCGCATGCTGGTACGTCCCTCGAATTTCCTACTGCTCGACGAGCCCACCAACCACCTCGACCTGCGCGCCAAGGACGTGCTGCTCGAAGCCCTGGCGAACTATTCCGGCACCGTGGTGTTCGTCTCCCACGACCGATACTTTATCGACAAGCTGGCCACGCGGGTGTTCGAGATCGCCGGCGGCGAGGTTAATGTCTATCCGGGCAATTACGAGGATTATTTGTGGCGCAAGGAAGGGAAAGAGATTACTCTCGACGTCGCAGGGCTCGAGGATCTGGTCCGAAAGCGCGCCCCGTCGCAACAAACGGATGATGCCGGCCCAATACTCACGGCGCCGGAGGCCGGCGCCGTGGCCAAAGCGAAACGGGTCAATCCGATCCGCTTGCAGCAGATGAAGGAGCGCTGCCGTGAGATCGAAGATCAAGTGGCGCGCCTTGAGGCCGAGATCGAGGGTCACGCGCAGGAACTTGCGCACTTCCGGAGCGCGGAAGATTCCGTGCGCCTGACCAAGTCGATCGAACAGGGACGCCAGGAACTTGCCGGCCTGATGTGCGAGTGGGAAGAAACGGCAAAGGTCGTCGAGGAGCAGGAAGCCGATGTCGCGGGGTAACGCAGACCTGCAATGCAGGTCTGCGCTACGCGAAAATCCAGAAGGGAGGTCTTATGCGCCGCGCCTATTCTGTTTACGCTTGGGCCAGATCCGTTGCGGCGGCTCTGGGATTCCTTGCGATCACGTTTGCATGGAACGCCGGACCGCTGCTGGCTGGATCGATGGGGACCGCGCCGCCGCCTCCCGGCCAGTTGAATCTCGACAAAGTCCCTGAGGATAGCGTTGCGTGCGTGAAGTGCCACATGCAGAAAAACATTACGGGCAGCGCCATACGCGACTGGCAACTGAGCAAGCATTTTGAGGCCGGCGTAGCTTGCGCCAACTGCCACATTCCCGTCAAGGCGGCGGCGAGCATTCTCAATGCCTCGACCGTCTGCGAAGACAAGCGCGTGCGGCGCGCCGTTTCCCCCCGCAACTGCGCGGGCTGCCATCCGGAACAGTTTGAGCAATTCTCCAGCGGCAAGCATGCCGTGGCGTGGGTCGCCATGACCGCCATGCCCACCACGGCCATGCAGCCCCACGCTCTCATTGAGGGCATGAAGGGATGCGGGGGCTGCCACCGCATCGGACTCGACGAAGGCAAATGCGATTCCTGCCACACCCGCCACCTATTTACCGCCGCGGAAGCCCGCCGCCCCGAGGCCTGCATGACGTGCCATATGGGCTTCGACCATCCGCAGTGGGAGATGTACTCGACCTCCAAGCACGGCGCGATTTACGCTGTCGAAGGCGCGCGCTGGGATTGGAGACTGGATCTCGCCGATTGGTTCAAGGACCCCGACCGCGCGTCACCCAGCCGCCCGCGCGCCCCGGTCTGCGCCACTTGCCATATGCCGGGCGGCGATCACAGCGTGCGCACCGCCTGGGGCTTCCTCGCCCTGCGGTTGCCGGAGAAAGATCCGGAATGGATGGCGTACCGTCAGAAGATCCTGATCGGGCTGGGCGTGCTCACGCCGGAAGGAAAACCGACGGCGCGCCTCGACGTGGTGAAAGTGGGCAAGGTCGCCCGGCTCACGGCCGAGGAGTGGCAGGCGGAACGCGACCGCATGATCCGGGTGTGCACCAACTGTCATGCGGAGGCGTTTGCGCAGCAAAACCTCGAGGCCGCCGACTCCATCATCAAGGATTCCGACAAACTGGTGGCCGAGGCGATCGAAATCGTCGAGGGCTTATATAAGGACGGCATCATCGAGCGGCCCAAAGACCGCCCGCCTGTGCCTGATTTGTTACGGTTCTATGAAGTGAAATATCCGATTGAGCAAAAGCTTTATACCATGTTCCTCGAACACCGCATGCGCAGCTTCCAGGGCGCCTTCCACATGAACCCGGACTACCAGCACTGGTACGGCTGGGCGGAAATGAAACGCGATCTGGCTGAGATTCGCGAGGAAGCCGCCCAGCTCAGAGCGAACGCCAAGGTCGCGGGACGGGAGCGGCTACAGTAGCAGCGCGGCAACAAGAAGGGAAATCTCAGTCCCAGTTTCTCACTTTTGGCCAGATTTCCTTGAGAGGCCATTTGAGGCCGCGGCAGTAGAAGACGTCAAAGTGCTCGTAGGGCATCGAGTAAGGGTGATAGACGCTGGCGACCTTCTCGACGCTGGCGAAGCGCCGCTCCAAGTCTTCTTGCCGGCCCGCCATCACGATCATGCTTTCCCCGGTGTAGTCTCGCGGGCCCCAATAGAAATAGTTCATGTGCGCGCTGATGGCGGGCGGCAGGCCATATTTCGGACCGAAGAGGTCGATGGCTCCCGCCTGGCCGTAATTTTGGCCAAAGATCGCCGTCTTGGCGCGAACCTCCGCGGGCAGGCTGTTGTAAACGCGCGCCACCGTGGCCGTCATCTCCTCCCAGCCGAACTGGTCGGCGTAGAGTTGAGGCAGCGGGCCGAGCCGCCATCTCTCAATCCTGGGCGGCCGGAGATGCAGCGCCTTCGTGTATCGGATGTAGCTTTCGGGCGGCAGAACAGGAATCACGAGTGGCGAGAACACGGCGCTGAGGACAACCATCAAGCCGGGGTAGACGAGTTTCAGCCAATGGTATCGGGGCTGCGCCAGCCACGTCTCCCACATTACGCTGCCGCCGGCTAACAAAACTGGAAAGGCAGGATAGAGGTAGTAGATCCGCGGGCTCAGCGTTACGATCACCGCCGCCGTGAATACCCAGGCCCAACCGAGGACGCGAAATGGACGCCCCGGTTTCGAGAAGAAGTAAAACCAGAGGCCGGCGAGCCAAATGGGCAGAGTCAAGGGAAGCAGCGTCAGGATTTCCTGTGCGAAGAAGGCCAGCGGGCTGAACGGAACATCGCGCCCGCTGAGCTGAATATTCGCGTGCGCTACAAGGAACGGGAAATGGCGGTGAATGTTCCAGACGAGATTAGGCAGGAAGATAAGAAAAGCCAGCGCGCCGCCGACCCACAGCCAGGGGCTCGCCAGCCTGCGGCGCTCGCTGGTCAAGACTAGGCCCAGCACTATGCCGGCGCCGAATATTAGCATCGAGTACTTGTTCTCGAGCCCGAACCCCGACAGGATTCCGAACCAGATCCAGAGCTTCGTGTTGCCGGTCTTGATAATGCGGATCAGCAGATAGGCGCAACCCAGCCAGAACAGCGGCTCGAAGGCGTTCATGGTCAGCATGCTGTCTGCCGCAAGGAAGCCCGGCGCCACCAGGGTGGCGAGTGCAGCCAGACCCTGGGCGAACCGCTTCCCGCCCAACTCGCGGGCGATCAGAGCCGTGAGAGCTACTTCGGCGGCCCCCGCCACGGCTGGAAAGAACCGGAGTGCCGGGAGGGAATCTCCGAGCGGCATGCGCGCCAACCAAGTGATCAGCGCGATCAGTGGAGGTTGGTCGACGTAGCCCCAGTCCAGGTGCCGGCTGCACGCGAGGTAATACAGTTCATCAACGAAGTAGCCGTAGTGCCGGCCTGCGTACAAATGCACCAAAAGCTTGCACGCCGCGATGCAGAGCACCAGCGCGGTGGCGGTGAACGCAAAGCGCTTCTCCTGAAGCTGGCCGGGCGCGGGAGTGGATGAAGAACTCATGTGCGGTCGAAATCACAATATACAACGTTTCGTCGCCCGGCGCCTGGGATCCACGAAACGGATTACATTGCAGAGTGGGTCCCACCCTCTGCCAAGGGCGCTGAGCACGTCCCACATCTTTGGCTGGACACCGACGGTGAGTGCGCGGGATGACGAGTGACTTCCTGGATGCCAAGTCCTGCCCGCCCCGCCCTGAAAGGGCACCATGTAGTAGCCGGGGGCAACGCCCCCGGAAAGTTCACCCGGAGACCGACCGACCCTGAAGGGGTCGCAGAAGCGCCAGCGGAGGCGCCACGCATCGCTGCGACAACGTTTTGATTTGACCCTTTCAGGGTGATGGGTCGTGGGCAGGCTCGTTTCCGGGGGCGTCGCCCCCGGCTACTATATGAATCCCCTTCGGGGATTCTCAGCGTATCGATTACCCTCAGTGTCCAGCCAAAGATGTGGGACACCCTCAGCCCTAACGGAGAGGGCTGTTTATCCCGTGCATGCCGATTCTGCTTACGGGGGTTTCATGATAATGTCTGGTCATGGCGATGTACACCTACCCAATCACGGTTGAACGCGAAGGCCGGAAATATTGGGCCTATAGTGAAGATTTTCCGGGCGTGTATGGACTCGGGAATTCTATCGAGGAAGCCAAAGCCAGTATCCTCGAATCAATGCGACTCTATATCGAAGAGTGCCGCGCCCGCAAGCGCTGAGAGCAGACCACGCTTCGATCAGCCCTGCCATGGCAATCCGTTTCGGCGAACGCGCCGTTCCTCAGCTTCAAGCCGCTTCAGTTCCTCGCCAACGAACGTCCGTTCCACTCGGCCCGGCCAACCTGCGAAGTAGCTGTAGTGTTCGTCACACGGTCCGGAGAAAGCTTGCGGAGGCAGCGGCGTCTTCGTAAGCGGGTTCCTATGAACTACGACCCGGGTTTTCTTCACTCGGCTATCCCGAGGTGTGCCCCACCCTCGGCACTCCTCGCCAAGATTCCTCAAAGCTCGCTCGAGGCGCGAGAGTTGCGGGTAAGGGGGCAGGGAAGCCAAGAATCCGCGCTGCCCCAGATCAAGCAGTTCCAGCGCGACAACCGCGCTGAGGTTTCCCTTACGAGCTTCTCCCGTATCCCAAACCATTTGGCTCCCTTCAGGCGAAAAGAGCAGTCCCGGCTCTCCTCGAACGAGTCCGGTGTGCGGGTCGCGGTCGCTAAAAAACTTGATCTCCCCTAGCAGAGCTCCCCAAATCCACCACCCCTTCGTCAGGTAGCTTCGTTGACCAATTCCATGGAAAACAATACAGCAAGGATCGTTCCCAGAATCCTTTAGTTGCCCCCATTCGTGCTGGATTTTCTCGGTGAGCTTTAGGTGAATTGATCGAGGTTGCAGGGCTGACTCGAAGTAGACGGGCGACTCGAACTCGGCTACCGCACAGAGGACGCGCTCCTCGCCGACGAACAAGCGGTAGTCAGGTCGCCTTCCAGACCCCGGCAAGTGGGGGTGGTAGTCATAGCGAGACACCCCCGTGGAGGTCAAATAACCCTCAAAAAGACGCTCTGATTTCGTCTTCGCTATGGCCGTTTGATTGTTTTGTCGTCCTGGCATGCGATCCTCCAGAAACGCCTTCTCGCTCACATCTTAGCACGCCGGCTCCGCCGGGCGTGGGGTTCGGCCGTAACCCTTCACGTACTGCGGGCGGGTTGTGGGAAACCCAGCACGGGGGTCGGCGTCGCGGGCCAAAGTCCTGGGTCAGGGAGAAGCCGATTTGTCCTTGAGCTCGATAGGGCCCCGCTGAGGGCGTCCCCCTCCGCTGGAAGGGGCCGAACTCACGGCTTGGCTTGTTCCGCGCCGTGGCGCAGCAAGATTTCGATGTAGCAGTTGAAGCCGGAAAGGGGGCGCTGGTCGAAAAGCTCAAGTCAGCCGATCTGCCGGTTCTCGTTAGTTGTCGGCCCAGCCGTCAAATGGCTCGAAGTACTGATTAAGCGGAAACTCGCGAGCAATGAAGTTGGCCGAGAGCGTAACGAGATAGAAGTAGAGCCATGCCAAAGAAGCAGCCTTTCCGGGGCAGACGCAATACGGACCATTGCCCACGCACGACAGCAGACCCAGCCTCTTGTTAATGATTGCGCCTTGGTCCACGACGCATACCAGGTCCGGAACGTCGCGATATTCCGAGTTCATTATCCCGGCTCGGAGCCGCTCTAATGCAGTTCCCTCGTAACCGAAAGCGCACAAGAGAGGGCGAACCGGAGTGTAGAGCTGGGAAACCGAAGTTGCTCGCCCAGGACGTGCCGCACGCGCCGGCCTAAGGCGCTGAACTCTCTCCAATTGTTTCAAACCCTGACGCAACTTGCCAATATCGAGTTTCGACTTAACTTCTATTACTGCAAATACCCCCTCGACGGGAAAGACATCCGCGTACCCAACACCGAGCGACGCCGCATCGTCGCGTAAGATTATGACTTCAAACTGGCCCGTCTTGTTTCCTGATCCGTCCCATATTTCTCCGCGCCGGAGCACCAATCGCGGCGGCAATACTTTGTTCAAGAACTCGGTGAATAGAAGCTCGCGATTAAGGCCGATGTTCGACGGGGACAACTTACCTGGTTGCTTGTACCATGCGAGTAGCACGTCAGCCCACTTCTTGAAATTCTCGTAAAGCAACGGCTGCAATCTGACGGTTTCTGGCACGGATTTAGACTTCCTTCGCGTCGAATTCACAGGCCATGAGTCTTGGTTACGGCTGAGGTGACCGCCCTCCTTCGAGCTTCTCTCCACAATCATACTTACCAAGTGCGGAAACTGCCAGCCTGTACCGCCCTGCAATACAGGCTGAAATCGAATAGCACTGTAACGGCCACTCCGACGGTCCTTGAGCCGTCAAGCCGACGCCTGTTCTGCCGCGCGGCGCTGGAAGATCTCGATGTAGCAGTTGACCAGGGACACGGCGGCGGGAGTGATGCCGGGGATGCGGGAGGCTTGGCCGAGAGTGAGCGGCCGGACTCGCGTCAGCTTTTCCACCACCTCGCGCGAAAGGCCGGAGACCTTCCGGTAATCGAACCAATCCGGAATGTGGCGCGACTCAAAGCGCTTCATCCGCTCCATCTGTCTCTCCTGTTGTTGGAGATAGCCTGCGTACTTGAAATCGGTTTCGATGCGGCAGGCTTCCTCGCGGGAGAGACGGTGGCACTGCCCAACCCCCTCACCCGTCCCGATCAGATCGGGACACCCCTCTCTCCCAAGGGGGAGAGGGCCATGACGAACGTCCGCGGAACGCAGGCCCTCGCCGATCCATTCCATAAGGTCATCGATTTTGAGTTCGGGGCGCTTCAGGAGTTGCGCTCCGGTAAGCGGCGAGGGAGCGGTAAACTGGCCGCCGTTCATGAGACCGAGCCTGGAGTAGATCTCCCGGCCCAGGGGCGAATCGGGGCTCAAGCGGGTTTCGAGCAGGAACTTCGCGGCAGCGGAGATTCGCGCCCGCTTTTCCAGGAATGCCTGGTAATCGCTTTGCCGGATGGTCCCGGCTTGGAAACCGAGCGGCATCAGGCGCTCGTCGGCGTTGTCAATGCGGAGGTGCAGCCGGAACTCGGCGCGCGAGGTAAACATGCGGTAGGGCTCGTCGACGCCCTTGCTCACCAGATCGTCGATCAGAATGCCGGTGTAACCTTGCGTGCGGTCGATGATCATCGGCGCTCTGCCCTTGACGCGCAGCCCGGCGTTGATTCCGGCCATGATTCCCTGGCACCCGGCTTCCTCGTAGCCTGTCGTTCCGTTAATCTGCCCTGCCAGGAAAAGGTTCTGGACTTTCTTGCACTCGAGCCACGGGTAAAGCTCCGTGGGTTGAACCATGTCGTATTCGATGGCGTAACCCGGGCGGATCAACTCCGCATTCTCGAGGCCAGGTATGGACTTCACCACGGCCATCTGCACATCAATGGGCATCGAGGTGGACAGGCCGTTCACGTAAATCTCGTTCGTATCCAGTCCCTCGGGCTCCAGAAAAAGCTGGTGTTGCGCCTTGTCCGGGAACTTGACGATCTTGTCTTCAATGGAAGGACAGTAGCGCGGCCCGATGCCCTTGATTTGTCCGGAATAGAGCGGAGCGCGGTGGACGTTCTCGCGGATGATCCGGTGGGTTTCCGCGTTGGTGTAGCCGATCCAGCAGACGGTCTGTCGTTGCGTAATAGTTCGAGTGCGAAAACTGAACGGAGTGGGAATGGGGTCGCCGGCCTGCACCTGGAACTTCGAAAAGTCAATGGTGCGCGCGTCCAGGCGCGGCGGAGTACCCGTCTTGAGCCGGCCGATTTCGAAGCCCAGCCGGCGCAGCGCCTCGCCCAGCATCACCGAAGGGGGCTCGCCCGAACGCCCGGCGGGGTACTTGTTCTCCCCGCAGTGGATGAGGCCGTTCAGGAAGGTGCCCGTAGTGACGATTACGGCGCCGGCTTCCACCCTGCGCCCGTCCAGCAGCCTGACGCCCAGCGCGCGGAGGCCAGTCTGATGCAGGGGCGGTTCGCGAACCGCCCCTACAGATTCTTCCAGGATGAGATCGACGACCTCAGCCTGCTTGATCCGCAGGTTTGGCTCAGATTCGAGCACTTGGCGCATCCGGGCGCGGTATTGCTTCTTGTCTGCCTGGGCGCGCGGCGACCAGACGGCGGGCCCGCGGCTGGTGTTGAGCAGGCGGAACTGGATTCCGACCGCGTCGATCACCTCGCCCATGACCCCGCCCAGAGCGTCGATCTCGCGCACCAAGTGGCCCTTGGCGATTCCTCCCACCGCAGGGTTACAGGACATCTGCGCAATCAGGTCGAGGTTGATCGTGTACAAGGCAGTCTTCAGCCCCATGCGCGCCGCCGCCATCGCCGCTTCGCACCCCGCGTGCCCCGCGCCCACAACCACCACGTGGTATTTTTCCGTAAAGCCTGGCAACATGGTTCCGCCCGCGCCCTGGCGTCAATCGTTTATTTTAACCCGAATTCACGAGTTGGTGGGGCACAGGCAATCCTGGCTTCGCGAGGGCCTGTCAGCCCCGATTCAGTTTTCGGCATCATAGGGAAGAGTGTTCATTCTGTGATTGACAAAAACCGAACTTCCCGTTAGTGTACCGCCACTCTATGAAGATACTGGTAATTGGTTCCGGAGGACGAGAGCACGCGCTGACCTGGAAGTTGCGCGAGAGTGGACTGATGGAGGAGATCTACTGCGCGCCGGGCAATGCCGGCATCGCCCAGGAGGCGGAATGCCGGCCCGTGGATGTCTCGAACCCGGCGCAGATTCTCGAGTTGGCTAACGAGCTCAAAGCTGACCTCACGGTGGTGGGGCCGGAAGCGCCGCTGGTGGCAGGCGTAGTGGATGAGTTCAAGCGGGCAGGCAAGATGATTATTGGGCCGACCCGCGCGGCAGCACAGCTCGAGGGAAGCAAGATCTATTCTAAACAGTTTATGCAGCGGCATTCGATCCCCACCGCCGCATTCAAGGTGGCAGAGAGTTTCGACCAGGCCGTCAAAGCGCTGCCGGAGTTTGGCTTGCCGGTAGTAATCAAGGCGGACGGACTGGCGGCCGGAAAGGGTGTCGTCATCGCCCACACCCGGGAAGAGGCGGAGAGAACTCTGGATGAGTTCATGCGCCAGCGGACTTTGGGTTCGGCGGGCGAAAGGGTGATTCTGGAAGAAACGCTAGTGGGCGAAGAACTTTCGTTCATTGTTCTGACCGATGGCCGCGCGATTTTGCCTCTAGTCCCCACCCAGGACCACAAGGCTGTCTTTGACAACGACCAGGGCCCGAACACTGGCGGTATGGGCGCTTACAGCGAAGATTCGATTCTGGACGAACCTCTGCGTGCTGAAATCATTCGGAACATCGTTGCTCCAACGCTGGTTGGGATGGCGGTGGAAGGGACGCCCTACCAAGGCTTCCTATACTGTGGCTTGATGTTGACCTCGCAAGGTCCCAAGGTCCTCGAGTACAATGTACGTATGGGCGACCCCGAGGCTCAGCCCATCGTCATGCGCCTGCGCTCCGACTTGGTGGAGCTGCTGGTGGCGTTGAGCGAAGATCGCCTGGCTACCCTTGAACCGCACTGGAGCCCGAACCCTGCGGTTTGCGTGGTGCTCGCGTCGAGAGGTTACCCGGGCAAGCCGGATGTGGGCAAAGTCATCACCGGAATCGATGCGGCTGAAACTCGAGGCGGCGTCAAGGTGTTTCACGCGGGAACGAAGTTCCAGGATTTTCACTTGCTTTCGGCGGGCGGCCGGGTGTTGGGTGTGACAGCCACGGCTGAGGATCTGCCGCGCGCCATCGCTTGCGCTTACACCGCGGTGGGCAAGATCAACTTCGAGGGAATGCATTTCAGGCGCGACATCGGCGCAAAAGGTCTGAAGCGGGTTTCCAGCGACTGGCGAGCCGGCGAGTCGGATGAACCTGCGGGGGATGCGCCAAGCCCGCGTCAGGTCGGGTGACCCGGGGCTGCTAAGTCAACATTTACAATCGAGGATGGAGGACTTTGGATGGCTGATAAACCCTTAGTGGGCATTGTCATGGGCAGCGACACAGACCTGCCCACCATGACGGAAACCGCACGAATGCTGAAGAAGTTCGGCGTGCCCTTCGAGATCGAAATCACTTCTGCACACCGTTCGCCGGTGCGCACTTCGGAGTATTCCCGGACAGCCATCCAACGCGGCCTCAAAGTAATCGTCGTGGGGGCCGGGGGAGCATCCCATCTGGCCGGCGTAATTGCGGCGGAGACAACACTGCCGGTGATTGGCGTTCCGATGGCCACCACCACGCTCGCAGGACTTGACGCGTTGCTCTCCACCGTACAGATGCCCGGCGGGGTCCCGGTGGCCTGTACGGCCATCGGCAAGCCCGGCGCCATCAACGCTGCCATTTACGCCATTGAGATCATTGCCACGTCGGACGCAGAACTCGCCCAAAAACTCGCCGCCTACAAGGAAGAGTTGGCGCGGTCAGTCGCCGAGAAGTCGGAGAAAGTGAAGCGCGAGTTTCAGGTTTAGCAGGACCAACATTCTCCTCGGTGTCATTCCGAGCGAAGCGAGGAATCTCGCTTGGCGCCGAGGCAGTGTACGCTGTCTAAGTGGGGCTTGGCTGGAGAAAAGATCAGAGCGAGATTCCTCGCTTCGCTCGGAATGACACGCGGGAGAAGGCGCGAAAGTGCTGAAGCCTCAGTTTTTTTGCTTGCGCGCGATCAGTAGCTGGCCGCCGGCGCGTCCCTTGAAAAGCTCCAGGAATTCCTCCGGTATTCCTACCTCACGCGCGGCCTGCTCGAAATCAGGGCGTTCCACTTTCGCCTCAGCGAACCCTGCTTTGCGCGCGAGTTCTTCCAGTTCTTCGTCCTCGTAAAAGAACAGGCGGGAGGCCATAGGCTCGGGGGCAGCCGGCGTTCCGCGCAACTCCTTTGCTGCCGTAAAGAGCACAAAGCGACCTCCGTTCCTGAGCGTTCGCCGGACCTCGGAGAGCGCCTTGAGCGGCTCCTGAATGAAACCAAAAACCCCGGTCATAACGGCGCAGGTGAATGTGTCGTCCGGGAACGGCAGTGAGTCGGCTTTCCCCTGGCGAATTTCGAGCCTGTCTTGTTTTATTGCCTCGCGGTTGGCTTCGCCAGCCAGTTTCACCATCTCTGGGCTGTGATCGATGGCCGCCGCTTTGCAGCCGCTCTTCAGTGCATCCGCGAGGAACGCTCCGCCTCCGCAGCCGACCTCCAGGAGATAGTCGTTTTTCGTCAGGCCAAGCACGTTCAGAATCACCTTGAAATTCGGACGGTGGTAGAGCGGGTCGCGATAGTTTGCCCGGGACTGCGGGCCTGACGGGCGCCGGGCCCTGCGATCGGTGATCCAATCGCCCAATCGCCGAGGCGCCAAGGAATGGAGCAGCGGGGCCACAATCTCGCCGGCAAACCAGCCTGCGATTTCATCCGCTTGCTCTCCCAAGGTGGTGCTCAATTCCGTCTGCTCCAAGGTTACACGAGTCCCACTCTCGACAGGTTCGAACCGCAACTCGACAGCCGTTACTTCACCCGGTTGCCAATCAGCGCCGCGCCATTCCATTGCGATCTTCTCGTTCGCTTGCCAACTGGTTACACGCCCCACCTCCGTCGCGCCCTGCATGACGCGGCCCTGGGCTCCTGGCTCAAATTGCATTCCGAAATCCAGTAGCGCCGTCGATAGCTCTCCAACCATGGCGTTAAAGGCGGCGGCCGGGTCGAGCTTCAGGTCGATGCTGGTGCGAATGCCCATAGCTCTTCTTGCCTCCCTCATAGGAATGGTCTCTTCCATCGCCGAGTTGTCAATGCGGAACCAAAAACCCTTAAGAAATGAAACCACGCGTTGCACGTAGTTGTCAATCGCTGCGTTGAATTCCGCCGCCCTTCCAGGTATGATGTTGGGCACGTCATTATCCTGATATCCTGTCATTTCGCCGTTAAGGAGATTTGCCTAATGAAGCCAACTGCTTTACCCAGATTAGAATCGGCCCACGATATTTTGCATCGTCGCAAGCATCCGCTGGACGTTTTCTTTGCGCCGGAAGCGGTTGCCGTGATCGGGGCCACGGAAAATCCCGGCAGCGTGGGCCGGACCACTTTTTGGAACTTGATCAGTAATCCTTTCGGCGGAACCGTGTTTCCCGTCAATCCCAAGCGGGCACAGGTTCTGGGCGTGAAAGCCTATCCCAATTTGCTGGATGTGCCTGAGCAGGTGGACTTGGCGGTGATCGTCACTCCCGCCGCCACCGTATCGAGGGTGATGGACGACTGCGCCGCCGCGGGTGTGAAGGGCGCCATCATTATTTCCGCCGGATTCAAGGAACTCGGCCCCGATGGCGCGCGGCTGGAAGGCGAGATTGTTGCCAAAGCCCGTGCGGCCAACATCCGCATCGTGGGTCCGAACTGTTTGGGTATTATGAGTCCCAACACGGGCCTCAATGCCACGTTTGCCAGCAGCATGGCTCGTGCGGGAAGCATTGGGTTTCTCAGCCAGAGCGGCGCTCTTTGCACGGCGGTTTTGGACTGGAGCTTTCGCGAATTGGTCGGGTTCAGCGTTTTCAGTTCTATCGGTTCGATGGCAGATGTTGGCTGGGGCGACCTGATTGATTATCTCGGCGACGACCCCCGCACGCGGAGCATCATCATCTACATGGAGAGTATCGGCGACGCGCGCGCGTTCCTTTCTGCGGCGCGCCAAGTTGGCCTTGCCAAGCCCATCATCGTGATTAAGGCAGGCCGCAGCGCGGCCGCCGCCAAGGCCGCCGCCTCGCACACCGGCTCGCTGGCCGGCAGCGATGAAGTGTTGGATGCAGCTTTCCGGCGCACGGGCGTATTGCGAGTGCAGAGTATCGGGGACCTGTTCCACATGGCCGATGTGCTGGGCAAGCAGCCTCACCCCACGGGCCCGAGCCTGGCCATCCTGACTAACGCGGGCGGGCCTGGAGTGCTCGCCACGGATACGCTGATCGCAGTGGGAGGCGAGCTGGCCGAGCTGGATCCGAAGACCATGGAGTCTCTGAACAGCATTCTCCCCAAAGAGTGGAGCCATAACAATCCCATCGACATCCTCGGGGACGCCACCCCCGAGCGTTATGCCAAAGCGGTCGACATTGTCGCGCACGATCCCAACACGGACGGCCTCCTGGCGGTCCTCACGCCGCAGTCGATGACCGACCCCACGCGGATTGCCGAGCAGCTCAAACCCTATGCCAAGCTGCCAGGCAAGCCCCTCCTGGCCAGTTGGATGGGTGGTGCGGAGGTCTCGGCGGGGGTTGACATTCTGAATCGTGCCGGAATTCCCACCTTCCCTTACCCCGACACGGCTGCAAAGATCTTCCAGTACATGTGGCAGTACAGTTACAACTTGCAGGGTCTTTACCAAACACCCGTACTGCCGGGCGAGGTCAACGGCGCTGCCTCGGGTGCGGCGGAGGCTACAAAAATCATCGACCAGGTTCGCAAGTCGGAACGGACGATCCTCACGGAATTCGAGTCCAAGCGGCTCTTGAGCGCTTACGGGATCCCCACTGTCCCGACCGAGGTGGCCACCACGGCCGAGGAGGCCGTCGATCTCGCGGAGAAATTCGGATACCCGGTGGTGCTCAAACTCCACTCGGAGACCATTACTCATAAGACCGACGTGGGCGGGGTGCGCCTGAACCTGTGTGACCCTCAAGCTGTAAGCAGCGCCTTCGCGAAGATTCAGTCTGCGGTGGCGGAGAAAGCGGGCGCAAGCCACTTCCAGGGCGTGGCGGTTCAGCCCATGGTGCGGCTGGAAGGCTACGAGTTGATCATCGGAAGCAGCCTGGATTCTCAATTTGGCCCGGTGCTGCTGTTTGGAACCGGTGGGCAACTGGTGGAGGTCTTCAAAGACAGCGCTCTGGCTCTTCCACCCCTGAACACCACTCTGGCCCGCCGCATGATGGAGGGGACGCGCGTCTACAAAGCGCTCAAGGGTGTGCGCGGGCGCAAGCCGGTCGATCTGGACGCCCTGGAAAAGCTGATGGTTCAGTTCAGTTACCTGGTGGTGGAGCAACACTGGATTAAGGAGATTGACATTAATCCACTGGTTGCTTCGCCGGAGCGGTTGGTGGCGCTGGATGCGCGCGTGGTGTTGCATGGGCCTGAGGTGACAGAAGACAAACTCCCCAAGCTCGCCATACGGCCCTACCCGACGCAATACGTCGCGCCCTTCACTATGAAAGACGGGGCGACGGTCATCATCCGTCCCATTCGGCCGGAAGACGAGCCGCTTATGGTCAAGTTTCACAACATGCTCTCCGAGCGCAGCGTGATGATGCGTTACGCACAGTTGATCACGCTCAGCGAGCGGGTCGCGCACGAGCGGCTGATTCGCATCTGCTTTAATGACTACGACCGCGAATTGGCGCTGGTGGCCGAGCACGACGATCCTTATTCCGGCCAGCCCGAAATCATGGCGGTCGGCAGGATGGCCAAGATCTCCGGTACCGAAGACGCGCAGTTTGCCGTCCTGGTCGCCGACGCGTTCCAGCGGCGCGGGCTGGGCGCGGAATTGATCCGGCGCCTGCTGGCGGTTGCGAAGCAGGAGAAGATCAAGCACTTGAGGGCCGAGTTCATGGTCGAAAACTCCGCCACGCGGCATGTGTGCGAGAATCTGGGCTTCCGCCTCGAGAGGGTCTCAGACCAAGGCCTGATGAAAGCGGAGATCGCCATTTCCTAGCGATGTTCAAAACCATCGAGTGGACTGACGAAGGCGTGCGCATGATCGACCAGACGCGGCTGCCGGCCGCGGAAGTGTACCGCACCTGCCGCGACTATGAAGAAGTGGCGGAAGCCATTCGCAGCATGGTCATTCGCGGCGCGCCGGCGATTGGCGTGGCGGCGGCGATGGGCGTGGCGCTGGGGATCAAGAACTCCGGCGCCCGTGCCATTCCTGCCTTGCGGGCGGATTTCGAGCGGATCGCGGAAACGCTTTCCCGCACCCGCCCCACCGCCGTCAATCTTTTCTGGGCAATTGACCGCATGCGCAGAGTGTTCGAGGCTTCCCTCTCCGCGCAGAATTCCGGCGCGCAAGTTCTCGAAGCTGTCAGGTTTAATCTCGAGGAAGAAGCGAAACACATCCTCGCTGAAGACATCGCCATCAACGAGGCGATGGGCCGGCACGGCGCCGCCCTGCTGCCGGAATCGGGAACGGTCCTTACACATTGTAATGCGGGCGCGCTGGCCACGGGCGGTTACGGCACAGCCTTGGGCGTAATCCGCGCCGCCGTGTCGCAGGGGAAGAACATCCAAGTGTTTGCGGATGAGACGCGGCCTTTTCTCCAGGGAGCGCGCCTGACAACCTGGGAACTTGCCAAAGACGGAATCCCCGTGACCCTGATCACAGACAACATGGCGGGACATTTCATGAAGCAGGGACAAATCAAGGCCGTGATCGTGGGCGCGGACCGCATCGCGGCCAATGGCGACACCGCCAATAAGATCGGGACGTACAGCGTGGCCGTACTCGCCCATGAGAACGGTGTCCCCTTTTACGTCGCAGCTCCGCTCTCGACAATTGATCGCAGCCTGGCCAGCGGAGAGGCGATTCCAATCGAAGAGCGCGCCTCGACCGAAGTCACCCACCTGGGCGGCATCGAGATCGCACCCCCATCGGTCCCGGCGCGACACCCGGCATTTGATGTCACGCCGCACCGCTACATCACCGCCATCATCACGGAGCGGGGAATCGCCCGCGCCCCCTACACGCAGAGCCTGAGCGCTCTGTTTCAATAAAAGCCAAGCAGATGTAGCCGACTTTGTGTCACTCTGCGAACCCGTCCTTCGACTCGGAAGTTTCGCTTCGTTTTGCGCAAGGTGCGCCGTTTTTGCTTCGTGCAGTGCTGGATTTGTGCAAATATGCACGCAAAATGCGCGCATTTTGCAGCATCAAAAAAGTTATATCCTTTGTTTTCAAGTACTTCTTAGCTTCGTTCCCACTGTTTTTTGTTTTTTGCAGTTCCCTGTCTTCCGTCCCGCACCGGAAGATCTCAGCGCTCGCTTGCCGCCGACCCAGGTGGTAGCTCGCCGGCGCCCGCATGCGACGAATTGTCCACGGCATGACCACTATAATAGGCTACCATAGATTCTTGCTTTGTCAAGCGAAAAATGCGAAAGACGTGAAGGGGACAAGATGTCGGGCGAGGCGGCAGGTTCTTGCTGAAGACTCCGCAACGTGTCAGCACCGGGATAAATGGGGGCCAAAAACATCAGTCTGAGGGCAGCCAGGAATTCAGAGCCTCATCGGCGGCGATGCGGTAAGAACTCTATATCGACCTTACAGATTCCTTGTGGTACTGGGTTAGTTTGAATTGAATAGCAGCCGGGGCGTTCATTAACAGATGCCGACAAGCCAGGTGTTATGCGCGAAGGTCCCGGCCAAGATCCGAGTGGCCGCCCGGAACCACTTGGCGGCACATCCAGGGGTAGGCCGTTACACGGGATCTGACGTCCCTTGTGGTCATTCAGATCACTGCTGGGCCTGAGGTGGCGCGGGTCTGGTCTTGTCACCCGTGGTCGGGGACTTCAGCGCAGAGCTCGCGCCCAGCCGCGTCAAGACGAACATGGTGCGCCCGCTCGGTTCCTGGTTGTATTCTCCGCTGGCCCCCTCAAAGGTTAGGCTGATGCCATCGGTCGGGCGTTCGTCGGGCACCTTGCCGAGGGCGCAGTTCACTTGCAGCACTGCATTCCTCGATGGCCCCCACATAGGTAATAGCCGGATGCAGATTAGCGCCAGGCCCCCTGACGGCATCGAACCGTAAAGCATGGGCATACGCCGGGAGCCGAACTCGGAGGGGCCGAATGCCCAGCCCTCACGCATCAGCACATCCCGAGCGACACCGTAAGAGTCAAAGCTGACCAGT
>Ga0326728_10006927_pt1 | contig 29948 bp, 37 predicted proteins | sample MB3enrmetagenome_FD_207602 | JGI IMG/M metagenome (GOLD analysis project Ga0326728, IMG submission 207602) | Lab enriched peat soil microbial communities from McLean, Ithaca, NY, United States - MB31MN | ecosystem: Environmental > Terrestrial > Soil > Wetlands > Peat | place: USA: New York... | reverse complement strand
TTCCAGGGAGTTTCGATCCCCAGAATCCGACCATACAGTTCGCAGTCTCTCATCCCTGCATTGTCGCATGCACAAGGCTCACTTCCTTCCCACTAAAAACCCTGAATTCCCAGTAAGTCCTTTAGAATCGAAGGGCCAGGGAAAACAAACCTAGAACAAACCTTGTAAGTGCTTTAGAACGGAAGCCGTCAAAAAAAACAAACCCGAGAAGCCGGGAGCGAACCCGAGAGTGGAAACTGGAAGCTTAAAAATCGGAATTTGGGGCCCGCGGATTGCGGATCGCAGATTCAACAGGCAGGACAGGTCAAGAGTCAAAAACGACGAAGAAGTTCAAGGTCGAAGGTCAAAGATCACAAGCAAGCCCGGCGGCGGCGCGGTGCGAAGGATGCGGGGCTTCTGGTCCTCACTTTTGACTTCAAAAAAGAAAAGCCCTCTCTGCCGCAGGACGGCTCTCTTGCCGACGGTCGCGGATGAGCCTCAACCGATGGCCGGAGGCCCTAGAGGGCCTTCTCTCGCCTGGGCAGAGAGGGCTAACTTTTCGCTTCGGATCGGATGTTCTGGCCGGCGCTCGCGCGCCTTGCCCGTCGTTCCCGATCCTGGCCGTCTCAGTCCGCAGGCGCGGATCCAAGCGGCAAAAAATACTGAGTGCCCTTCACGGGCTGGCTCAATCGGTCGAGCAGTTGCTGCAAGTCTTGGTTCCGGTCGACGAAGTCGATCTCGGACGTGTCGATCACCAGCACGTTGCTCGACTTGTAATGAAAGAAGAAGTGCTCGTAAGCCTTTGCCACCTCCTCGAGATAACTGTCAGAGAGGCGGCGCTCAAACGGCGCCTTCCTCCTGGCGATCCTCTTCTTCAACGCCTCCAACTTCGCCTGTAAGTATATCACCAAATCGGGAATCGGAACCTCGTCGGCAAAAAGTTTGTAGTACTCGTCGTACACCTGGAGTTCCGCGTCGTTCAGGTTCAGATAAGCGAAGATCTTGTCCTTCTCGAAGGTGTAGTCGCTGACGATGGTTCGATTCGCCGTGGCGGTGAGGTCGAGAGCGTGCAGTTGCTTGTAACGCTCGATCAGGAAGTAGAGCTGGGTCTGGAAAGCGGCGCCCGGCTCGTCCTTGTAGAAGTTCTCGAGGAATGGGTTGTCAATCGGATCGTACAGCCGAAGCGCGTGCAGGCGCTCGGCGAGGATATTGGCGAGCGTGGTTTTGCCGACCCCGATCGGCCCTTCGATGGCAACGAATCGTGGCGGCTCGTAACTGGGAAGCGTGGGCACCGTGACCTCGACCGAACTGAATTATGAACGGCAAATGGTGAAGTGTGAAGTGCAAAGTGTGAAAGGCAGTGCCCAGTTTGAGCCTTCAGCGCGCTTAAGGCCGATCTTCATCTTGCTCCTTGAGCCGGAACACTTGGCTGCGATCCGGCGTGCCGGCAAGCATCTCGCGAATGGTGAGCGAAGTGAGGGGATGGCGCACTTCGGGCGCGATCTCACTCAGCGGTACCAGCATGAAGCGCCGCTCCCCGAGACGCTCGTGCGGGATGGTCAGCCCTCTCGATCGTACCACCGCGTTTTCGTAGAGCAGAATGTCGATATCGATGGCACGCGGGCCTTTGGGGATGCCTCCCGGACGCCTCCCCAGCGCGCGTTCGATTGCCTTCAAGCGCTTCAGCAGATTGAGCGGCATGAGGTCCGTGGCGGCTTTGGCTACGCAGTTGACGAACCACGGCTGGGGGCGAAAATCCACCGGCTGCGTCTTGTAAAAAGACGAAACGCCCGTTACCCGAACTCCGGCGCCGGGAAGCATCGCCAGGGCCTGGCGCAGTTGCGCCGCGCCATCGCCGAGGTTGGAGCCGAGGGAGAGGTAAACTCGCTTCAAAGGAATTTTGGATTTTGAACTTTGGATTTTGGATTGAAGAGAAGACATCCGTGGTGCTTCGTTCGTTGTCGGTTGCAATCGAGAATCCGAGATTCGGTCAGTCCTTCGTGGGAGTGTACCAACAACGCCGGATTGAGATTTACAATCCATGTGTTCCGTAACTGATAGCGGACCGAGGACCGCGATCCCTCTTGTCTTCAATCCAAAATCCAAAATCGAAAATCCAAAATTCATTCAATCGCCAATCGGCAATATCTCCACCCCGATGGCATCGTGGTCCGAGAGCCGCACGGCGCGGCCTTCGCGCAAGTCGTGAATCACCGTGGGGCCGGCGGTGCGGACGCCGCGCGTCGCGAACCAGTCGATCTTCAGCGGGCACTTGCCGCCATGGTTGCGCAGTGCCCAGCGCATGAAGGCGAAGCAAAAGTCGGGGACCCATTCGCCCAGGTTCTCACACGTTTTGGGATCGTAGGCGTCATAGGAGGTCGTATACTCGCCGATCCGATTGCACCCGCGATAGTCGAAGCCACGAGTTTCCAGCAGCCCGAAGAGCTCTTTCTCAAAGCGGCGGTCGGGGTGCAGGTAGTGGTTGCGGATCACGTTGTCCGGTCCCATGCACACCCGGAGCCAGAAACCCATGATGGCGCGGAGGGCGCCCGACGAATCGTACGTCGTCGTATTCCAGTCGCCGCCGATAACGGCGGGTGCCGTGGGACCAGTGAGGCCGGCATCCGGGCCGACATCGGGGCCGAGGGCGTCAAGCACATCGCGCATCTGACGGCGACGGTGCCGCTGGCTCGAATTGGCGTCGAGGTGTACGGAGACGGCGGTGACGGCAAAGTTGGGGAACTCGACCTCGGCGGCGACGGCGGTCTGGCTTCCCAGCCGCTTTTCGCGGCCGCGCATCTTGTCGATGCCATTCTTCAAGTGGATGGCTTGGACGCGGCGGAGAGGATAACGGCTGAGGATGGCGTTGCCGTGCAGCCCCAGCTCGTTCTCGCCCTCCGCGTGGTATTCCACCCCCGATCCCTTGGAGAGATTCAGGTAGCAGGGCACGAAGGCATAATGGAGTCCCAGCTCGCGCGCCAGCATCTGGGCCACCGCCCGGTTGCGGGAGCGGGCCATGCCCACGTCGGTCTCGGTGAGCAGAAACACGTCGCCGCGCTTCAGGTATTCGTGGGTGCGGAACGCCTCGAGCTGGCCCTCGTACTCGATGCCGCGCTCCAGGTTCCAGGCGAGAAAACGGTACTGCCGCTTGGCGGGCGCCGGCGCGGCGCTGAAGTCGCCCACTTCCGGCGTGTCGAGAACGGCGCGGATCTCGGGCTCGAGCCCCCGGTAGGAAGGATTCGCCAGCAGCTCAGCCGTCGAGTCACAACGGCGAAACTCGGGGAAGTGCGGCGAGATGCGCTCCCGGATCAGGCCGTAGATCTGCTCGGTGACCCGCGGCCCTTCGGCTTCGCCCACCCCGAGATCGGTCGTCACTGCGGTGGCTTCGTTCCTCGTTCGGCCGTGGGACAGTCCTTTGTTATCAATCAAATCCGTGGCTTCGTTTTTCAAAAGTTCTCAGCTTCAGGTCCAGGTTGGACACACTCGACCGCTGGCTGCCGCCCACCCATTGCCTTCCGTCTTCCGCCTACTACCCACTGCTTCTCGCCCTCCAACGATGGCTTCCTTATTCGATTCCTCCGCAGAATTTGTGGGTTCGTCTCGGCGAGAGGATCGAGATAAGTGCCGCTTGCTCCAGTGCCTGGCCCTGCTTCGAGGCCCCCGCATGCCCTTTCCACGTTGGAATCCTCAAACCACGAGATGGCGGTCGTTCAAATCTAAGGCCCGTATTTTCATACACATCGTGGCTTTCGAACCGCTCCGCCATATCCTACCCTTTTGTTTTCAATAACATGGTGGCTTCGTTTCCTTAGAAAGCGATTGCTTTGGTCCGGGACAACCCCGGCACGAAGGCTCGCCACGCTCCGTTCATCCAGGCCGCTCGAATTCCTGATCGGACGGATATCTTCCGACCCGCTTGATTCTATGGTACATCGTAGGTTTGCTGGTAAATTCCTCCCGTCGACGCTTGTAGCGCCGGGCTTCAGCCCGGTATTTGTTTGTAGCGCCGAGCCCTCGGTGTCGCTCCAATTCCTGGTAGTGAGCCACGTCGCTTCCATCCAAATTTCCGGAAAATTGGGCCTAAAATCGCTGTAAGCAACTGATAACAAGCATGATAAGTTCGCCGGGTTTGTTTCGCCGATTTCTCAGTCATGTTATTGAAAACAAATGTTTTAACTTCATTGGGTTTGTTTGGCTTTGTTGGCACCCGGCATCGTCGTTCCCGAATTCCTGATGGAGAGCTATATGGCGACGATCCAAATCTCTCGAAAATTCGACCGAGAATCGCTATAACTAATTGATAAAATGAAAGATAGGTCCCTTGGGTTTGTTTCACGCTTTTTCTTGTTAAATTATTGATGGAAAGGGTCTTAAGCCGCTTGGGTTTGTTTGGCTTTGCCTGCCGAAACTCGAAACTGGAAATTCGAAACTCGCGGCCCGCTAACTTATGCAAGGGGGTCTCCATGTTGGCCTTCCCGCGTACCATCCACTGTCTGCTGTCTGCTTTCCACCGCCTGCTGCCCATTCTGGCCCTGTTTTATGCCTCTGCGGTTCGCCCAATTCAGCAATCGTCATGCTATGTAGTAAGTCTTTGATGCTAGGCATCGTTCCTGGTTCGACCGAAAATACATTCCCCGTGCTGGAGTCCGAGTCCCTGTTCTCGGGTCTTCCCTGCAAACTCAGAACCCCGAGCCCGAGCCCAAACCCCGTTGTCGCACACTGGCCACCTTTCAATCGACAGTCGGCAATCAGCAATGGTTCTCCGCCCAGGCCTTTCTGGTTCTATCGTGAATCAGCAACCGCCAATCCTCACGGCAGACGGCAGCCCTCTCGACCGCGCTCTCCTTCCGTGCCAGAGGTCCACCGGCCAGACCCTTTTTCTTTCAAGTCCGGCTGCCATTGGTCCAAGAAGGAGCCTAGAGAATTATAGGGTACCAAAGGATGGATGTCAAGAAGAATATTTCGGGAATCGATACCCAATGCCCATGCTGGAACTGCGATCCGTGCAGGGGCCCTCGGAATGAGTGACAACCTCTCGCCGGGGTTTGGGGGTTGGGGATTCGCGGTTCGCAGAACAAAAGATCAAGAACCGCGGACCTGAGAAACAGGTCCGCGTACGCTTTGCTTTAGCTTACGGTGCGGCGATGAGGTGGCCGGTTCTCGCCTTGGCGTCGTAGTGGCGCACGTGAATTTCGACGGTGCGGCCGAGCGCGGTAAGCCAGGCCGCGAGCCGGTCGATGGTCACGCTCTCCAGGCGCCCGCGAAGAACTTTGGAAAGGGTGGGCTGGTCGATCCCGCATCCGGCCACGAGCCGGCCTTCGCGTCGAGACCCCCTTGAAAACCGGACATACGCCAATTATGGATTTGACATCATATGGACTTAATGCCATATTATGAAGGTGAGATGGGTTGTTGAGATCGGCGATGAGTTCGAGCCGGAGTTCGACGCGTTGCACGAAGACGTGCGGATGGAGATTCTGGCATTGTCGCGCCTGCTCCAGCAGTTCGGGCCGCAATTGGGGCGGCCCCGCGTTGACACGCTGAAGGGCTCGCGCCACGCGAACATGAAGGAGCTGCGCTTCCGCGCCGCGGATGGCGAATGGAGAGTGGCTTTCGCCTTTGATACGAAGCGCAAGGCGATCCTGCTCGTGGCGGGGGCGAAATCGGGCCGCAGCGAAAAGCGCTTCTACCGTGAGCTGATCCGGAGGGCCGACGGCCGCTTCGACGCCCATCTTGCCCGATTGAAAAGGGAAAGGAAGCAACCATGGCTGTGAATGTGAATGACAGAATCAGAAAGCTGAGCCCGGCTCAGCGCGCCAAGGTGGAGGCCCGCACGGCCGAGTTGATTGCCGAGGAAATGACCTTGCGCGAGCTGCGGCGCGCCCGGAAGCTTACCCAGGTCCGCATGGCCAAGACGCTTGGGATCACCCAGGACAGCGTTTCGCGCCTCGAAAAACGCAGCGATCTCCTGCTGTCCACACTCCGGAAGGCCGTCCAGGCCATGGGCGGGAACCTCTCGCTGGTCGCTGAATTCCCCGACCGCGCGCCGGTGGTGCTGTCCGGTATCGCGGAAGAGTCGCCGGCCCTGACGGCACACCGAGCAACGCGATAGCGAGTCGCGGCATTCCGCGTCTTCAACGACTTCGGTTCGCAGCTTGTCATAGCGATCTGTCATAGCTTGTCACAGTAGCGGCTGATAGTGCTTGGTGGGATCCGTGGGGCCAGTCCCGACCCAGCCGATCAGGCCCTTTTCTACCAACAGCTTAAGATCGCGTTGGAGCGTTCTTCGGTTGACTTTCAATTCCTCTTCACACTCGGCCACCGTCGCCTTACCGGCGGTGAGCAGGAAATCCAGGACCGCGACGGTCCGGTCTTTCAGACCCTGCTTTCGAGCCTTGGCCAGAATCACATCGCGGCGTATCACGTGCTCGGCTGTGATCTGTACTTCCCTCATCTGAGCGCTCAAGCCGTCGGTGAAGTATTCGAGCCAACCGGTCATGTCCATGCCGCTTTCACGTACACTTTCGAGCGCCTGGTAATAGGCAGGCCGGTCGCGGTCGTAATACTCGCTGATGGTGAAAAGCCGTTTGAAATCGTAGCCGGTTCGGTAAAGGCAAAGGGTGGAAAGCAGACGCGCCGTACGCCCATTGCCGTCAACGAAGGGATGAATGTGCACGAGTTGAAACTGCGCGATGCCCGCCACGATGACTGAATTTATTAGCGTCTCCCTTTCGAGCCAAGTGACTAAGTCAGCCATCATGGGTGGGACTTCGAGGGGCGGCGGTGGTGTGTATATTGTCTCTCCCGTGAGCGAGTTGACGATATAATTTTGAATCTTGCGATACGCTCCCGGCGACGCCTTGTTTCCGCGCACCCCCTGGACCAGACGGTTGTGAATCTGGCGGATGAGTGCTTCGGTAATCGGCTCGCCGCTCTCCAGGTAATCCGAGACGAGCTCGAATGCCTCCTTGTAGTTCAGGAGCTCCTTCGCATCATCGGGTCTGGTTCCTTGGACTTCTTGGCCTGCCAGAATGCGCTCCGATTGTTCAAGCGTCAGTTGAGTGCCTTCGATATGCGTCGTATGGTGCGCCTCCAGCACCAGGGCACGCTTCTGCATTCTGGAAATCCACTCTTCCGATAACTTGGCGGCATCCAGAAATCCGCGCGCGCGTTCGATCCGGGTCAAAGCCGCCGTAATGGCGTGTGTGATCGTGAATCGGGGTGTGAAACTCATGGGAACTCGCCAGCCCGTGCGATCACGCTGCCGGGCGGTATTCGCTTTGGCGGTTGCGCCGTCCTGAGCCGCAGACGTAAAGAACACGTCTGCGCTACGCTTGCTTCACTTCACTCAGGACCAATCTGCAATGGGCAGCCCCCCGCCCGGCGGCTGTCGCTCTCGCCAGAATCTTACGGGGCGGCGATGAGATGGCCGGTTCTCGCCCTGGCGTCGTAGGGGCGCACGTGGATTTCGACGGTGCGGCCGAGCGCAGTAAGCCAGGCGGTGAGCCGGTCGATGCTGACGCTCTCCAGGCGCCCGCGAAGAACTTTGGAAAGGGTGGGCTGGTCGATCCCGCATTGCCGCGCGGCTTCCCTTTGGGTGAGCTTGCGCCGCTTGATGGTCTCGCCGACGGCGGTGATCAGCATGCTCTTCGCCGTGAGCTCCGCAGCTTCGGCAGGGGTAAAGCCAATATCTTGAAAAACGTTGCCGGTGCTCTTGTGGACGGGGATTCTTGCCATAGGTCAGTCCTCCGTATCCAGCGCGCGCGCCCGCTGGAGGCGCGCCTGGATTGATTCGGCATCTGGTTTCGGCAGCCCGGTTCCCGACTTCGATTTCTTCATGAAGGCATGTAACACATAGATGGCCTTCTTTAGATTCACCACGTACACCAGCCGGTAGGCATTCCGCTGGAACCGTTCCCGTAGCTCGAAGACGCCCGCCCCGAACTGCGTAAGCGGTTTCGTATCGAGTGGCGCCTTGCCCTCCTGCAACTGCCGAAGTCGATGGCCAAGAGAGGCTTTCACCGGAACCGGGAGAGCCGAGATATCATCTTTGCTGCTGCCGATCCACACCAGTGGCTTTGGCACCAATCGAGATAGGCCGGGTCCCGCAACGGTGTCCGTTTCGTCCCTCTCCGGGGGGTGAAGTGTTCTTCGGGGCCACAAGCTATTATGGTAAATTTACCATCGGCCGTCAAGAGCGTGCCGCAGACGTAGAGAACACGTCTGCGCTACGCTCGCTGCTCAAGTCTCCCGAAGCCAACGCTCAATGAGCTGATACGACGCCGAGGTTCTGTCTCGAAGCGGTGTGATGGTCGCCGTCATGACGATCGGCTCCCAGGTGCGAGCGTTCGTGACGAGGTCGCCGTAGTAACGAACGTCATCAACTGCTCTGAAATGACGGAACCATACGCCGATCTCTGGGGCGGCGGAACGAATATAATTGTATTCGCCAGAGATTCTCGCGAGGGCGAACGGGAAATGATGCGTAAACAACAAAACGCGATCACCCACCGCCATTTCGTGGGCAAACGCCCAGTAGTTGCGCTGATTCTCCGGCAGTGACTCCTGACCCACTGTCAATAGGTCCGGCACATCGACAGTGAAGTCTAAGCCGACGTAGCCGGCCGACAGGCTCTCAACGGTGTGCTTGATGGCACCCTCAGACTCACTCGGGTGAAGTTGCATACGCCAGTAGGTCATGTTGCCTCTCCGTGGTGCTCTCAAGCCTCACGCCGCGCGCTTGAGCCGCGACGCCTCAGTGTTTCACCGAGCGCCGCCGGCTGCACGGCGCTGCTTACCTCGCCGCGCTCACGACGCGGCGTTGGCAATGCGACCCGCCTCCAAGGCGAAGCCAGCGGACTGGAGGCGATCTACCAATTTAGGGACGGCCTCCCTGACGTGATTGCTGAAGGATAGATAGAGGATGCCATCCGCGTTCGAAGGGATCTCAAGAGGGCCCTTCTTGAGGATTGCCACGCGCGACCGGCCAAGCGCAGCGATGAGCATGCCCATCTCCATGACGACATTCTGGCGAGCACGAGGTTGGGCCTTGTCCGGACCGTCCTGTCTGAAGTAGCCCACGTCGTCGGGAGTCATTAGGACGATCCCAAAGCGGGGCCCGCCTTGTTTCCCAATCTCCTGCTCGAGGGCTTCGATAATCGTCAGACCGCCGCCACCCGTGTTGGCGAGCACGAACGGTTCCAGGCCCAACCGATGGAGTATCAATTCGAGCTGTTCTCGGCTGGCGGCATCCTGGCCATGAACAACGAAAATTCTCTTCCCCGCCGCGTCGGAAGCCGCCCCCTCCTTGGATGCGGCGAGGGCGGCATTGACCTCAGACTGGTGCTTGCCCTGGACGTTGAAGTTGCCATTGTTGAAGACGTTGACGACGGCACCGTTTGTGAGGCGCAGGCGGTGACCCGTGCCGTTAGGAAGGTCGGCCTCATCCTTGAGGACCAGGCCGGCAGCCACCAGGAGCGATCTAACTTCGTCTACCGTCATTGTGGAATCCTTTCCCTTCGCCAGCTAGCGTCCCACGGTCGCTGGCGCCGTCGGCTGCATGCTGTGTTGGGCAGCGCCTCACGGAAAGCCGAACGGCGGTTCTGGAACGGTTGATTTGACGTAAACGTAGATAGCGAGGGCCATCAACGCAAGTGGCATCAGTACCGTAAGCGTCGATATCAGAATACGTGGTGGAAGAAGCGTTGCCTCCAATGTCTCAAATTCCCTTTGCCAATCAGGATCCCCGAAGACGGTTGCCGCCTCCTCGAACGACACTCCGTGCCTTGCGAGATTTATCGCCGCCTTCCGTGGATCTCGGTTCTTGTGCCGTCTCAGACTCCAGAGTCCGACGATAAGCACGAAGCCCGCCAGGACACCACTAGCCAAACCCAGCCATTTGTCATAACGTTCGGAACGCAATTGCTCAGACGGCGACTTGATGGCCCGTGAGTATCGAAGCTCGCGGATCGCTGGCTGTCCTTCAAACACGCCGGTGCAATGGACGCGGACGTCTGGCCCGCCGGCGTACACTATTTGCAGCGCCCCACCGTCGCCGCCTTCGAGGACGTTCCACGAAAGCTCCAGCTCGCCGGACGCCATCCTCGATTGGTTGACTTCGAGCTGCACAACGTCTCTACTCTTCCTTCGGATCGTTGCCTCTAGGATAGGAGTCTTACCGTCGGTGCGAATGACGAGCGGTTGTAAGACCGCTGCATGCCGAATCGGTTCTTTACCCCGATTCCAGATTGCGAGCTGGACGGCTGTCGCATCTTGGGCGATTGGGCGTCCGTCGAAGGATACAGCCAAGCGTGATGCCGTGCCTTGCTTTACAACCACAGCTCGAGCGGGGCTGACATAGTACACAAGCTCCGGATAGCGGATGCTGGCATCGTAGAAGTAAACGGCGAGCAGGACACCGACCAGGCTGGCTACCGATCCCGCGATGCCGACCCACGGATTTGCGAACATGCGGAAGACCGCTGTGGCGCCGGTAACCGCAGTAGGTTGGTTGTCAGTGCTGTCTGTCATCGACCCTGCCTAAGTACGATTGGACTAAACCGCTGCGCGGTACGTGGTGGCCCGACCGTCCAAATCTGAGCCCGCAGGAGGTCATCGGCTTCAGCCCGATCTGGTATCTCTTCCGTGTGTGAACTGCGCTGCGAAAACATCGAGACGCTGCCTGCAGCCGATTCCGTTTCGCAAAGGGGCTTTTCCATGACACCCCTTCGCCAACAAATGACCGAGGACATGCAAGTGCGGAACCTGTCGCCGCGCACGCAGGCTTACCCATCATCCTTGCAGCGTGTTGCCAGGCGCTCCGGCGAGACACCGTCCGGCGCAGCCCGGCGCTGGCTGGCCGTCGCCTGAAGCGGCTCATAGCTCTCAGCCTGTAAAACGGCGTCGGCCGGTCTTCCGAGGGCTGTCCCGAATGACGTGACCCAGAGCCCGAAGGCCTTGTTCACCGAGCTCGGATCGGGAAATACAAACCACAACGCCAGTATACGCTCTTGCCGGAGCGTCCGTGACGGCTGCCTAACCTAGAGCGTCGCCGGGTTCATCGGCGTGTTATGCGGTTACGCGGATATGCTCGTGTAGAAACTCCGGAGCAAAATCTGCGCCGTTCTCCCACGCCAGCGTGTGGCAAGCAATGCTAAAGCGTCTAAACAGTTCCGGGTCGCGCAACGGCGCAAAAACCGGGCCCTCCAAATCGTCCGACAAGTCGACCTCGCCGCAGGCTCCATCATTGAACCGCAGCCACACGATGTGATCTCGAACGTAGCGCGCCTCGACAACACGTAAGAACATATCGTTATTCCAAAGGCTCAATGGGTCTCGCCGCCACAACTTACGTCGCTCAGTAAATAGCAGGCCGCATGCGGCTATGCCACCGCTCCGACAGTGGCAAGGCGTTGGTTCACCACCCGCCAGAAGGTTCTTACTGCCGGGGACTTATCGTCAAAAAAGTCCTCGAAAAACCCGGGATCGTTGAGTGGGGCCGGATAGGCGTACCGCTCGCCATCTTCACCGTACCCGCTGACCCAATCTCCTGGTTCACGGGCATCGAGTACCTGGAACAGGCCGCAAGAGTAAAGATACGGGCGGCCGGCGTCATTCAGAATTCGATAGTCGTCACCTTCGATTCCTATGACGACGTACGGCTGCCGGGGCGTCAGATCGGGATACCGTGGAATTCTCCGCCGCAACTTGACTGTCATGGCTGCTTCACCTGTTTCCGTTTCATTTCAACCCTGCCGATGCCGGGATGCTCATACCAATGATACTCGAAGTGCTCGCCCTCGATCTCGAACGGCGGGCTGCCCTTTTTCACCCACTTCGACGGCCTCCCTCCGTAAGTGGTCACCAGACGACAGAAATCCCGAATCCGCTTACCTTTGGCAATGACCCGGGCTTGTCCCAGCATTTGGCGGGTGAGCTTCAGAATGATCACACCTTCTTACCAGCCTTCGGGATCGTCGCGAGTCCCGAAGCGTCGAGAAGTACGAGGTTTCGCCACGCGCGATATTGGGTGACGTACTTGCCCCGAACACCTCCCTTCATCGACGCGAAGTCGTACTCCGGGCGCATGTCACTCGCAGCAATGGTAGCGCGGACCCGCTCCCCGGTCTACGGTTTTTCGTTTTCAAATTATCGGGCTTCCTGCGGGGCTTTTGTGCGTTGCGAGGTCGCACTACCCCCGCATCCTGCTTTCGGGTACACTTAACCCATGGAGATCACTCTGCGCATACCCGATGATTTGGCGCGGTCGCTCAGTGGAGGGGACAGCGACACTCTGCCACGCCACGCGCTGGAAGCTCTCGCCATCGACGGCTACCGTAGGGGCTCTCTTTCCCAACATGAGGTTGGACGGCTCCTCTCGCTATCGCGTATCGCGACCGAGGACTTCCTGGCGCGTCACCTTGATCTCTACGATTACGATGCAAGCGAACTGGATCGCGAAGCTCAAGTGTTAGAAAAACTCTCCGATCAGCGCGGCTAACGCGGTGGGCGATGATTGCGGTTTCCGACACCTCTCCACTCCACTATCTGGTTGCGGCAGGCGGGGAAAGCCTGTTGAACCGGGTCTTCGGCGAGATCGTTATCCCGCGTGCTGTCCAGCGAGAACTCGAGGAGTCGCCACACCGTGGTGTGCAGCAATGGATCCCATTGGAACCTCAGCATCATTTTTCACTATAGCATAGCCGCTGAACGACGCCGGCAGGGAAGAGTATTCGCAAGGGTGCGCAGACCTGCTACCTTACAGGCTGGAATAGATCAAGGTCTATATCATTCCCGGTCAGGCACGGAAGCGCGGGCGGGCGCGCAACGAGGGGCGGGATTTTTCGAAAAGTTGTCAAGTCCTGCCGTGGTTGTTAAGCTGGATTGGGCGGGATCGTATGGCCCGCGAAGAAGGCAAGAAGGCAGTAGGCAGACCCAAAGGCTGGAACTGAGAAAACAAAGGTTGTTATGACGATCGCAGTGGCCATGAGCGGTGGCGTAGATAGCTCCACAGTTGCCGCCCTTCTGGCCGATGACAATTCGGCGGCGATTGTAGCGCCGGCGTCTCGCGAGCAAATCCCCTTCGTCGCCGCGTGTCGCCGGCAAATCCCCTTCGTGGCCGCGCCTCGCGTGGTGGGGCTGACGATGCAGCTCTGGAACCAGCGCCGCCTGCCGCAGCTTCAGGGGCTTACCGCGAGTTCGTTTGCGCCCGGACGGGCGAGCGGCCGTTGCTGCTCGCTTGACGATGTCTATGACGCGCGCCGGGTGGCGAGCTTTCTCGGCATCCCTTATTACGTCGTCAACCTCGAGCAGGACTTCGAGGCGGGCGTCGTTCGGCCGTTTGTCGACCAGTACCTGAAGGGTGAGACGCCGATTCCGTGCAGCCTCTGCAACACCGAAATCAAGTTTGAAAAGTTCATCGAGACGGCCCGAGAAATCGGCGCGGACAAGGTCGCCACCGGGCATTACGCGCGCCTGCGCCGCGATGAGCGCACCGGGCGCTACCGGCTCTACGCCGCCGTGGATCCCCATAAGGACCAGTCCTACTTCCTGTTTGGGCTCACCCAGGAGCAGCTTTCGCGCTCACTCTTTCCGCTCGGCGAGCTGACCAAGGCCGAGGTGCGCGAGATCGCCCGGCGCCGTCGCCTGCCGGTGGCCGAGAAGCCCGACAGCCAGGAAATCTGCTTCGTTCCTTCCGGCAGCTATCGTGAGTTCATCGAGGCGTACCTCGCCGAGCAAGGCAAGCAGTCCGAGACGGAGGCCGGCGAAGTGGTCACGACGGACGGCCGCGTGATCGGGGAGCATCACGGCGTCCACAACTACACGGTCGGCCAGCGGAAGGGATTGGGCGTCGCTACCGGCTCGCCGCTCTATGTCATCCAGATTGATCCGGCGCACCAGCGCGTGGTGGTGGGCCCCAACCAGGAACTCTTCCGGCGTCGCTGCCTGGTGCGCGACGTCAATTGGATCGCGCCGGTCGAGGCGGGCGAGGTGATCGAGGCGCGGGTCAAGATCCGCAACAAGCACGTGCCGGCCCTGGCGCGCGTAGGGCCGAACGGCGTTCGGCCTGGGGCGAGCGCCGCTCACCCCTACACCGAAGTGGAGTTCGCCGAGCCACAGCACGCCATCACGCCCGGCCAGGCCGCCGTCTTCTATGGTGAGGACGATGAAGTGCTGGGCGGCGGGTGGATTACGGGGAATTGATCCATTGCGCCATTGATCCATTGAGTCATTGAAGAAGAGAATGGCAGTCTTCAACAATGGCTCAATGAACCGATGGCACAGTGGATCAATTCCCCGTAATCCGTGGATTCACGCTCTTGTGTCTTCGGTTTCGGCCTTCAATCGCGTGCTAGCACACGCGGGCGGGCGCCCGCGCCCCGCAGCCGTTCCGCCTAGCTCCCGGTAAACTACTGAAAAAGAGGCAAATTGAGTTCTTGACAAATCGAATCGCAATCCGTTATAACTACATTGCGATTCGCGATATGACTCTCGGAGAAAAAATCCGGTACCTGCGGTCAGTCGAGGGAACGCTGCGCGGGCTCGGCCGCGAGATGACCCAGCTCGAAGTCACTCGCGCCATCAAACGGGACCTCGGCAAGACGATCAGCCAGTCGTACCTTTCGCAGATCGAGGGTGGTTCACGCCCGCACTTGACCAACACCACCCGCCTGCTGCTGGCGAAGTTTTTCAAGGTGCACCCGGGCTACCTGGTGAACGATCCGAAGGGTTATTCGACCGAGCTGACCTCCAACTTCCTGGCCGCGGACGATGCGCTCGACCTTTGGCTGATCAGCGGCGCCGAGCGCTTTCGCCGCGACCCGGAAGTGAGCCAGGCGCTGTTGAAGGTGGCGCGGCACGAAGATACGCGCCAATGCCTGGTCCTGCTGGCGGCCATTCTGGACACGCCCGGCCTGGCGGAGCGGCTGTTGCAGGTGTTGGGGCCGGCCGGAGTGAACCATCGCGGCGCGACCCGAGGGAGGTGATTACCATGACGTGGGCCAGTTTCTACCTGATCTGTTTTCTGGTGGGTTTTGTGCTCAGCGTGATCTCCTTGCTGAGCGGGATGATCCATCTTCCTCACTTTCACGCGCACCTGCACCTGCCGCATGGTGGGGGTCACGGCGGCGGCCTTCACGCTCCTGGCCCGCATGCAGGTGGGCTGGCAGGGCATGGCGCCGCGGGTGCCGGCCATGCCGCCGGCGCACCGGGAGCGGCGAAAGCGGGAGCGCGGGCAGGATCAACGGAACTCTCGCCTTTCAACTTCATCAGCTTGATGGCGTTCCTTGCCTGGTTCGGCGGCACGGGGTATCTGCTCTCCGAGTACTCGCGCCTGTGGTTCGCGCTGGGGCTCATCATCGCCACGTTCAGCGGACTGGGCGGGGCCGCCATCGTCTTCGCGTTCATCAGCCGAGTGCTGCTCGCGCACGAGACCATCCTGGACGAGGCCGATTACGCCATGACGGGTGTTCTGGGCACGACCACCGTGGGCATCCGCGAAGGCGGAACCGGTGAGATTGTCTATTCGCAAGGCGGGACGCGGCACACCTGTGGGGCGCGCAGCGAAAATGGCGCCGCCATTTCCAAGGGCTCGGAAGTGGTGGTGGAGCGATACGAAAAGGGTATCGCGTACGTGCGCCGCTGGGACGAGATGACCGCGATCGACAAGTGACGAGTGGCGAGTGACGAGTGACAAGGGGCAGCCGCCAGCTCTCAGCCGTCAGCTTTCAGCAAGAAAGTCCGCTTGTCTTGCTGATTTCTGATAGCTGAGCTCTCGCCACGCGTCACTTGTCGCTCGTCACTTGGGTCCTATACGGATTGGTTCCAATGCTGGGGCGGTAATGTCTGCCCAAGGAGGAAACATGGAGATGACACAAATTTGGGTGATCGTGGGGTTGATCGTCTTGGCCACTCTTTTCCTGTTGACGGTCATGGCCAAGCTGTTTCGCAAGATGGGACCCAATGAGGCCCTGGTGGTGTACGGATTCAGGGGCCCGCGGGTGATCAAGGCCGGGGGCACCGTGGTCTTTCCCATGCTCGAGAGTTGCCGGGAGCTGTCACTCGAGCTGATGTCCTTCGACGTCGCGCCGCAGCAGGACCTCTACACGAAGCAGGGCGTCGCCGTCACCGTGGAGGCCGTGGCACAGATCAAGGTGAAGTCGGATCCGGAGTCGATCCTCACCGCGGCCGAGCAGTTCCTGACCAAGCCGGCCGACCAGCGTGAAGGGCTGATCCGGCTGGTGATGGAAGGGCACCTGCGCGGCATCATCGGCCAGTTGACGGTGGAACAGATTGTCAAAGAGCCGGAGATGGTGGCGGACCGCATGCGCGCGACCTGCGCCGACGACATGAATAAGATGGGCCTGGAAGTGATTTCCTTCACCATCAAGGAAGTTCGCGACAAGAACGAGTACATCGCCAACATGGGCAAGCCCGACGTCGCTCGCATCCGGCGCGACGCGGACGTGGCCGGCGCCGAGGCGGACCGCGACACGGCCATCCGGCGCGCCCAGGCGCAGCGCGACGCGGCTACCGCGAAAGCACAAGCCGACCAGGAGCGCGTGCTGGCCGAAACGCTCTCGCTCGCCAAGCAGGCCGAAGCGCAACGCGACCTGGAAGTGAAGAAGGCGCAGTACGTCGAGGCCATGAAGAAGCAGCAGGCGATGGCCGACAAGGCCTACGAGATCGAGACCAACGTCATGCAGCAGCAGGTGATGGCCGAGTCGGTGAAGATCCAGCAGGTGGAGAAGGAGCAGCAGGTGAAGGTGCAGGAGGCGGAAATCCTGCGCCGCGAGAAGGAGTTGATCGCCACGGTGCTGAAGCAGGCGGAGATCGAGCGCCAGCGCATTGAGACGCTGGCCAGCGCCGAGCGCCAGAGACTGATCTCCGAAGCCGAGGGCAAGGCGTCGTCGATCCGCGCCCAAGGCGAGGCCGAAGCCGAGATTATCTTCAAGAAGGGCGACGCCGAAGCCCGGGCGATGAACGTGAAGGCCCAGGCTTACCAGGAGTACAACCAGGCGGCGGTGGTGGACAAGCTGATCACCAGCCTGCCGGAAGTGGTGCGGGCTATGGCTACTCCGCTAGCCAAGGTCGACAAGATCACCATCGTCTCGACGGGCAACGGCGACGCCGCCGGCCTCCACAAGCTGACCGGCGACATGACCCAGATCGCCGCCCAGGTGCCGGCGCTCTTCGAGGCCCTTTCCGGCATGAAATTGGGCGACCTGCTCGGGAAGGTCCGCCCGATCGGTGAGAAGGCGCCGAACCCCTCGCCGCCGGCCCCGGATGCGGACGCCCAGAAGCAGAGCACGTAAGCGTTTCCGGGCGCTCTCTCGCACCCTGGGAGGGCGCCCGGCGTTCAACAGGCAGTTCAAGAGTAGTTAACACAGCGCAGTCAGTGGCTGCAACCAAAGTGGCTGCGAGTGACAAGTGACGAGTGGCGAGTGACGAGTGACGAGCAATAAAATCTTCGCTCGCGGCGAAGAAGTTCAGGGTTAGTACAAGGAGGAAAACCATGGCACTATTGGAAAGAGTCTCAACATTGGTACGCGCCAACCTCAATGACCTCGTCGATAAGGCCGAGGACCCGGAGAAGATGCTCAAACAACTGATCCTCGATATGGAAAACCAGCTCTTACAGGTGAAGACCCAGGTGGCGGTGGCAATGGCCGATCAGCATTTGCTCGAGAAGAAACAGCAGGAAAACGAGGCGAAAGCAGCCGACTGGATGCGCAAGGCGGAGCTCGCCGTCGACAAGAAACACGACGACCTGGCGCGCGCCGCCCTGGAACGGCACCAGAGCTCGAAGCAGATGGCGGAGGGCTTCAACGAGCAGGTGGCTGACCAGAAGGTCCAGGTGGAGAACCTCCGGTCCGCGCTCAACAAGCTCGACCAGAAGCTGGCCGAAGCGCGCTCCAAGTGCGACCTCCTGATCGCCCAGCACCGCCGTTCCCGCGCCGTCTCCAAAGCGAGCGACGCGCAATTGGCGGTGGGCGATCACTCCAAGCTCGCCGCCTTCGACCGCATGAAGCAGAAGGTGATGCGCGGCGAGGCCGTCAGCCAGGCGAAGTCGGAAATGGTGAAGGACGACCTCGATGAGCGGCTGGCCAAGCTCGAGCGCCAGGACCAGGTGGAGCAGATGCTGGTGGACCTGAAGTCGCGGCGCGGCGCGGGCGCCTGAGCAGGGGCCCGCGGCCGCAACCATGGGCGCGCTTTCATTGCCGATTGGCGATTGCTGATTGCCGATTGCAAAAGAGCAATCAGCCATCAGGGCTCAGCTCTCAGCAAGCGGGCTCGACTCGCCCGATTTGTCTAGCTGACTGCTGATTGCTGGCGGTTTGTTCCAATCGGCAATCCAAGCAGGAAGGCCATGGGCCACTACGACGGCGGCAAGGCAGTCGATTTGCGCCGCCGCCCGGTGAGCCAACTATGCTAGGCGCAGCTTCTTTTCCGGGTGTTGTTCCAGAAAGGCCCACGTCGCGGGAGCGAGGCGGCGCCCGCGCCGCAGGCCTTCCAAAGCGGTCCGCAGGGGGGGCAAGTCCGCTGGACGGTCGACGGCCGGGTACTCCGGCAGGTCCGAAAACGAGAAGCCGCGCCGCAGCAGGTTGCGCAGTATATCCTGGTAGGCGTGTTTCGTCCCCCAGCGGACGCCGTCGAAAATCTTCGCTTCTTTCACCGCTTCTTCCCAGCGCAGGCCGATCAGGTAAAAGCCTCCGTCCGGACAGGGGCCCATCACCGAATCAAAATAGAGCAATTGCATGAAAGCGCGCCGCAGAACCTTGCGCGGTACAAGCGGCGAGTCCGTGCCGATGACCAGGGCGGCGGCGTGTTTGGAGAGGAGAGTCCGGAAGGCGTGGCCGAGGCGCGCCCCGAGGTCGGCGCCCTCCTGCTTGAAGATCTTGAATCCGGAGGCGCTTCTCTTAACCTGCTGCGCCGCCGCCGCGTTTCCAGCCGTCAAGAACAGGTAGCGGGCCATCGGTCCGGAAGTCTTTCGAACCTTGTCGAGCGTGTCGAAAACGAGCGCGGCATGAAGCCAGGCAGCGCCCTCCGGGCCGAGGAAGGGGATGAGGCGCGTCTTCACGCGTCCGGGCTCGGGGACGCGCGCCAACACGCCCACGGCCCGGTCCATCGCTAGCCGAGCCCCCACCTTATCGTCCGCCTTCGGCTTGGGCACCTTCAAGCGGCTCTCCTGCCGTTGTTCTCTGATTGAGTAATCCCAAGCTTTCGAATATCTACTCGATGATCAGGGCAGTTCTTCAGGACGGGCTTCGTCGCGGAAGCCGCTCAACGGTCGGCGCGCCGAGGCCGAGCACCCGCCCTAGAGCGCCGCGATCAGATAAACATCTGCTCGTCCTGCGTCGCCTCGCGCGCGGTCGTGGCGCGGCGCCGTGAAAACAGGACCTCGAGCCCCCTCCGCACGCCCTGGATCACGGCGGACGCTTCCTCGACGGGGGCCACAACGCCGCGCTCCACCGCGGCCGCCGTCGTCTCCACCTTCTCCACGACTCCCGTCACCATCTGGTCGACGCGGATGATCTGCAGGCGCGTCCGGTCCACCAGGTCGGCCACCACCGCATCCACCTGGGTGGTGCGGTCACGCACAATCTTGGTGATCTCAGCCAGGTTCGTGGTGATGGACCGCACCGGCTCGCGGCTGTCGGTGAGAAACTGTGCTACCAGTTGCTTGAGTTCCTCAAGATGCTGCTTGGTACCCGACGTTGCCTCTTGCACATCAATGTGGATCCGCTGTATGGCGTGATAGATTCCGTAAAAGATCCCCGCCTGCGCCACCAGCGCCAGCGCAGCCACAATCACAAAGACGGTCAGCACCGTTTCATGGGACATACGTTCCCCCTCTCAGGAGGGTCTCTCTACGTCCGTACTTTGGACTTCTCTTCCTGGTAGGCTTGCTTGCCGGCTTCCAGCGCCGCCGACAACTGCTCCTTCTGCTGGGCCACCAGGTCCTTGCCTTTCTCCACCACTTCTTCCGCCTGGCGCCGCAGGTCCTTGCTCTTGGCCGTTACAAAGTCTCTGCCTTCCAGAGCCTTCTGGGCGATCAAGCCGCGCGTCTCTTCTCCCGACTTGGGAGCAAACAGCAACGCTACGAGGGCGCCCACTCCAAGGCCCGCCAGAAAATACACGAACTTGGATCCGCCGTTGTCGTCACTCATAAGAACCTCCTCGTTTCATGCCCACGGGGCCAGGGGTTAACGGAGAAAATTAGAAAGCAGAAATCAGAAAAGGAAGACGGTCTTCGTTCTGATTTCTACCTTCTAATTTCTCCCCTAGCCCCTAACCCCTGTTCTTCTAAATGCCCGATACCTTGTCCGCGAAAGTGCGGCCGGCATCGGCGATCTTCTCCGCGGTCTTTCGTCCCGTCTCCACGAACCCCTCAGCCTGTCGCCGCAGTTCGCGGGTCTTATTGGTAACAAACTCCCGGCCTTCGTCCGCCTTCTTGCCGATCAATTCGCGTGTCTCTTCGCCGGAGCGGGGAGCAAAGAGCAGCGCAACCGCGGCGCCAATGCCAATCCCCGCCAGCAGGAAACCAAATTTTGTACCAAAATTGTCAGCCATAAAATGACCTCCTGGGTCGATTCTCTTCTCAACCGTCTGCAAAGACCGTGTCGCCACTGGTGGCAGCGCTCCTGAGACCTCAGGCCACTAGGACGCTAGCACGTTGGCAGACGGCAATCAAGAGAATAATTTGTCAATAAACCGGTCAGCCGGTTTATATAAAGTAAGCTTGGTCCGACGCCAAGCGCCGGGCAGGGCCTGGAGGGCTGGGCGGCGGACCTCGATGAAGAGGATCGCCGGTGAAGCGAGGCGAAATCTGGTGGGCCGAGCTTGGCCCCTCCCCTACTCCGCAGCTCGCAAGCCAAAGCGGTGTCGACCTGCCGGTTCGCGCGAGCGCGCTACTTGAGCAGGGCAATGAAGCCGGCCTGCTCAAAATGACGGAAATATAGCCTTCACTTTTTGGGCGTCCCGTAAAGGTAGTGGTCGTGGTTCTCCGCCGGGTGGGGAGGGCCTCCGTGCACGATGCCAATTACGTCCCCCAGAAGTTCCGACAGGGGCTTGGCAGGTAGCGGCTCAACGCGCACTTCGGTGCCGTCCGGCAAGTTCGCGTCCGGCGGGAGAACCACCGCTCCCTTTGAGACGACTCCCACGAAACTCATAACCACCTCCCGGCTATCGACCCGCGTCCATTATGCCTTCAATCCCTCGTTATTCCCAAGTGGAGCCGGGGCCGTGACCCGCTGCCGGGGAGGCAAGGGACGACGCCGCGTGAAGCTCAGAACCCTCAAGGATGGCCAAGGCAAATAGGAAATATCGTGCCCGCTTTCTCGCGTGATGGCCGGACTGGGCTCAAAGCCCGTAGCGTTGACCCATGAAGTGGCGTAGAATCCTTGGTGGGTGATGGAACATGAGCAACATCGAGGAAATTGAGCAGGCGGTGGAAAAACTCCCCATCCAGGACTTCGTTAGACTGGCTGCCTGGGTTGACCAGCGCCGCCGGCAGCTTGAAGTTGTTCCTTCGGCGGCCGCCAACGGCTGCATGGCCGCACGTGACCACAGCGCCTTCCTGAACAGCTATGCCCCGCAAGATGAGGGGCTCTACGATGATACCGCAGCCGGGTGAAGTCTGGATCGCTGACATCCCTTTCACCAGCGGCACCGCCTCGAAACTGCGTCCGGTGCTAGTGCTGTGGACGGACGCCGCCGACGTTGTGGTGGCGGCCGTTACTTCGGCCCCGTCCCGTTCGAGGACGGGCGTCGCCTTGCAAAACTGGCCGGCGGCCGGTTTGCGTGTGGCTTCCACGGTAAGGCTATCCCGACTGGACTGCTTGGAACAAAAGCTCCTACGCCGCCGGCTCGGCATGGTTGATCAACGTGATGCCGGGCAATTGGAGCAGGTTTGGGCGAATGAAATCCGGCTGCGTTTCTGATTCGACGCGTGCGGCCGGGCGCAGGCCCGTCGCAGCTTACGAAACCGCGCCCGCCAACTTTGGGGGCCAGGCGCGGCAGCCCTCACCAGGTGGAGTGCACCCCAAAACTGAGACAGAGAAAATTGGAAAATAGGAAAATAGAAAATAGGAAAATAGGGACACGCGTGCCAATCCCACTTTCCCCCCGGCGGGGAAATGGTTCCTGACACCATTCCCCGACACCATTCCCCGACACCATTCCCCCTTTGGGCATGGCGCCTCAGGGTTGATCGCGGCCGGGATTGACGTGGCATCTCGAAGAGAGGTAGCATGGCCGGTGTAGTCGGCTTCCAAACGTCAGCCTGGAGCTTCCGGCCATGTCCTCCGTTTTCAAATCTGTTGCTTGTGCTGTCCTCTTCTGCGCTGTTGGATTTGCCCAATCAAACGATCCGCGGGAAAACTTAAAGCCCGGACAAACCGCGAGCGAAATCAACTCCTGTAAGTATCTCGTTGTGGTTGATTTCACTAGCGATCCATTGGGAATTGCGAAAGAGTTACGAGTGCAAGCACGCTCTCAGGGATTCACCGTCATTTCGACTCCGGATGATGTAGTGCCGTCTGAGAGGCCCAAGACATGTGTATTGGCGGGTAGCTGGGCGCAGACCTGGGTGTCGGGCGGGGGCGTCACCGTGCAAGTTAGGGGCGCTTTAGATAACGACCTGATCGGAGACGCGACAGTTGCCGGAACCAACTGGTGGGGCGTCCGGCGTATGCTTCGTAAGGGCGGGGAGAAACTGTACCACCAATTGGGATATACCGGTTACAGCGAAGCGGTTTTCCAGGCCCGTATGCAGCGGCTGTATCCGCCAAGGCCGAAGTTGGCGATCTCTGAAGCGCAGATTACAAGCAGTGAGCCTCAAGGTCTACCGGAAGGCATTTGGAGCGATCCTCAAAACACGTACAGACTTGGCATTGTTAAGGCGCCGCACGGAAGCACCGCCGATTATGTTGCGGTGATCCTTCAATCGGGCTCTCCGCTTTGGCAACCGAATGAGATTAGAGGCGAGATTCGTAGTACCGCGTCTCCCGATGTGTTCACTTGCACGTGGTTCATGGCCAACAAAAAGCCAGCCGGCACAACACTTTCGCTTGAGCATGATGTGGTGCTCCGCGGATCTATCTCAACTGCAAATGGTCCGTTTGAGTTAGTACTCCTTCGGGTGTGGCCGAAGGTCACGGACCAGGCGCTAACGTCGGCGTCGGAACACGCCAGCAAGTCTGGCACGGGGTTTCTTCTAACCCACAGTGGTCTAGTAGCCACCAACTGGCATGTCGTGTCTGACGCAAAGCGAATTACTGTGGCATTCCCCGGCTGGAAAGACAGTGCGAGTGCTGACCTCGTTGTGAAGGACGTTGCAAACGATCTTGCAATAATCCGGGTGAGTGATAGCGCAAAATTGGCCGACGTGTGCCGCGAGCTGCCGTTCGAACTGATGACAGCCAAAGACGTTGCGCTAGGGCAAACGGTTTCGACAATCGGTTATCCGCTCAGTCCGTTACTCGGATCGAATCCAAAATTCTCAGAGGGAGTAATCTCCAGCAAGAGCGGCTTACAGGACGATCTACGCTGGTTCCAGATTTCCGCTGCCATACAGCCCGGTTCGAGCGGTAGCCCTTTGTTTGATGACAGGGGAAACGTTGTGGGCATCGTTGTCGCAAGTCTTGACGCTGCAAAGGCATTTCAGTTGACGAATGCAATCCCTCAGAACGTGAACTGGGCGATTAAGTCAGATTATCTGTTGAATCTCGCGGGGATGATCCCGAACGAGACACTTTCCTCGCGGACGACAACGTTCGCACCTGAAAAAGCGGCGGCGTGCGTTGCACTTCTCACGGCATGGTAGGAAGTTAGGCGCTAGCGGGCGCAGCCCTGGGCATCGCGGTCCGCTCGAATGGCAACCCGTGCGCCAATGGGGGAATAGCTCCTGCAATGCCCCACGCTGCGCTCTGGCGGCCTGCTGGCGCGTCTGCGAGTGCTGGAATATGGCTTTGCTCATCGCTTCTGTGCTTATTGGACTTTCACAGTTGCCAGCGGCAGCGGATAGAATGGCTTACCGCCCTTTCCCTTCCTGGCAGCGCGAACATTGGTTGTTATGTCCGCGTCGTTTTTGCGGGTCGCAATTCGACGCTCTGGTCGCATACATGAACCCCAATGTATGCGCCACCCGGCGGAGGAGGCCCTCTTTATGCAAAACTTCATTTGTAGGGAGCATAAGTTCCTATGCCCATTAACTGGCAACAGGTAATCATGACATTCCTTGCGACGGTGGGTGGAGGGGGCGCCGTACTGGCTGCCGCCGCTTGGCTGATCAAAACGCTTGTCGCTAACCGCTTAGCACTCGATGCCGAGAAATTCAAAATGGAAATGAAGGCTAAGTCCGACGCTGAGATTGAGCGGCTTAAGAACGCCCTCCAAATGGCGGCACTCGAACATCAAGTTCGCTTTTCGAAACTTCACGAGAAGCGAGCAGAGGTGGTCGCCAAATTGTACGCTCTGCTCGTAGAGCTTCAGTACGCTGGCCAGAGGTATGTCTTTGTCGGGGGGTATGAGCCCAAACGAGACGACGAGTTCTCTAAGAGCGCCGCAAAAGTACATGAGGTTTTCCTCTTCATTGAGGAGCATCAGGTTTATCTGCCCGACCGTGTTTGCACCTTGCTTGCGGAATTTGTGGAAACCGTAAATAAATCGGTCGCCGGTGTCCAGGTTTACGATAAGTATACGGACGGGTCGGCCAATTTCCGCCGAGAAAAAATACAAGTCCTTAAGGGAGCGGCTGAGGCATTTGAGAAACGCATTCCGGCTGTCAGGGAAGCCCTGAAAGACGAATTTCGAACGATACTCGGCGTCGACAATTCGCACCCTCAAGAAAACCAAATATAAACCTAAGGATCGGTGTGTGCGCCACCAGCAAGCAAGGGGAAAAATGGTGTCAGGTACCTTTTCCCGATGCGATGTAGTACGCCCCGCGGCGTCGACGAATCGGAAGGTCGAACGGGGTGACAAACATGGCAAACATGGGGACAGACGGAACGTTACACCAGTTTTCTGGAGCGACCGCCGCTGGCTGGCGCAGAGCGACCCCAGCTCTGCGATTCACTCCACGCCTGACCATAACGTGCCTTGATTGATCCTGATCAGGCGGCAGGGCGGCGCTCTGTGGCAGCCGACGGACGGGGGTTAGCTTTGTTCGGCCTTTGGTGGGGTGGCCGCTTCGATTTGGCTGGCGGCCTTGATCAAGACTCGCAGGGCCTGGTTGACGGACTCCGAGTCGCGGAATACGGCAGCCACATCGGAATCAAGCAGCACAATGTTGGTGCCCTGCCGGTACTGCTGGTAGTATTTGCCGCGCACGCCCCCGCGCAGGTCGTACTCCGGCCTCATCTCGTCAGCCTCGATTTGATTATTCTCCGGACTCATATTGATTCCTCTCCGCAGGGGTCACATCCCGCGCGCTGAAAATCCTGATCCACCCGTCTCTGTCAGTGTGCGCAACGATCATCAAGCGTTGGCGCTGTGACAAACCAGTTGTCAACAACCTCGGCTCCTCCAGCGAATGGTCTGGGTCGTCGATGGTCACCGCCAGCGGATCACCAAATACCGTGGCCGCCTCGTCGAATGATATCCCATGTTTGATGAGATTCGTGCGCGCCTTCTCGGGATGCCATTCGAATTGCACCCCATCAGCCTATCATGCCGGGGAAGATCGAAAATCGCAAATCGGCAATCGAAATTGGGCCTAGCGGCGGATCTCCGCCGGTTTTTCTCTGTGCCTCCGTGCCTCCGTGGTGAAGGGCCAATTGGTTGGGGGGATTGGGTAGGTCGTCCCTGCGGGCTCAACCGAAACCTCGCCCAATCCGTCATGATCAGGCCGGGTTAACCGACCAGGGGGTTAATCGCGTGGGTTTTGGTGAAACGGCTGAAGTCCCGATCGGCTGTCCAAAGCTCCTGGACTCCGTGCAGCTCGCACAGGGCGGCGATCCGCGCGTCGTGCACGGCGGGTCCCGCGACACGGCTGGCCTTGAGCGTGGCGCGCAATTCCGGCCAATAGCCGGGAGTTTCTGCCAGCAGCACCAAGCTGGGAGACTCGAGCCAAGCCTCCACCTGCGCCAGGGCGACCTCCAGAGGGCTGGGGGGATGGTAAATTCGCGGGTGGGTTACAATGGCCAGAAATTCATGCAGGCAAGGCCAGGGAATGGCCCATGCCGCGCGGCCTTCGGCGAGTTCGGCAAGGCGCCTGCTGGCCGCCTCGTGCCAAGGCGTATCCTCGCGGTGAGCATAAACCAGGATGTTGGTGTCTACCGCGATCAAGCGCCGCGCCCCTCGTAAGCCGTGTCCCGAATCTGTTGCCACTCCGCGCCGGCCATCTGGGGTTGAAGACCCTTGCCCCGGAAGGAAGCCTTGCGCAACTTGAATGTCTTGGCCCGCTTGTGCTTGGCCACGATCAGGCGAAGTCCCTCTTCCACCAAGGCCCTCATCGTCGTGCGTTCCCGCATGGCAAGCTGCCTGGTTTGCTCGAGTAAAGAATCGGGAATCTCTACGGTTGTCTTCATATGGCGAAATGTATCATAGAATACATCGATATGGCAAACGAGCGGCGCGGCAGGGGCGGCGACATGGAAGTGGGCCAATCGTCAGGCGTGGACTTCTGCGTGTGACTTCACCGGCACGATCTGCGCGACGCGTTCCACGACCTTCTTGTCTTGGGCCGCCTTCTTCAGGTCGTACTCTGCTTGCAGGCGCATCCAGAATTCGGGAGTGCTGCCGAGCAGGCGGGCAACCTTCAGGCACATAACCGCAGACAGAGGCCTACGCTCGGCCAGAATGTCATGAACCATTTGGCGCGACACGCCAAGCGCCTTCGCGGCCGCCGTGACGGACAGGCCGACCTCGGGAAGAACATCTTCCCTGAGAATCTCGCCCGGATGGACGGGTGGCAATCCGTTCTTATGATTCATCGTTTTCTCCTTTGACGGTGATCTTCATTGTTCCACTGTAAACCAAAAGACTTACGGTGTCAACTATTGAGTTGACACGTCGGGCAGCGTGGCGGCCCGCGAGGCGAGTGGCAAGTGACGAGCCCGCCACGCTCCTTGCGGCGACGGGCCGCGCTGGGGTCTCCGTGACCTCCGTGTTGAGATCTTCTTCTGGTTGCGGTCGCGACCCAGGACCTTGCCTTGCGCGCTGGGCTACGCTCTGGCCGGGCTTCGCTGCTCCTAGGCTCCCGACAATATTCTTATTGACAAAACTGGGAAATAAGCCTATAGTACATAGTGGTTGAGTTATCAGCACGATTCTCGGTTGCCGCGCCCGCCTGACTGCCTGGGCAGCCAAGACGGGTAGTAGGTCAGTTTGCTTGTAGCGGCGCTCTCTGAGCGCCGAATCTGCCGGGAATGAACGCCCCGGCGCTCAGAGAGCGCCGCTACAAGCTGTCCAGCCGGCGCTCGGAGAGCACCGCTACAAGCCGGGAGGTTAAGGGATGTCATTGGTCAAAAGTCCTGAGCTCACTCCGGAAAAGTGGCCGCCAATCAGGCCAACGACCGGCAATCGCAAGGGCCGGCCACGCCCGAGGGGGCGGGGCGCATCCGCGCCGCCAACACCCTACTACTCCAAGGCGCCCGGGGCGGAGATGCACCTTCTGGGCGAGGACAAAGAAGAGTGACAAGTGACGAGTGGCGAGTGGCGCAAGAAAAAAGCTTCGCGTGTCGAGGAGACAGCTTCAACATGACTAGTGTTGCGTTTGGAAAATACGTTTACTTATGCGACGCGAGTCAATTCATTGTAGCGCCGGGCGTTAGCCCGGCAACTGCCGCCCTAAAGGGCAGCGCTACGGTAAAGGCATTTTCCAAACGCAACACTAGCGCAGCCGCGCGGCCGCAACCAAAGACCTCTGAGGAGACGGCTTCTTCTCCTAATCTCCGAAATCTGCGCAATCTGTGGATTCCCTTCTTTCCGAGCATGACACCACGACCTGAAAATCAAGGGATATCCCACGATCTTATTGAAAATAAAGGACCGCTGCCAAGAAAACAAACCGACAACAAACCGGGGAAAGGGCTAGGCATGGCCCGCGTAGCGGACGGGTTGTGGGGACGGAAAACCGGCATGGCCATTACAGTTGTGGTATGTACGAGAAAATTAAATCGGGAATTAGTTAGGGTTTTAGGCCACCCAGGTGCAGAACCGGTGTGGCAAACAAAGGAGTTATTTGAAAAGTGTCCGGTTTTGATGCACTTTTTTCGTGCCAAATCGTGACAGAAACTGCGAGTTAATAACGAATAGCTGCCAGAATGTGCCACATAAGAGAAGATAAGAGGCTTTTTGCAAGCGCCTTTTTCGGAAAAGTTGTCAAGTCCGGCCGTGCTTGTCAAGCCGAATTGGGTGGGGTCGCATGGCCCGCGAGGCAAGAACCCCCAGGGCAGAAAGGCGGGCTCGGTGGGCGGTCGGCAGGGGGCAGTACGCAGGCATCAGATTGCCGCCGGACACGGGCATCGATTGTCAGGTGGGTGGGAAAAGCTGACGGCTGGAAGCTGAGCGCTCTTTCGAAAAACGAAGCCACGGATTTGCATGAAAACAAAGGAAGTCGATCGGTGAAAACCCGGAACGAACCCAAAGGGAACGCCCACCCCCCTTCCGCCTACCGTTGCCGCCGTTCCGGGGGAACGAAGCCGAGGAGTTAATTGAAAACAAAGGACCGAGCCTGGGGAACAAAGCCAAACCAAAACTGGGGAAGGCTCCAAGAAAACAAAGCGGGAACGAACGCGAGAAGGAGTCAAAAGTCGGGAAGTCAGAATGCGAGAGCCCCTCTTACTGATTAATTCTGACGGAACAAAGCGAGTACTATGTTGAAAACAAAGGGTCACGCCAATAAAACAAACCGGAGAGACAAAGCGGACAGCAAGGAATTCCTCTGAACATCGCGCTGACTCACGGCGCGACGAATTGCCGATTTACGGATGGGCGATTGCCGATTGACCCAGGGGACCAGCTCTTAGGTCGGCAATCGGCAATGAGAGACCCGAACATAATTTCTTCCTTAATCTGTGAAATGTGTGTAACCTGTGGATTCATCCCAAGGAGGCTCCATGGCACTCGATCTTCGCGGTTGTGGTACGGCTCTGGTCACGCCTTTCCGGCGCGACGGCTTGCTGGACGATAAGGCGTTGCGACGACTCGTACAGTTCCAGCTTAATGAGGGGATCGACTTTCTCGTGCCCTGTGGGACCACGGGTGAGACGCCGACGCTCGAGCACGGTGAGTACCTTTCCGTGATCCGCCTGGTGGTGGGCGAGGTGGCGCACAAGGTCCCGGTGATCGCGGGCGTGGGCGGCAACAACACTCACAAAGTGGCGGAGCTGGCGGGCGAGGTGGCCGGGCTGGGCGTCGACGGCATCCTCTCCGTCGCTCCTTATTACAACAAGCCCACCCAGGAGGGTCTCTACCAACACTTCAAGACGATTGCCGAAGCAGTGGACCTGCCCGTGGTCCTCTACAACGTCCCTGGGCGCACTTCGTCAAACATCGAGCCCGCCACCGTGGCGCGCCTGGCAGAGGTTGCGAACATTGTCGGCATCAAGGAAGCCTCGGGCAGCATCGTCCAGCAGATGGAGGTATTGAACGCCGTACCGGCGGACTTCCGCATCCTTTCGGGCGACGACGCTTTCACCCTTCCTCTCATGGCGGCGGGCGGCGTGGGCGTGATCTCCGTGGTCTCGAATGAGATTCCGGGGCCGATGGCGAAGCTCGCTCACCTGTGCCTGGAAGGGAGATTCGCCGAGGCGCGTCAGCTCAACGCGGAACTGCTGCCTCTGATGCAAGTAAACTTCATTGAGACCAACCCCATTCCCGTCAAGGCCGCGCTGGCCATGATGGGCCTGATCGAGGAGGTCTACCGCTTGCCGATGGTCCCCATGAAGCCGGAGAATCGTGCCAGGCTCGAAAAGATCCTGGCGGCGCAGGGATTGTTGCAAGCGCAGAAGGTGTAGGACGGG
>Ga0326728_10006926_pt1 | contig 29948 bp, 22 predicted proteins | sample MB3enrmetagenome_FD_207602 | JGI IMG/M metagenome (GOLD analysis project Ga0326728, IMG submission 207602) | Lab enriched peat soil microbial communities from McLean, Ithaca, NY, United States - MB31MN | ecosystem: Environmental > Terrestrial > Soil > Wetlands > Peat | place: USA: New York... | reverse complement strand
CCCCCCGTGCGGCGCGATGCGCGGGTTCGGCGCCCCCCAGGTCTGCTTCGCCCACGAGGCCCAGATGGACAAGCTCGCCCGCGAGCTCGGCCTCGACCCGGTCGAGCTGAGGTTGCGCAACGCCCTCGCCACCGGCTCGGTCCTGCCGACCGGACAGGTCGTCACGGGGAGCGCCCCGGTGCGAGAGCTGATCGAACGGTGCACGGCGCTTCCCCTGCCGGAGACGGAACCGGAGCAGGGCCGCGGTGTCATGCGCTATCCGGGCGGCGCCGGGAACACGACCCACGGCGAGGGGCTGAAGCGTGGTGTCGGCCTCGCGGTCGGCTACAAGAACGTGGCGTTCAGCGAGGGTTTCGACGACGCGGCGACGGCAAGGGTGACGCTCGCCCGCAGCCCCGACGGACCGGAGGCGGTAATCCACACGGCGGCGGTCGAGATGGGCCAGGGCCTGTACACCTTCCTCGCCCAGGTCGTGCGCACCGAGCTCGACATCGACCGGGTTGTTCTGCACGCGATCGACACCCAGATCGGCGGCGCCGGATCGACGTCGGCGTCGCGCCAGTCGATGATGGCGGGCGGTGCAGTCCAGATGGCGTGCGCCGCGGTGCGCGCCGCCCTTTTCGAGCGGGCACGCGCCCAACGTGCTTCCCTGCCTCCCGAATCTGAGCTCTCGTTGGCCGACGGCTGGGTCGTCGCGGGAGATTCGCCGGCCGTCGGGCTCGACGACCTCCTCGACGAGCCGGTCGTCGGCGAGGCCGTGTACCACCACCGCCCGACCGAGGCCTTCGACGAAAACGGGCAGGGTGACGTCCACGTCTGTTTCACCTTCGCCGCCAGCCGGGCGGTCGTCGAGGTCGACTCAGAGCTCGGCCTCGTGCGCGTACTCCAGGTGGCCGCCGCCGTCGACGCCGGCCGGGTCCTCAACCCCATGGGCCTCACCGGCCAGATCGAAGGCGGAACCGCCCAGGGCCTCGGCCTCGGGCTGATGGAGGAGGTCCAGCTCGCCGACGGGGTGATCCGCAACCCGTCGTTCACGGACTACCTCATCCCGACGATCCTCGACATGCCCCCGGTCGTCTCGGTCGCGGTCGAGGAGCCCGAGCCCGGCTCCCCCTACGGCCTGAAGGGCGTCGGCGAATCGCCGACGATCGTCGCGACGGCGGCCGTCGTCGCCGCGTTGCGCGACGCGACGGGCCGGGAGCTCAACCGCGCCCCCGTTTCGCCCGACGAGCTCGTCGGCCTGCGCGGACCGGTGCGCGGCGCCGACCGTCCCCCGCTGCCCCAGGTCCCGGGCCAGAAGCCGGTGCCTTTCTACTTCGAGATGAGCTCCGGCCAGCAGAAACTCATGTGAGAGAGCCGATGACCCCTGCGATGCGAATCAGGCGATTCGGGCGCGAGCGGCGCTGCGCCGCCGGGCGGTGACGCCGTGACGTTCATCCGGCCGACGAGCTGGGCGGAGGCGCTCGCCGCCCGGGCGGCCCATCCCGAGGCCGTCGTCGTCGCGGGCGGCACCGACGTGATGGTCGAGGTGAATTTCGGGCGCCTGCACCCGGAGGCGTTCCTCGACCTGTCGCGAGTCGAGGAGCTGCGCGCCTGGGGACGCGAGAACGGACAGGTCCGCGTGGGCTCCGGCGTCACCTATCGCGGGATCATGCGCGGCTTGTCCGGCGAACTCCCGGGCCTCGCCGCCGCCGCCCGCACGGTGGGCTCGCCGCCGATCCGCAATCGGGGGACGATCGGCGGCAACCTCGGCTCGGCATCGCCCGCCGGAGACTGCCACCCGCCCCTTCTCGCCAGCGGCGCCGAGGTCGAGATCGCCTCGGTGCGCGCGAGCAGGACCGTGCCGATCGCCGAGTACTTTGTCGGTCCGAAACGCAGCGTCCTCGGCCCCGACGAGCTCATCGCCGCCGTGTGGGTTCCGGCGGCGACGGGCCCCCAGTCGTTTTCGAAGGTGGGATCGCGCAACGCCATGGTGATCGCGATCTGCTCGTTCGCGCTGGCGCTCCACCCCGCGGAACGGCGCGTCGGCACCGGCATCGGCTCCGCGGGCCCCGTGCCGCTGCGCGCCGAATCCGCCGAGGAGTTCCTCGCCGGGCACCTCGGGGAGACGAACGCCTGGGACTCGCGTCCCGCGCTCGGCGACGCCGCCGTCGACGAGTTCGCCCGGCTCGTCGCCCAGTCCGCCCGACCGATCGACGACGTGCGCGGAACGGCCGACTACCGGCGGCACGCGCTCCGGGTGCTCGCCCGCCGATCGCTCGTGTGGTGCTGGGACGAATACCGGGAGGCGACGTCATGAACGTCTCGTTGACCGTGAACGGCGTCGCCCGCCTGGCCGAAGGCGTCGAGGAGGAGGCGAGCCTGCTCGACCTGTTGCGGGACCACCTCGGGTTGTTCGGCACGAAGAACGCCTGCGAGCAGGGTGAATGTGGGTCGTGCTCCGTCTACCTCGACGACCTGCTCGTCTGCTCGTGTCTCGTCCCCGCCGGTTCTGCTGAAGGCGCCGCGGTGGAAACGGTGGAGGGGCTCGCCGCCGACGGGATCCTCGACCACGTCCAACAGGCCTTCGTCGAGGCCGGCGCCGTTCAGTGCGGTTTCTGCACGCCCGGCTTCGTCATGGCCACCCACGACCTGCTCCGGCGCGTGCCCGACCCCGACGACGCCGAGATCCGGGAGGCGCTCTCGGGCAACCTCTGCCGCTGCACCGGGTACCAGAAGATCATCGACGCGGTCTATCTCGCGGCGCGGAGCTGAACGCTCGACCGGTTTGTGGCTCGTCATACGAGCGCGCTGCGACGTGACCTTCGCACCGAATTGGGAACGAGAGTTGCGAGCATCGACGGCAACTTCCACTTCGCGCCCGGATGCGCGGGATCAGTCGATCGTGAAATGCGTCCCAGTCTGACCGGCGAGGGCGCGGGCGAGGTTCGGGGGGTCGGTGACGATGGCGTGCTTGCCGCCGTTTTCGAGGAACTCAATGATCGCCTCGATTTTCGGTGCCATGCTCCCCGCAGCGAAGTGCACGCCCTCGGCGAGATGCCGGCGCGCCTCGGCGAGGCTGAGATGGTCGACCCAGCGCTGCGCGGGCGTGCCGAAGTCGAGGGCCACCTTCTCGACCGCCGTCGAGATGAGGAACAGGTCGGCGTCGAGATCCCGGGCGAGGAGCGAACACCCGAGGTCCTTGTCGATCACGGCCTCGACGCCGAACAGATCCCCCTCGGAGTTGGCGACGACGGGGATCCCCCCGCCTCCGACCCCGATCACGATCGCTCCGGCGGCGATGAGCGTCCTGATCGCCTCGAGCTCGACGATGCGCCGGGGCCGCGGGGAGGCGACGACGCGCCGCCACCCGCGGCTTGCGTCCTCGACGACCTCCCAGCCGTCCTGCTCCCGGCGCCGGCGCGCCTCGGCCTCGTCCATGAACGAACCGATCGGCTTGTTCGGGTTGGCGAAGGCGGGGTCGTCGCGGGCGACCTCGGTCTGGGTCACGACCGCCACGACGGGTTTGCGGATCCCGCGACGGCGCAGGACGTTCTGCAGGTTCTGGGCCAGCGCGTAGCCGAGCGCCCCCTGGGAGTCCGCGCCGCAGACGTCGAGCGGGATCTCGTGCAGCTCGTGGGCGGCGATCTCGGAGCGGCGCAGGATGAAACCCACCTGGGGGCCGTTGCCATGGCCGACGATGACGTCCCAGCCGTCGGCGATCATCGCCGCCACGTGCTCGGAGGTCTCGTGGGCCGCGATGTACTGGTCGCGCACCGCCTGGTGCATGCGGTCCTTGATCAGCGAGTTCCCGCCGATCGCCACGACGACGAGTCGTTTGGCCATGGAGTCGACCTCAGCTCATCGTGAGTGCCATGACCGCCTTCTGGCCGTGGAGGCGGTTCTCGGCCTCGTCGTAGACGACGGAGTGCGGCCCGTCGATCACCTCATCGGTGACCTCGACGTTGCGGTCCGCCGGGAGGGGGTGCATGAAGATCGCCTCCTCGCTCGCCATGCCGAGACGACGGCTGTCGGTGATCCAGTCGGGGTACTTGGCGATGAGCTTCGCCCCTTGCGCCTCGTCCGTCGTCGTAAGCAGCGCACCCCAGCTCTTGGCGTAGATGACGTCCGTGGCCCGCATGCCCTCGTCGAAGTCGTTCGATTCCTCGAACGAGGCGTGGGCGCGCCTCGCCTCCGCCTTGGCCTGGTCGACGATCTCGGCCATGAGGCCGAACTCGGGCGGGTGGACGAGCCGCACGTTCATGCCGAAGCGCGGGAGCAAAAGCGCGAGGCTCTGCGGCGCGCTGATCGGCTTCTGGTAGCTCGCGGCGCAGGCCCAGCTGATCGTCGCCGTGCGGCCGCGCGGGTCGCCGAAGCGCTCGATGATCGTCATGAGGTCGGCGAGCGCCTGGTGCGGGTGGAAGATGTCGCACTGCATGTTGAGGACGGGGACCCGGCTCGCCGCGGCGACCTCACGCTGGTAGGCGTTGCCGACCTGCCAGTCGACGTTGCGGATGGCGATGCCGTCGTTGTAACGGCCGAGGATCTCGCCGATCTCCTTGGCGGTGTCGCCGTGGGCGATCTGGGTCGTGCGGCTCTCGATGAACTGCGCGTGGCCTCCGAGTTGCGCCATGCCCGCCTCGAATGACGCCCGTGTCCGCGTGCTCGAGAAGAAGAACAGCATGGCGAGGACCTTGTCTCGCAAAAGCGGATGGGGCCGCCCGAGCGCACGGTCGCACTTTAGGTCGAACGCCACCTCGAGCACCGTGTCGATCTCGTCCTTGGTCCACTCGCTGAAGTCGATGACGTCCCGACCCCGAAGATGTGTCTGCATCGTTCGCCTTTCTCGACTCGTCCCAGGTCCCGGCGACTACTGCACGGCGCCGAGCACCAGGGCCAGCAACGCCATGCGCATCACGACGCCGTTGAACGCCTCGAACCAGTAACGGGCGTGGCGCGTGTCGTCGACGTCGGGGGGCAGCTCGTCCATCCTCGGCAGCGAGTGGAGGATGATCGCTCCGGGCTTGGCTGATTTCGCCATCAGCTCGCGCGTGACGCGGTAGGCCGGCGGCGTGAGCCCGTGCTTCTTCACTTCTTCGCGGGACTTCGTGTAGTCAGGCTGGACGACCGGCTCCATGTAGACGACGTCCGCCTCGGCGATGCACTTCGCCACGCTCTCGTACTCCCGGTAACGGACGCTGCGGGCGTCGAGCTCGGCGGAGAACTCGGGCAAAAGCGACATCTCGGGCGGGTGGACGAGCGACGCGGTCATGTCGAACTGCGACATCGCGTAGAGGATCGAGTGCATCGTGCGCATGCGCATGTCCCCGACGCACAACACGTTGAGCCCGTCGAGCGTGCCCTTGTCCTTCCAGATCGTGTAAAGATCGGTGAGCACCTGGGTGGGGTGCTCGCCCCAGCCGTCGCCGCAGTTGATCACCGGCACCGAGGCCCACTTGGCGGCCTCCGCCGGCGCGCCCTGCTCGAAGTGGCGCATCGCGATGACGTCTCCGTAGTACTCGAGCATGCGGACGGTGTCCTTGATCGACTCCTGGTAGAAGTCCCCGGCGCGGGTCATCTTCGCGTCGGAGAACCCGAGCACGTGCCCGCCGAGGCGGTGCATCGCCGCCTCCGTCGCGAGACGCGTTCGCGTGCTCGGCTGGTAGAAGGCCGTGAGGAGCGTCTTCGAGGAGAGCAGGTCGCCGTTCTCGCGGCGCTCCGCCAACGGCGCCAGCTCGTCGGCGACCCGGAACACCTCGAAGTACTCGTCACGCTCGAAGTCCTTTAGCGAAAGGATGTCCCGTCCGGCGAAGCTCCTCATCTCGTGCCGACCTCCTGTGTCCGCTGGCCCGTCATGAGCCGAAAGTGTCGATCATCAACCGCACGTCGCTGCCGAGCGGGTACAGGATCGGGCAGGTCGCGCCCGCCGCGACGTACTCGTCGACCTTGGCCCGACACTCCTCCGGCGTGCCGGACGCCGTGATCATCTGGACCGCGTCGTCGGGCACGAGGCGCATCGCCTTGTGGATCTCCTCCGGCCCGGCGGGCCAGGTGAGGACCTTGCCGATCTCCTCGATGAGGGCCGGGTCGACCCCGCTCGCCTTCATGATGTGGGGCTGCTGCCCGAGGTACTGGGTGAGGAGCTCACGGGCCCGGTCGAGGGCGAGCTCGCGGTCGTTGTCGAGCGAGCACACGACGAGCTGGGGCCGGTCGATCGCGTCGACGCTCCGTCCCGCGCGTGCCGCGCCAATGGCGAGGTGCTCCATCGCCTCCCGGTTGTAGGCGGGGCTCACCATGTAGTTGAGCACCACCCCGTCGGCGATCTCGGCGGCGAGCTCCATCATCTGCATGCCGGTCGCACCGACGTAGATCGGCACGTGCTTCGGCGAGCGGTCACCGTGGACGATGTCGATCTCGACGTCGTCGAGGTGCACGAACTCCCCGTGGTAGGTGACGCGCTCCATGGAGAGGAGCCGCCTCGTCGCCTCGACCACCTCGCGCATCGCGCGGAGCGGCTTCCGGCGGTCGATGCCGACCTTGCTCGCCAGCGGTTCCCACCACGCGCCGAGCCCGAGGATCACCCGCCCCGGGGCGAGCTCGTCGAGCGTCGAGAACGTCGCGGCGAGAAGGCCCACGTTGCGGGTCCAGATCGGGATCACCCCGGAGGCCACCTTGATCCGGCTCGTGACGGCGGCGTAGGCCGCCATCGGCACCGTCGCCTCGCGCACCAGCCGGCTCTCGGCCTGCCAGATCGCCTCGAAGCCCCGCTCCTCCGCGTAGCGCGAGTACTCCATGCCGTCACGGATCGGGTGCATGTCCTGCAAGTACAGGGCGGCCCTCATCGCTCCTCCCTCCTTCTCGGATCGTAGGTGTGCGCGGGCGTCTCTTCGAGGCGCCGCCACAGCTGCCCGGTGACGCGGGTCTCGTCGGCGGCGACCCCGGCCTCGTCGACCCTGGTCGAGCGGCCTCCCTCGACGACGAGCTCGCCCGCCACGTAGACGTCGCGGACCCGCCCCGGGGCGAGGCCGAAGACCCAGTGCCCGGCGAGGTTCGCCGCCCCGATCGGCGTCGGCGGCGCATAGGAGAGCACGCAGAGGTCCGCCGGAGCGCCCGGCACGAGCGTGCCGAGCAGCGGCTCGCCGAACGCCCGTGCCGCCAGGCGCGCCCCCTCGGCGAGACGGACGAGCGGCCACTCCGGCCCCGTGCCGAGATCGGCCTCCTTGGCGCGGAAAAAGCCCGCCTGCGATTCGGCCAGCATGTCGCCGCCGATGCCGTCAGTGCCGAGCGTGACGCGCCCTGCCCGGCTGCTGAACGGCGAGTGCCCGACGCCGTTGTTCATGTTCGAACGCGGGTTGCAGGCGACGGTCGCCCGCGAGGACTCGACAAGGCGTGCCTCGGCCTCGTCGACGTGCACGCAGTGCGCGAGCAGCGCCCGTTCCGTGAGCACGCCCGCGTCGGCGAGTCGGCCCGCCACCCGCTTGCCACAACGCCCGACGCAGTCAGCCTCGTCCACGTCGTCCTCGGCCACGTGGATGTGCACCCCCACACCGGCGTCGGCCGCCTCGCCGGCGCAGGCCTCGAGGGTCGCGTCCGACAATGTGAACGAGGCGTGCGCGCCCACCATCCCGCGGGCAAGCGGGAGATCGCGCCGCAGGAAGCGCCGGTTCTCCGCGAGGCCCGCCTGGGCGCGCTCCGGGCCGTCGCGGTCCGTCACCTCGTAGCAGAGCACCGAGCGCACGCCGAGGGCGCCGAGCGCGTCGGCGATCACGTCGAGCGAGCCGTCGATCGAGTTCGGCGAGGCGTGGTGGTCGACGATCGTCGTCGTCCCGGCGAGGAGGGCGTCGAGCCCACCGCGGACCGCGGAGGCGCGCACGGATTCCTCGTCGAGGGCGCGGTCGAGCCGCCACCAGATCCGCTGGAGGATCTCCGTGAAGTCCCGTGGCGGCGCGAGCGCATACGGCATGCCCCGCGACAGGGCTGAGTAGAGGTGATGGTGGGCACAGACGTTCCCGGGCACGACGAGCGTGCCGGTGCAGTCCCTCGACACGGCCGCGGCGGGTGCCTCGCCGAGGGCCCGGACGCGCCCGTCGGCGATGACGAGGTCGGCCGCGACGACCTCGGGCGGGTCGAGCGAGACGACGACCGTCGCGCCGCGCAAGACGACCGCCGGCGCCGGGGCAGGGCTGCGGGACCGGGCCACCGCGCTCAGCGCTCGATCCCGGTGAGCAGAAGCGCCACGCGCTCGTCGGTGCGCACCGCGCCGACGCCGAGCAACTCGACGAGCCCGGCGAGGCCGGCGGTTCCGGTCGCCGAGACGTTGAAACCCGCGTCGTGACCGAGCTGGTGGGCCTCGGCGAGCCGCTCCTCCCCGACGACGACCGGCTGGCCGCCGGTGACGAGCATGGCCCGCACGACCTCCAGCCAGTCGTAGGTCTCGTCGTCGAGGATCCCCTCGGCGACGCTTTTCGGCTCGCTCTCCCACGGCCACATGAAGCTCGACCGCGACCGCGCCGCGGCTCCGAGCGCGCCGTCGATCTCGACGGCGGAGGGCAAGTCCGGGAGGGTGGCGCGCACCTTCTGGTAGGCACGTTCGAGCGGATGGGCGCCCGTCGTCTGGACCGTGTGGATCCGCACCATGCGGTCCATCCTCCCGAGGGCGGAAGACTCCGTGAACGCCTGGGCGCAACTGCTCGCCAGGGCGCCCCCGCCCACCTGGACGACGACGTGGTCGAGCGTGAGCCCGCTCGCCTCGCACTGCGACGCGATCTCGTAACCGAGGGTCTCGCCGCCTTCGATCGCCAGGCCGTTCAGGTTCCCCTGGCAGGTGAACGCCAGCGCCCCACGACCGAGCTCGTCGAGCAGTCGCAGGTAGGTCGGGTCTCCCGATTCGCCGGGCCGGCGTTCGCAGACGACGATCTCGGCGTCGAGATCGTCGAGCCGGTCGACGATATGCGCGCCGGCGTCGACGGGCACGAACACGCGCAGCCGCCGCTTTCCGGCCGCGGCGACGACCGCGGCCGCCACCGCGGCGTTGCCGCAACTCGCGACGGCGAGTGGCGGGCGCCGGTCACGGTCGGCAAGACCGGTCAGCTCGGCCACCTCGAGGTGCAAAAGCACCCCCATGAGGTGGCGCGCCTTGTGCGAGCCGCCGACGTTGTCGATCTCGTTCTTCACCCAGACGCCCCCGGGCTCGGCGAAGCCAAGGGCCGCGGACAGAGTCTCGCTGCGGGTGAAAGGCGTCGCGCGGAAGCCGTGTCCATCGACCCGGCTGACCGCGGTGTCGAGGCGCCGCACGAGCTCGACGAAACGCGCGTCGTCGAGGCCGCCGGCGAGCGCCCGGTGGTAGCTGTGCAGCAGTTCCCGGTAGGCGACGAAGGGGCACGGGTCGATGCCGCCCGGGTCCGGCCAGTGCACGCTCGGGATGTCGAGGACACGGACGAGCACGTGGTCGACGTCGCCGACGCCTCTGTTCGGGCAGCGGAACGGGTAGGGCTCGGTGGGACTCGGGGACGCGCCGCACCCGGAGCAGACGAGCGTGCTGGCGGTCGCGCTCAAGAGACGGTGACCCCTGTGCGCGCGTTGAACTCGCGGATGAGGTCGTCCCACTGCGGGATCTCCGCCCGTAGTGCGCGCCACCAGGACTGGTCGCGGCGCGCCGTGAACTCGTCGACGGCGACCCCTTGCTGCTCCACCCAGGTGAAGTAGCCGAGGTTGAACACGCGGGCGCGGTCGACGGCGGTCATCTCGAGCAGGTGGTCGGTCTCGGCGCCCGTCATGTGCCGGCCGAACGCCCCGGCGGCACGGACGTCGTCGAAGCCTTCGGGGAAGTCCCGCGCCGCGATGCGCGCCCGTTCGCTCGCGTACATCTCGGCACCGTCCGTCGCCACGGTCATCACGACTTCGTCGGGCCCGAGTCCGAGGTACTTGGCCGTCTTCACGGCGGCGACGATGTTGCAGATGCTCGAGAGGCCGAAGTCATCGAGCGCCGCGAGGACCTCGGCGGGCACGTGGCGACGCTCGGCGAGGAAGGTCCTCCCGGCGTCCGTCCCGAAGACGAGGGCGAGATGGTCCGTCGCGCGGTCGGAGACCGCCGTCACGATGTCGGTGTTGTAGACGTTGTGGATGAACGGGATGTGCTTGTCGCCGATGCCCTGGATGTTGTGCTCACCGAAACCGTTGTAGAGCATCGTCGGGCACTCGAGCGCCTCGACGGCGACGATTCGCGCCCCGTGGGACTCCTTCAGGCGGTCCCCCGCCCCGAGCGTCCCCGCCGAGCCGGAGGCGGAGACGAACGCGGCGAGCCGCAGCGCGGGCCGCTTCTCGCGCATCGCGTCGAAGACGTCGCCGAGCGCGGTCCCCGTGCACAGGTAGTGCACGAGATGGTTCCCGAACTCGGAGAACTGATTGAAGATGACGTTCCCCGGGTCCCGGGAAAGCTCGGCGCACCTGTCGTAGATCTCCTTCACGTTGCTCTCGGTGCCCGGCGTGGCGATGATGTCCGCCGGATCGGCCACCCAGTCCTCGAGCCAGGCGAAGCGCTCGCGGCTCATGCCCTCGGGAAGAACGGCGACGCCCCGGCAGCTCATCAGACGTGAGATCGCCACGCCGCCCCGGCAGTAATTCCCCGTCGAGGGCCACACCGCCCGGTGCGAGGTCGGGTCGAACTGACCGGTGACGACGCGCGGCACGAGGCACCCGTACGCGGCGAGGACCTTGTGGGCCCGGATCATCGGGAACCGGTCGCCGAACGCGACGACGATGGGTGCCTCGACCCCCGTTAGCTCGCTTCCCAGCACGACGTGCCCGGGCACAGCGACCCGGCGGGTCCGATCCGCGCCGTTGAACCAGTGCACCCGGAACAGGTTGAGGGGATTCGCCTCGTCGGGGCCGACCGACGCCAGCGCGTCCTCGATGGGGGCGGGGATGGTGCGGGGATCGGTGAGCTCGGCGAATGTCGGGAGAAGGATCCTGCGTTCCTTGAGACGCTCGACCGTGCGGTCGTACACCGCTTGATCGACGATGTCACCCTCCAGTCCCAAGGTCCGCATCTCTCTCCTCCGTGTCAGTTCGGGCGCGACGATCCTCTCGTCGCCGCCAGCCGGACTTGAGGTCCCCGAGCCTCCTTCGACTGCCCCGTGTGACTGTCCTATCCGAAAACATCGGTCGGGCATCGCGCCCGACCGTTCCCTCAACCCGACGCGGTTGGCCCGCCCAGGGTCCTAGCTGCCTGCACGCCCCAGCGACGACACGGTCCCCTCGAACCGCCCGGCGATCCCGGCAGGGCGATGGCCCCCGCGCCACGCGCGGGGGCCATCGCGGATCTGCCTAGGAGGAGTACTTGCCGACCTCCTTTGGAACCGAGCGGAACGACAGCACGAAGTAGATCACCGCACCGACAATCATTCCGACGGCCCAGCTGAAGTCGGCGCCGTAGAAGTGGTTCGACAACGGCGACGAGTACGAAGGCACGTAGTACTGCGCTTCGATCCACATCATCGCCGCGAACATCCCTGCACCGAGTGAGAGCAGCGCCTTCCAGTTGAAGCCGCCGTTACGCCAGTACAAACCACCCTTCTTCGCCGCAAGCGAGGCGAAGTCGTAGCGGCCGCGCCGGAGCATGTAGTCGACGATGTAGACGCCGAACCACGCTCCGAGCCACACGACGATGTAGTCGAGGAACCCCGAAAGGTCCGTGTAGAAGTTCCCCTTGAAGATCACGAGTGCCGTCACGCCACCGGAGATGATGGTGTCGATGACGACGCAGACCCACCGCTTGGTCGGAAGGCCGAGCGCCTGAAGGGTGACCCCCGAGGAGTACATGTCGATCGTGTTGATCGCGAACAGCTGCGGCAGCGCCAGGATGAGGAACGGCCAGAAGAACCAGCTGGCGAACGCTGCCGGCACGGCGGCCGCCGCCGTGACCGCCGGGCTCACGAGGTAGGCGGCGGCGCCGAGGAGCTCCAGCAGGATCGACGGGATGGCCCCGCCGAGCGTCGCGGCCCAGAACGTCTTCGCCGGGGGTGTGTCGGCCGGGAGGTAGCGGGAGTAGTCCGCCGCGTTCTCCGTCCAACCAAGGCCTCCAGCAGAGACGATGAGCACGAGCGCTCCCGTCCACAGCCACCACGACGTGTGCTGGTGCAAGCTCGTCACATGGGCGTGCGGGATGACCAGGCACGCCATGATCACGAACACGACGATGAACACGTAGGACAGGTAACGCAGGACCTTCGTGATCGTCGCGTGCCCGAGGAACGGCACCACGAACTGGACGAGCACCGCGAGGATGATCGCGATCGTCTTGCCCGTGTCGTTGAGGTGAATGCCCTCGCGGACGAACATCGCCACGACGATGAGCACCACGATCACCAGGCCTTCGACTTCGAAGCCCACCTGGGTGATCCAGTTGAACAACGACGGCGCCCGGTTGCCGTTGCGGCCGAAGGGCGCTCGGCTCACCATGAACGCCGTCGTCCCCGACTTCGGTCCAGAAAGGCTCGCCCAGCCGAGGAACACGTAGAAGATGTTGCCGACGAGGATCGCCCCAACCGCCTGCCAGAATGACAGCCCGAAGGAGACGATCAGGGCGCCGTAGACGAGGAACTCGACGTTCCAGATCGCCCCGGTCCACATCCAGAACAATCCTGCGGGGCGTAGTTTCCGGTCGGCGGCGGCGACGTGCTCGATGCCCCGCTGCTCGAGTTTGAAGGCGCTATATCCCTCAACCGCCTCGCCACCCGGCACCGGTGTCCCGCCTCCCGGCGGGCCGGAACCCATGTCCACACCGTTGGCCATCGTCGGACCTCCCTCCGTGCGCCCTCAGAAAGGTCGATCGGCCCTCGTCGTGCGCACTATCTCGTCGTACGACAGAACGTGATGCTGAGAACCTGCTGAAACCGTCGGAAGCGTATCCCTTTGCCAACGGCGCGTCTTTGTTAAGGAAGTGAAATGACACGCTGGTGGTTGTGCTCATGTGAGCGTCTGGGAGGCGGGTCTCGGAAGCCCGAAAGCCCCCCGTCGCCCCCGGCGGGGCGGCGGCGAAGCGCCGGTTCCGCCCGACCCGGCGACCCGGCCCCCGGCGCCGCGGGGAGCACAAAGGCGCGGCGAAAGGCCGCGACCGCGCACCAGATGCTGGTCGGGCGGCATCTGGGACGGCGATACTACGGGCGTGGAGCATCGGACGGTCCTGCGCGGCGCCCGCTCGCCAGGCGATGTCGCCGTCGAGGGGGGTCGCATCGCCGCCGTCGGCGCGGTCGACGCCCGTCCCGGTGACCGGGTCGTGCGCTGTGACGGCGACCTCATCACCGCCGGCTTCGTCAACACCCACCACCACCTCTACCAATGGATGACGCGGGGACGGGCGACGGCCTGTGACCTCTTCACCTGGCTCACGACCCTCTATCCGGTCTGGGGCAGGATGTCGGTCGACGACACCGCGGCGGCGGCCCTCGTCGGTCTCGGTGAGCTCGCCCTCTCCGGCGCGACGACCGTGTCGGACCACCACTACGTCGTGCCCCGCGGCGACGACGGCGTCTTCGACGCGATCGCCGCGGCGGCACGCACGGTCGGCGTACGCCTTGCTCTGTGCCGCGGTTCGATGGACCTAGGCGAGAGCGCCGGGGGCCTACCGCCTGATTCGGTCGTCGAGCCGATCGACGCCATCCTCGCCTCGACCGAGGCCGTCGCCGCCCGACTGCACGACGGTGAGCGCGTGATGATCGCCGTGGCGCCGTGCAGCCCCTTCTCGGTATCGACCGACCTCATGCGGGAGTCCGCGGCGATGGCGCGTCGCCTCGGCCTGCGCCTGCACACCCACCTCGCCGAGACCGACGACGAGGCGAGCCACTGTCTGGCGCGCTTCGGCCGGCGACCGCTCGAGCTGATGGAGGAGCTCAGCTGGCTGGGCCGCGACGTCTGGTTCGCGCACGCGATCCACCTCAACCCCGCCGAGGTCGCGGCGGTCGGCCGTGCCGGGACCGGCGTCGCGCACTGCCCGAGCTCGAACGCCCGGCTTGCCGCCGGCATGTGCCCGGTGCGGGGCCTGCTCGACGCCGGGGTTCCCGTCGGCCTCGGGGTCGACGGCCCCGCCTCGAACGAACTCGGCGTCCTGCTTCCGGAGCTGCGCCAGGCCCTCTACACCGCCCGGCTGCGCGAGGGACGCGCCGATGCGCTCTCCCCCGCCGAGGCGCTGGCGCTCGCCACCTCCGGCGGGGCGGGGTGTCTGGGGCGCGCCGATCTCGGGCGTTGCGAGGTGGGGGCGGCGGCGGACCTCGCCGTCTGGCCCATCGACGACCTCGCCGACGTCCCCGACCCGATCGACGGCCTCGTGCTCGGCCCGGACCGTCGCGTGCGCCACCTCCTCGTCGGGGGCGAGAGCGTCGTCGCCGACGGCGCGCTCGTCGGCGTCGACCTCGGGCGCGCCCACGCCGAACTTGCGCGCCGGGCCCGCGAGCTGTGGTCGTGACGGGACCCTCGCGGCCGCGCCCGTCGGGCGGTGCCGACGCGCCACACCGCGACGAGCGGGACGCCTTACAAGTACTGGGGGTCACACGATGCTGATCCGCGGCGGCACGGTGATCGACGAGGCGGGCGAGCGCCCCGCCGACGTGCGCGTCGGCGATGACGGGCGGGTGGCCGAGGTGGCTGCGGGACTCGCGCCGCGCGGGCCGGAGCCGGTCCACGACGCGACCGGCAAACTCGTTATCCCCGGTGGAGTCGACCCGCACACCCACATGCAGCTGGCCGTCGGCGCGGTGCGCGTGTCTGACGACTTCGCCTCCGGGACGAAGGCCGCGGCGATGGGCGGCACGACGACGATCATCGATTACGTCACGCCGGAGCGGGGCGAGGACCCCCTCGCCGCCGCCGAGAGGTGGAGGGCGCTCGCCGCGCCCTCGGCGATCGACTGGGGACTGCACCTCTCGTTCACCGCCGCGGTGCCCGAGGCGGTCGTCGGCGCGGCGGTCGAGGCCGGCATCACCTCGTTCAAGCTCTACCTCGCCTACCCCGACCGCCTCCAGGTCGACGACGGCGCCATCGTCGACCTGATGCGCTCGGCCCGGCGCCAGGGCGCGCTCGTCACCTTGCACTGCGAGAACGGGGCGGCGATCGAAGAGCTCCGACGCGAAGCGCTGGCGGCCGGCCGCACCGCCGTCGTCGAGCACGCCCGCACGCGGCCGCCGCTTCTCGAGGCCGAGGCCACGTCCCGCGCCGCGGTGCTCGCCGAACTGACCGGGGCCGCGATCTACATCGTGCACGTCTCGAGCGCCGACGCCCTCGCGGCGATCCGGCTGGCCCGCGAGCGGGGGGTGGACGTGAAGGCCGAGACCTGCCCGCAGTACCTGTACCTCGACGTGACGAGGCTCGAGGGCAATGACGCCGCCAACTTCGTCTGCACGCCTCCGCTGCGCGAGTCCTGGCACTCCGAGCTGCTGTGGGAGGGGCTGGCGCAGGGCTGGATCCAGACGGTCGGGACCGACCACTGTCCGTTCTGGCGTGCCGACCGGCGCGCCGGGACACTCGGGCACCCTGGCGGCGTGCGGGATTTCACGGAGATCCCTGGCGGCCTGCCGGGCGTCGAGACACGTCTCGCTCTCATGTGGGAGGCGGTGCGCGCCGGGCGGATCACGGCGACGGACTGGGTGCGGGTGTGCTCCGAGGCGCCGGCGCGCACCTTCGGGCTGTGGCCGGCGAAGGGGTCGCTCCACGTCGGTGCCGACGCCGATGTGGTCGTGTGGGACCCCGGCCGCCGCCAGTCGCTTGACGCCGGGGCGCTCGACATGGCCGTCGACCATTCCCCCTACGAAGGGATGATCGTGACGGGCTGGCCGGAGCTCGTCCTCAGTCACGGTCGGGTGATCGCGCGCGACGGGCACTTCCATGGTGAGCCCGGTTGGGGCCGCTACCAGGCCCGTTCACCCCTGTCCCCGTGACGGGAGCCCGTCGGAGGTGGGGCGTTAGGCTCGTTCCGACCCCTCCCAGGAGGCACCGGCTCGACATGGTGAGCACTGCACGGTACTGGCGCCCGCAGTCGATGGAGGAGGCGCTCTCTCTGCTCGAGCGCCCCGCGGCCGCGGTGATGGGCGGCGGGACGAGGCTCAATGCCCGGCCCCTGGCCGAGCGCGGCGAGGTCGTCGACCTGCAAGCCCTCGACCTCGACGGCATCGCGCGCCGCGGTCCTGCGATGCTCGTCATCGGGGCCATGACGCGGCTGGCGGACCTCGCCGACCACGCCGAGGTCCCCCCGGTCGTCCGCGACGCGGCCCGCCGGGAGGAACCGAGCACCCTGAGGACGCAGGCGACCCTCGGCGGGTGCATCGCCACCGCCGAGTCCGACAGCGAACTGCTGGCGACGCTCCTCGCCTACGACGCGCAGGTAGAGCTCACCGCGCGCGCCGGTGTCACCGAGGTCGCCCTGTCGACGCTCCTCGCCGGTCTGCCGCTCGACCCGGGCGTGATCATCACGGCCGTGTCGATCGACACTCGCGGCCACGCCGAGCTCGCCCGGACCGGTCGCACGACCGCCGACCGGGCGATCGTCGCGGCGGTCGCCCACAAAAAGGGCGGAGAGCGCCGGTTGGCGCTTGCCGGGGTCGCGGCGACGCCGGTCGTCGTCGCGCTCGGGGCGCGCGACCGCGACGGATCGGGCACAGATGATGTGGCGGCCGGTCTCGCGCCGCCCGGCGACTTCCGCGGGTCCACCCAGTACCGGGCGGCCCTCGCCCGCGTGCTTTCCGCCCGCGTCCTGGAGGCGGTCGAACGATGAGCAAGGTCGAGAGGCGCGACGCGGCGAGCGGCGGCGGAGAGGCGCCCCGCAAGGAGGCGACCGTCGAGATCGCCCTCATGGTCAACGGCGCGAGCCACACCGTTACGTGCGCGCCGCTGGCGACGTTGCTCTCGGTGCTGCGCGGGCTCGGGTTCTTCAGCGTCCGCTTCGGGTCCGCGACCGGTGAGACCGGTGCGGCCGCGGTCCTCGTCGACGGACGGCCCGTCTCTTGTGACGTCTTGCTCGCCGCGCAGGCGGTCGGCCACGAGGTGACGACGGTCGAGTCGCTCAACGTCGCCACCGGGGAGCTCCACCCGATCCAGGAGGCCTTCGTCGAGGCGGGGGCGATGCAGTCGGGGTACTCCGCGGGCGCGATGGTGCTGGCGACGAAGGCCCTCTTGGCGGCGAACCCTGACCCGTCCGACGCCGAGATCCGCGACGCGCTCAGTGGGATCCTCGACCGCGAGACCGGGTACGTGAAGGTCGTCGAGGCGGTCCAGCGCGCCGCGGCCGCGTTGCGCGGCGAGAAGTCCCGACCGATGGACCCGGTGGTCGTTGCGGCCCTCACCGGCCGGCATCGCTCGACGCCGCTCCGGGTCGCGGAGGCAGACGCCGACGTCTCGATGGCGGTGCCGCGTCTCGTCGCGTCCCGCGACGTGCCGCGGACCGTGGTCGTCGGCAAGCCGGAAACGAAGGTGGATGCCCTCCGCCTCGTGAAGGGCAACCCCGCCTTCACCGACGACATCGAGCCGCGCGACATGCTCTACGCCAAGGTGCTCGGCAGCCCCCACGCCCACGCCCGCATCGTCGCGATCGACGACGCCGCGGCGCGCGCCCTCCCCGGCGTGCACGCCGTGCTGCACTACCAGAACACCCCGCGGGTGAAGTACGCCTCGGGCGGCCAGAGCTGGCCCAACCCGCAGCCGTGGGACCAGGTGAGCTTCGACGACAAGGTGCGCCACGTCGGGGACCGGGTGGCCGCGGTCGCGGCGGAGTCCGTCGAGATCGCCGAGGAGGCCTGCCGCCTGATCAAGGTGACCTACGAGGTCCTCCCGGCGGTGTTCAACGAGGTCGAAGCCATCAAGCCTGGCGCGCCGGTCATCCACGACGAGCCGGACACGGAAGGTATCTTCGACGCAGCCCGCAACATCAGCCACCACATCGAGGGACAGACCGTCTCCGACGAAGGTCTCGAGGCGGCGTTCGCAGGCGCGGCGCGGGTCTTCGAGGAGACCTTCCACGTCCAACAGGTCCAGCACACGCCCATCGAGCCCCACATCACCATCGGGTGGCTCGACGAGGACGAACGGCTGGTGCTTCGTTCGTCCACCCAGGTCCCCTTCCACGTGCGCCGGATGGTGGCGCCGCTCCTCGGCCTGCCCGTCAAGCGCATCAGGGTCGTGAAGCCCCGCCTCGGCGGCGGCTTCGGGGCGAAACAGGAGATGGTCATCGAGGACATCGTCGGCCACCTCGTTCTCGCCACGCGCCGCCCGGTCCGCCTCGAGCTCACCCGCGCCGAGGAGTTCGCCGCCTCCCGTGTCCGCCACGCCATGACCATCCGGTTCCGCTCGGGCGTCGACGCCGACGGCTGGCTCGTCGCGCAGGACATGGGCGTGGTTTCCAACACCGGCGCCTACGGCACGCACGGCTTCACGGTGAACTCGGTCTGCGGCCAGCACGGCCTTTCGCTCTACAACTGCCCGGCGAAGCGCTTCCGCTGCGACGTCGCCTACACGAACCGCCCCGTCGCCGGCGCCTTCCGCGGTTACGGCGCGCCCCAGGCCTTCTTCGCCCTCGAGTCCCACATGGACGACATCGCCCGGGCGCTCTCGATGGACCCCGCCGAGATCCGGCGGCGCAATTGGGTTTCGACCGGGGACCCGCTCGACATCGTGCTGCGCCTCGGCGAGCGGGGCGGCGTCGAGGACATCGCCCCCGAGGACATGCCCGTCGTCACGAGCTGCGGCCTCGAGGAGTGCGCGGCCCAGGGGATGCGCGCCATCGGCTGGGAGCGCAGAAGCGACCCCGCCTGGCACCAGCCTCCCGACCGGCCGAACATCCGCCGCGGCCTCGGCATGGCGCTCGCCATCCAGGGCTCGGGGATCCCGCTCGTCGACATGGCGGCCTGCTCGATCAAGATCAACGATGACGGCTCTTTCAACGTGCTGTTCGGGGCCACGGACCTCGGCACCGGATCGGACACCGTCCTCGCCCAGATCGCCGCCGAGGTGCTCGGCGTGCCGGTCGAGGACATCCTCGTGTACTCCTCCGACACCGACTTCACGCCCTTCGACGTCGGCGCCTACGCCTCGAGCACGACCTACGTCTCGGGCATGGCCGTAAAGAAGGCGGCCGAGGCGGCGGCCGAGCGGATCGTCGCCCGGGCGGCCCGGCTGCTCGGCGGCGAGGACCCGGCGACGATCGAGCTCCACGACCGCCGGGCCTGGGCGGCCGACGGGCGCTCGGTTTCAATCGGGGACATCGCGCTGAACGCGCTGCACACCGAGGACCAGGAGCAGATCATGGGGACGGCCTCTCACGTGTCGCCCGAGTCGCCGCCCCCGTTCTCGGCCCAGCTCGCCGAGGTGGAGGTCGACATCGACACCGGTCAGGTGACGGTCACGAAGCTCGTCACCGCGGTCGACTGCGGCGTGCCGATCAACCCGATCACGGCGAGCGGCCAGGTCGAAGGGGCGATGCTCCAGGCCCTCGGCTACGCGCTGTGCGAGGAGGTCGTGCTCGATCCCGCCGGACGGATGGTGAACGATCGCTTCGGCCCCTACTGGATCTTCCGGTCCGACGACACGCCCCCGACCGAGGTCTACTTCGTCCAGACGATGGAGCCCTCCGGTCCCTACGGGGCCAAGGCCGTGGCCGAGATCCCGATCGACGACGTCGCGCCGGCGGTGCGCAACGCGATCCTCGACGCGACCGGCGTCGCCATCAACTCGATCCCGTTCACTCCCGAGCGCGTCTGGCGCGCCCTGCAGGCGGCCGAGAAAGTACACGCGTAGCTCGAGGATCGGCCGCGGCCCGATCGATGAAGAGGGACGCAAGCGATAATGGGGCCACGACGGCGTACGGGCGCGACCCTTATCGATGGCGCGGTGTGGTCGGGCGCGTGATCGTCGCCGGGCTCTTGTTGTCGGGGATCCTCCTCTCCGCGGCAGGCGCGACCGCGGCGGGCAAGACGCTGACCGGAGCCCGCCAGATCACCTTCGCACCGCTCGGCGCCAACGGCACGATGAAAACGTCCCTCCGGGTCACCGCGACCCTGCGGGCCACGAGCTGCCTCGCCGATGGTGCCGCGAGTGACTCCTCGTACCGGTGCTTCGCGAAGCCCTTCGCCCGCGACCCTGTTTCGCCTGACCGCTCGCACCGGGCCCGTGCTGTGTCCCGACGACCTCGTCAATCCCGAGCTCGGCTGGACGGGTCCGGCCTACCGTGGGGCTTGTCGTCGCCCGCTGCGGCTGAAGTGGAAACGTCGTCGTCGATCAGCGCGTGGGAGTAGATGTCGAGCAACGCCAACGCGATAAGACGGTCTCCTTCGGGCCCGAACATGTCAGTGCCGAGGGCGCGCGACACATGTTCGTGGAGCAGCGGGATGCCGATCTTCATGGCGGTGACCAGTGCGGCGCGGACCCGTTGATCGATCGTGGGCGTGTCCTTGCGGGAGCTGTCAGCACGTACCAGCCACGCTTCGGTCATCGTCACCAGTTCGTCGAAGATCGGTCCGACCGTGGGGGACCCGTCGGCAAGGGAGCGCGCCACGTAGCGACCGAACGGCTTCGTTGCCTGCTGAATCTGCACCGTCGCGCCGGGATCATCTAGGAGCTGAGCGTTCGCGCGATGCAGCGCCTCGAACACGTAGCGGTCACACGCTTCTCGCAGCGCTTCCTTCGATCCGTAGTGGTGCCGGAGCTGCCCTTGAGAGACGCCGGCGGTCTTCGCGATCGCCCGCGTCGTTGCGCGGTCGTATCCGTCGAGGGCGAAGTGCTCGAGGGCTGCTTCACGGATCCGCGCCCGCGCGGTCAGATCCTCGAACGCCACGCTCCGCTCGTTGATCGAAAGGTCCGCCGGCGCAGAGGGATCCGCTCGCTCGGGGGTCATGCTTCCTGCAGGTCCCGTCGCCTGAAAGCCAGCTCCCCGACGAGCGCCGCGCCAACCCCGATGGCAGTCATGATGCCGTTCGCCTCCCAGTTCGGTGGCACGCCGGGAGCCGACGCCATGTGGTGGAAGACCGAGGTGTCGAGCACCCAGTGGCTGATGGTGCCGAACCCACCCACGATGACGATGAGCAGCGACCAGCCCAGCACGCCGTACACGACGATCGACGTGGCCCGAGGCCGGACGCCGAAGGCAAGCATGCCGATCCCCAAGATGGCGATCGCCGGCGGTACAAGGTTGACGCCGGCGCCGAGCAGACCCGTGAAGCTGAGTCCCGTGTGCTGGCTCGCGGCTCCGAACCAGGCGAAGAGGCCGGCCCCGACGCCGCTCAGCGCCAGAACGACGAGCGCCACAAGGAGCCTCCCGCTCAGCCACACAGCACGCGAGACCGGCCGGACGACGAAGTGCTCGAGCGTGCCCCCTGACTCCTCGGCGCGTGCTGCGTCGACCTGGCCGGCGGCCACGAATCCGATCAGGATCGCCTCAACGAGGAAGCACACGCCAAGTACCGCGTCAGCTCCCGTGCCCGTCGCCCCCAGCCTGGAGAACACCTCTTTGACCGAACCCGAGATCGTCACTCCGGCTGACTTGGCGACGAGCCCGTAGAGGAACGCCGAGACGCCGAGGGCCACCCACCAGCCGATGACCGTGGCCCGCATGAGACGGATCGAAAGTCCGCTCGGGCCGAAGAGGAGCGCGAGGTGGGCTGGTGCGTGTGCCCGGTCCGCCACGATGCTCGCCCCCGCGTCGCGGCAGCCGGCGAGGTGCACCGCGACGACAGCCAGCACTGCGATGAAAGCGACGATTGGCAGCAGGGCGACCGGCCGGGACGAGGTGAGCGGTTGGAGCTCCTCCACCCAGCCGAGTGGTGAGGTCCAGATCAGCCCGTGGAGGCCGAGCCCAGCATCGGCGACGAGCCGCAGCCCGTAGCTGACGCCGAGGAACACCGCCCCGAACGAGTTCGCCTGGTGGCGGGTGGCTGTCAGCTGACTGGTTACGGCTCCGACGCCGAGGAACATTGCGGCCGTTGCCACCATGGCCAGGGCGAAGTAGAGCGACTGACCGGCGCCGATTCCGACACTCGACGCATTTCCAGAAGCGACGGCGATGATCGCGGTGATGATCCAGAGCGTCACGAGGCCGGCACCAAGACCCGTGATCGTCTGTGCCGTCGCGCCGCGTCGTGTGGTCTGGCCACAGAGGAGAAGATCCCATCGCCCGCAGTCCTCCTCACCGCGGAGCAACCGGGTGCTCGTGAACAGCCCCCACACGGCTCCGAGGATCATGAGCGCCATGGAGATCTTGAAGGCGGTGAAGCCGCTCACCGTCTGGAGCCGGGGGGCCGGCCCGAAGAGGGCGCTCATCGCCTTGCTCGTGCCGTAGGTGGCGGCGAGAGCCGCACGTTGCGCTGCCGTCTTGTAGATCCGCCCGTAGGTGAGCTCCGAGGAGGCGATGAGGACGCCGAAGATGTAGCCCCACAAGATCCCCGACCGGACCGCCTTGCGCGCGTTCAGAGCAACGACGACGGTGGCGGACGATCCCCCAGTGCTCACCGGCGCCATGATGCGAGCCCAGAGCGCCCGAATGCCGAGGTCAGCCCGCACGGCCGTCTGCTCCGTACTGAGCGAGGAACAGCTCTTCGAGCGAGGGCTCGCGGCTCAACAGTTCGGTCACCCCAGCGGCGGCCAAGGCCTTCACCAACGGCTCGATCGATCCACGGACCTGACATCGGACGATCGAACCATCGGCCTCGATCGCGCTGACACCGGGCACCGCCGAGAGATCGGGGATCGTTCCATCGAACCGCGCTTCGATGGTGAGCGCGCTGAGGTGACGCATCTCGGCCAGCGTGCCCATCTCGACCAGCTTCCCGTCGCGCAAAATGCCCACTCGGTCGCAGATGGCCTCTACCTCGCTCATCATGTGTGAGGAGAGGAAGACGGTCTGGCCTCGATCGCGGGCTTCGCGCACGCACTGACGGAAGGCGTGCTCCATCAAGGGATCGAGGCCACTGGTCGGCTCGTCGAGGACGAGCAGGTCGGGCCGGACCATCAAAGCAGCGATCAGGATGACCTTCTGGTGGTTCCCCTTCGAGTAGGCGCGCACCTTCTTGGTCGGATCGAGTGCGAACCGGTCGACGAGCTCGTCCCGGTATGCCTCGTCGACCCCGCCATGGACACGGCCGAGAAGAGCGAGGGTCTCGGCACCAGTCAGCGACGGCCACAGGTTGGCATCCCCGGCGACGAAGGCCAACCGACGGTGCGTCTGCACGGGCTGCCGCTGGCAGTCAAGCCCGAAGATCTCTGCTCGCCCCTCGGTCGGGCGACTCAGCCCGAGCAGCAGGCGGATCGTGGTCGTCTTGCCCGCCCCGTTGGGCCCGAGATAGCCGACCACCTCGCCCTGAGCCACTTCGAGGTCCAGGTGATCGAGAGCCACAAGGTCGCCAAAGTGCTTCGTGAGGCCCGCCGTGCGTATCGCCATGTCCGACATGCCAGCCTCCAGGATTATGCGGATGAACAGTCAAATGTAAGCCTGAACAGCAACACTTCCGACTGCAATGATCTCCACCACTTCATGGCAACGCAGATGCTCCACGTCGGAGCATCTGTGATGACCGCCGCGGCGCGCCTCCCCACGCGAGGGCGTCGACCACGCTCAATGTCTCCGCACGCGCGAACCCTGGGAGCGACCGGAGCGCGGCCCAGACGTTGAGCCTGGGGATGGTCTGATGACTTCATCGGGCACGACCGGTGGATCCCTCTCAGCACCACCTTGGCGAAGAAAGGCCCTCGGTCCGGCGTAGACACCGATACAGAAGGCGCGCCCCGAATCAATCAGTTCGAGCGGCTTCTCGCGGCAGATCAGCGAATCGGAGATCCAACACGCGCCCCACAATGCGCGGCCAAATGGAGGCTCCGATCTTCCCCTACCGCCAGGTGTGCGACAAGACTCGCGTTCATGAACGGTGCCGAAAGGTTCGCCGAGTACGAGGCAATTCTTGCGGCGGTACGCGAGTGGGCGGGCCAACAACCCGACGTGAAAGGCTTCGCGGTCGTCGGTTCCTGGGCTCGAGGCGTAGCCCGAATGGACTCCGATGTCGATCTTGTCATCCTCACTGACCGCCGGCAGCGCTATCTCGAGGATCGCGAGTGGATCGCACAAGCCTGTGGACAGCAAGCCGAGCTGGTTCGTACTCCGGACTGGGGTGCACTCACCGCGCGGAGAGTCCGCATCGCCTCCGGTCTTGAGATCGAGTTCGGCTTTGCGTCCCCTTCTTGGGCAGCAACAGATCCGATCGGCCCAGGAACAGTGGAGGTTGTTCGGGGTGGCTGTGCTCCGATTCTTGACGAAAGCGCGCTCTTTCAGCGGTTGATCGACGCTGTCTGATGCGAGTGCGCGGGTGCCTCTAAACGCCGGGAATGCGCAGCGCAACCAGGATGCCCGATGCCCTGGTCACGTGTAGAGTTCGACCATGGAGCGTGTCGCACGGAGCAGGCGGGTGCTCGTCGTTCTCGCTGTGCCCGTGCTCGTCGCCGTCGGCCTGATCGTCGGAATCGTCTCGACCGAAACGTCCCCGACCGCACCGCCCGGAGCTGGATTAACCATCGCCTTCGTCCGGCTCGCAAACCGTGGTCTTGGCGGTACCTACGAGGCGACCTACCGACTCATTGGAGGGTCTCCAGGCTTGCCTGGATCCGAATGGACTGTCGTCGTTGCCCACCGCGGCCCGTCGCCTTCCACGAACTGGATGCTCGAGGGAGGAGAGTGGTCATTCTTTGTCCACGCGGAGCGCGGTTTCGCCCTGCAATGGATCGAACGCGGTGACCGCTACGAGGACTGCTGGAGGTGGAATTCCAAGACGAAGTGGGTGTGCGGGCAAGGCACCACCTGGGCATCGAACGGCTTCATTCTGAGCACGCTCAACTACGTTCCAGGCACAGTCGATGGTGAAATTCGCTGCGCCACAGAGCCGTCTTGCTACCCCGTGAGGTACGGGGTGCAGCGCCTGACTTTCTCTCAGGTGAACAGCCTGAGGTTCGGAAGGCTCTCGTGTATGACGAGCACAAACTCGTCCCCCCAAAAGCAGCAGCGCACGGGTCCAAAGGGACCGTTCTCTATCTCCTGGTGCCTGACGCGATGGGGCCTTCTTGCAAGCGAAAGTCAGCGCGGCACCGTCTCGCCACCCGTCTCGCCTTGGCCACGCATCGAGCTGATCAGCATGCGACTGGCGGCACCGTCGACTGAATTCTTGCTGGTGTCAGCTCCTTCGGTCCAAGCGGGTCTGCCGCCCGTTGGCTGATCAACGCCACGGCAGGTCCGTCACACGATGGTCGATAAAGAACGAGCCCCCGTTCCTCGTCTCATCAGGTCGGTGCGACATCACTTCGAAGGGCAAGTCTCGGCGATTGATCGACCTAGAGTCCTCGGGCGCTCGACGAAACGCGGAACGCGGAGTCTGGAATGCACCACACTTCCCATATCAATGACAATGCCCCTGAGGGTCACCGCGTCATTCGTTGGTTCTCAATAGTTTCGGGAGCGCTGGAGAGTTCAGCCTGACTTGAATTGATGATGACGACGTCGGTTGTCGTCGGCTGAACGCGTCCAGCAACATTGAGACGGCACGTCCCGTTCCGAAGCGAGGGTGATCGGCCCGGCTTGAGCGAACAAGTCGGACCACCCGTCACTCCGAACCGGGACGGCCGTGCCACCCCTCACCCACTTAAGGAAAGGAAGGGATGGCGATGACCATGTTAGAAGCGCGTCGCGTGACCGGGGGCGTCGACACCCACCTCGACGTGCATGTCGCTGCGGCACTGGACCCCCTCGGTGGCCTCCTCGGCACGCAGTCGTTCGAGGTCAACCCTGCCGGCTACCAGTCGTTGCTCTCCTGGCTCGAGAGCTTCGGCGCCGTCGGAAAGGTTGGTGTCGAAGGAACCGGTTCATATGGGGCCGGGCTCGCACGGTTTCTTCGCTAGCACGGCGTGAGCCTCATCGAGGTCGACCGGCCCAACCGAGCTGAACGCCACCGTTCGGGAAAGTCCGACCCCCTCGACGCGGTGGAAGCTGCCCGAGCCGCGCTCAGCGGGCGAGCGAAGAGCCTCCCGAAGTCAAAAGACGGCGCGGTCGAAGCGATCCGGGTCCTTCTCGTCGCCAAGCGCTCGGCACGCCAGGCGCGGGTGAAAGCCGTCACCCAGGTGCGCCACCTCGTCATCACGGCTCCTGATGAGCTCCGTCGCAGGATGAAGGGCCTGAGTGTCTCCGCCCTGGTCGAAGAGGGGACCAAGCTTCGCCCGTCACGATCGACCGATCCGGTCGTGGCCGCGACGAAGGCCGCCATCTCCTCGCTCGTCCACCGGATCCAGGCGCTCGAGTCAGAGCTCGACGAACTCGCCGAGATGATCAACGCGCTGCTCGTTGCGACCGCACCCGACCTGCTCGCCCTGTTCGGAGTCGGACCCGACACCGCCGCGGCTCTGTTGGTGTGTGCCGGCGACAACCCCGAACGGCTCCGTTCGGAAGCTTCCTTCGCGCATCTCTGCGGGGTGGCGCCGATCCCGGCGTCGTCGGGGAAGAGCATCGGTCGCTATCGACTCGACAGCGGCGGTGATCGTCGAGCGAACAGCACGCTGTGGCGCATCGTCATGGTTCGGATCGCGCACGACCCCGAGACCACGGCCTACTTCGAACGCCGTGTGAAAGAGGGCCGCACCAAGCGCGAGGTCATCCGCATCTTGAAGCGTTACGTCGCCCGCGAGGTCTACCACCACCTACCTCGCGGCTGAGTCCGTGGCCGTGGGTCTGGCCCATCCCATAACTGTCACCCGAACGGGCTGACTTTCGCACGATTTGCCGACCCACGGCCCGGCCGGTCAATTCTTCGACACGCGTGGCCTCATAAGAGCTTGCCCTCCCACCCGGAGTGGCTCTTCATTGTTCTGCCCGCTGTCTTTACTCCCGAGCCCCGCAGGGACTTGACAACTGATAGGAGCATCCCGCGTGTCACATCTGCGTGAGAGTGTCCCCGATCGCCGATCAGATCACCACCCAAGGCTGAAATCGTCAGTCGGAGAACGTCGGCCCTTTATCGCGCCAGAGTCGTAGACGGCCTCCTTGCAGAGTCAGTACCGGACTGCGGTCCAGTTGCTTCCGCCGTCGGTCGTCCGCAGAAGGGTGGTCGTGTCGGTCGTCTCCTCGTAGTACTGCGCCCATCCGACCTCCGGCGTCACAAATTGGATTCCGCCCAGGGCCTTGTTCGGGTTGGCGGGAGGAATCACCCAGTGCGGTGTGGTCGTCCTCCAGGTTCGGCCACCATTGTCAGTGGCGAGGATGCGCCGGTTGTCGACCAGTCGCCACTGAAGTGCGTTGATCACGTCGGCATACGAAACCCGGGGTCCCCCTGGTGGCACCACCGCCTGCCAGGACGCACCGCCATCTTCACTGCGGTAGAAGATGGTGTCCTCGCCAGGGTTGATGACGCCAGCGCCGAATCTGCCGGTGAACACCGGTGGGTCGATGGAGTTCCCCCCGAGCGCGAGCGACGACGGCATCGCCGCGATGGCTTTGGCGACCCAGCGAGCGCCCCCGTCGGTGGTCTCGTAGAGATCGTTGGAATACCCAAAGCAGGTCAGTCCCGCCCAGCCCACAGTCGGGCTCGTGAAACTGATCGTCTTCTCGCAGCCCCATGGCAGGCTGCCCGGCGTCGGTGTTGGTGGCAGGGATGGTGGCCCGGTGACCGAAACCCGCTGCCAGCGCAGGCCGCCATCGACCGTCCGGTAAAGCTCGATGCCTTCCGATCCCATCGCCGCTCCGGAGATGGAGCACCATCCGTGGGTCGGATCGACGAACTGGAGGAGGCGGCAGTCCAGCGGGACGCGCCAGCCGCCCACCGGGACGCGGCCGATGTCGTGCCAGATCCTGCCGCCGTCACTTGTGGCGACGAGGGTTCCCGCGGCGTTCGTCCAGGCCCGCTCGGCGCCGAGAAAGACGATCTGGGGTGTCGCGGCGCCGTTGCCGACGTTGGTCGGCGTGACGAGGGCCGACAGCTGGCGCGGCGTGACGTCGTCCCAGCTTGCCGCCCCGTCGGTGGTCCGCAGCACACGTTCCCCACCGTCATCGGTGTCGACCACCAGCCATGCCGTCTGGGCTTTGACCGGCCACAGATAGGCGAATGTTCCCGACGCAGGTGAAGTTGACGTCGGTGCAGCCGAGACTGTTGAGATGCCTGCCACCACGCTGAGCGCCATCGTCAACACGACCGCGCCGAACTTGGTCACCATCGTCATACCCCCACCACCCGTTGGCACCGGCGTCGCGCCTTAATTGCAGATCGCGCTTTGATTTTCGCGCTTCACCCACCGCCCAAGCCGTCAGCCGGGGATCATTGAGGTCGGCCGTGCATTACGACCCCCCAAAGGACGACGCACGCCGACCCGCATCCGTCAACTGCCCCCGAAAGCGCGCCAGCACCTATCACGAGGGTGTCACTGATCGCCGGGAGTGGGAGTGGCCAACCAATTGTCACGAGCGGGCAATGGTCACTCCGCTGTGACCGTGGCCGCGGTATCCAGCTCACCGTTGCAGGTGATCAGGCTCGAGTAGGCGGGATAGTCGGGATCTCGGCTGGCATTGCGCAATGTCACGGTCCCGGACGGGAAGCTGAGGCGCCAGAGCCTCGGGATCACCTCGTGGTCGCCACAGAGGTCGCTCGGGGGGTAGGGGCCGTCTCGGTAGTCGGCCGAGAGCCCGAGTTCGCCGACCACCTCGCCGACGGGGGGTTCCTCGCCGACGGGAACCCTCTGAGCCCGAGGAGAGAGCACGAGTCCCGGTGCCACGGGATAGCTGAGGCGGTGCGTGACGTCCTTACCATCGGCATCCGTGCCGACGATGCCGATGGGTCCCTGCAGTAGACAGGGTTTCGGCCCGAAGTCGCGGATGAGGATCGCGCCGAAGTCATTGCCCATGCCCACCCCGCCGCCGTAGTAGTTCAGGGCCAGCTCGCCGTTGCTGCATGCCGGTGCGACGTGGGCGGACAGGACGACGTCGATCTCGCCAAAGTTCCGTCCCCCGCCCGCCGGCGGGTCCTGGAGGAGCACCACACCGGCGGGGACGTGGGGGTCAATCTCCTCGCCACCGAACTGCAGTGAGAAACCCAAGCTCGCCGCAGTTCGGCTTGCTTGCGAGGCACTGTCGCCGAAGAGGTCGGGCGTGCCATGGCCCGGGAAGAAGTAGTTGGCCGTTGCCGCGGTGAGATAGTCGGCGAGCGTTTCGTCGAGGCGGCGGGCCTGCCCAGCGAGGAACGCCACCGGTTGGGAGCAGCCGGAGCTGACGACGTTGACCGTCAGCCGTGCCCCTCGCGAATAGAAGAACTCGAGGAGGATCGGCTCCTCTTTCCAATTTGCGGCGCATCGAGTGGCGGCAGCGCTCGCGGGCGGAGCGTTGTCAAAGAGCGTGGCGAGGACGCCGGCGGGTCCGGCGCCGAGCACGACGCCACCGGCGAGTAAGTGCGGGAACTTTGGTGGCCCGAACCTACCGAGTACGCACAGTCGTGCGGATACCGGGGATTCCGGCAGGGGGCGTGCACGCTTCCGCTGTCCAGCCGGGCCCGGAGCGGATCTAGGGCACCGGAAGACACTTCCCGACGGACGCGCCACACGGGACAGCGAAGCCGGGCGCGCCTCACCAGGTGACCGGGACGCGCCCGTGCTGAGTGCTGGGACGAAAGCAGACGCGAAGATGAGCCCTGACACGACGCCACACCACTTGGCAGCGCTCCACGGCTGCATTTCACGAACTTACTGCCCGAGAACATTCACCAAGTGGCCGGAGCAAGGGTGTCACCTATCGCCGGCAAGTGGGGCAACTTCCGGTCCCCCGGAGCGTCAAGTGTTTGCTGCCGCAAGCGGCGCACCCGCTCATTTTCGAAGAGTCGAAACAATCCTCAACCGCGAGCAGGGTAAGGACGAGCCGACGTCGGGCGGTCCGGGCGGTGGAAGCGAACCCCATGGCGCGAGCGCGCGACGCGCACATCGCCGATCAC
>Ga0326728_10006925_pt1 | contig 29953 bp, 30 predicted proteins | sample MB3enrmetagenome_FD_207602 | JGI IMG/M metagenome (GOLD analysis project Ga0326728, IMG submission 207602) | Lab enriched peat soil microbial communities from McLean, Ithaca, NY, United States - MB31MN | ecosystem: Environmental > Terrestrial > Soil > Wetlands > Peat | place: USA: New York... | reverse complement strand
TAACGAGCGCATGGAGCCGGCCCTGCGCGACTATCTGAAAACCTTGCGCGAACAGAGTTACGTGGTGATCAAGCCGGGTTACCAGGAGATGGCCGGCGGAGGCAACTCCGAGATCGAGGAAGTGAGCGCAACGCCGGAAACCACGAAAGTGAAGAAGCACCACAAGAAGTACCTGCTGTTCGGAAAGTCCAGCGGATCGTAATGACAAAAAGCACCATGATACGCGATCTGGCGGCGGACCAGACCATCACCGGATTTTTCCTGGTGCACGAGAAAGAGGTGCGCAATACCTCGTCCGGCAAGCCGTATTTGCGGATGGAACTGGGCGACAGCAGCGGCACGGTGGAAGCGCGGATGTGGGACCAGTTCGAGGCCGCCGCCAAGGATGTTCGCCGCGACGACTTTGTGAAGGTGAGCGCCCGCGTGGAGATTTACCGCAGCAAACCGCAGCTCTCGCTTCTGCAATTCCGCATGGCCAGGCCGGAAGAGATCAACCTGGCGGATTTTCTTCCACACACGGCGTATGACGTGGAGGTGCTTTTCAAGGAAGTGCTGGGTCATGCCGAGGGGATGAAGAATCCCTGGCTGAAGAAGCTGGTGTTGCAGGTGTTTAGCGACCCGCAGATTGTGGCGCGGTACAAACGCGCGCCCGCGGCGAAGGTGATGCACCACGCCTATCTCGGAGGATTGCTGGAGCATGTGGCCGGGTTATGCAGGCTGGCGAAGCAGATCGCGGCGCACTATCCGGAGCTCGATTTAGACCTGTTGCTGACGGCGGCGATGCTGCACGACGTGGGCAAGCTGGATGAATTGTGTTACGAGCGGGCGGTGAGCTACACGACCGAAGGGCAGTTGCTGGGGCATATCGTGATGGAACTGGAAACGGTAAGCCGGGCGATGGACGAGATCGCAGGATTCCCCGCGAACCTGAAGACGGTGGTGCAGCACATCCTGATCAGCCATCACGGGCAATACGAGTTTGGATCGCCGAAATTGCCGATGATCCGCGAGGCGCTGGTGTTCCATTATTTGGACGATATGGATTCCAAGCTGGCCGCGGTGCGCGCGGCGCTGGCCACCGATTCCGGGGAGCCGGAATGGTCGGCGTTCAGCGGGGCGCTGGGAAGAAAGTTCTTGCGGCTGGAAGAGTTTTTGAAAGAAAAGGAAACCCCGAAAGAGACCAAATAAGAAATGAGATTCCTCGGATTCCTCAGGGGCAAAACCTTTCAGGTCAAGTGTGGACCGAACTCACCTAAGTCCGGCAGTCCTGAACTCCCGCCCAGGAAGTCTTTTGGCTGATCTGTGCTTTCTCCCAACCGATTCCTGAGAACTGATCGCTGATAACTGATATCCCATTTCCACTCTGCTAAACTACCCAGAGACCTATGATTCCCGCTGAATACAAGGTAGGCAATTTGGTGATACGGCCGGCGACGGTGCTGGCGCCGATGGCGGGCGTCACGGACACGCTGTTTCGGCGCGTGATCCGCGGGCTGGGCGGCTGCGGGCTGCTCATGACGGAGTTCACCAGCTCCGAGGGAATCACGCGGAGCGCGAAGAAGACGCTGCGCTACCTCTTCTACGAGGAAGACGAGCACCCCATTGCGGCGCAGCTCTTTGGCGCGAATCCGGAGGTGATGGCCGATGCGGCGCGCCTGGTGGAAGAGCTGGGCTACGACGCCGCGGACATTAACCTGGGCTGCCCCGCGAAAAAAGTGGTGAAATGCGGCGGGTCCGGGCTGTTGCGGGATTTGCCGCTGCTTGAGGAAATTTTCTGCCAGGTGCGCGCGGCGGTGAAGATTCCCGTGACCATCAAGCTGCGCGCGGGCTGGGACGAAAATTCGATCGTAGCACTGGACGTGGTGAAAATGGCGGAGCAGATCGGCATCGAAGCGGCCGCAATTCATCCACGTACCCGCATTCAGGGTTACGCGGGCAAAGCGGATTGGAGCTTGATTGCGGCGGTGAAACAGGCGGTGAAAATTCCGGTGATTGGGAACGGCGATATCCACTGCCCGGAGGATGCGGCGCGCATGGTGGCGGAAACGGGCTGCGACGCGGTGATGATCGGGCGGGCGGCGGCCACGAATCCCTGGATTTTCGCACAGATGAGAGAATTCTTGGAAACGGGCAGCTACCATGTGCCCACGGAGCAGGACCGCTACTGTTTACTTTCCGGCTACTACAGGCAAATTCTTAACGCCAATCTACCCGATAGCGTGGGAAAAATGAAGCAGTTCGCTTGCTGGTTTACTCATGGCGTGGGGAACGGCAGCGAGCTTCGACGGATTGTACATACAGCACGCACGCCCGCGGAAATCGTGGAGAATGTGGAGCGCTTCTTCGAGCGGAAAGCGGCCAATGGGGGGAGCCCAGCCCATGAGCCAGATCAGCGAAAAAATCGCGAGACAGAGGTCCGAACGTAGGATATCGGTGCACTTGCCATTGTGCGTGAGAGGCCGGGATAGGCGCGGCTTCGCCTTTGAGGAAGAGACAGCCAGCGAAAATTTGTGCCGGAGCGGTGCGGCGTTTCACACGCGCTTCGATTTGGCCATCGGCTCCAACCTGGAGATACGGATTCCCATGCAGGGGTATCCCTCGCGGCGATATGAAAACGATTTTGAGACGCAGGGGCGCGTGGTGCATGTGAGCGATTCGCAGCCGGATGGGGAGAGGTTGGTGGGCGTGCAGTTTGTGGGGCCGAGATTCCAGAGGGTGTTCCGGTCGGAGTCGGCGGCGTAGGGCAGATTGCTCCAGACAATTAGGGGACGTAGATGGGAATGGCGTGGGCCGGGGTGTGTTCGGGAAGGGCTTACACAGAGATCACAGAGGACGCAGAGGTCATAGAGAAGAACGGAGGAGAAGCGAGAAGAGGAACAGAGTTAGGAGGAATCGGGGGGAGTGTCGTCCAGGAGCTGGCGGTAGGCGTCGCGGCGGGTGATGCCGCGCTCCTTGGCGGCGAGCTTCAGGGCTTGTTTGCGGTCGAGTTTGGCCTGGCGGATCAATTCTTCGACGCGCGCGGCGAGGGATTGGGAAGTGTCGGCGTGGGCGCCCGACGCAGCGGGTTCGGGCGGGCCGATGAGCAGAGTGATTTCGCCTTTGGCGGGATGATCGCCGAGAAATTGCACCAGATCGAAGAGTTTGCCGCGGCGAAATTCTTCGTGAAGCTTGGTGACTTCGCGCGCAAGGCAGGCGGGGCGATTGCCGAGAATGGCGAGGGCGTCAGCGACGGTATCGGCGATGCGGTGCGGCGCTTCGTAGAAAATCATCGTGCGCTCTTCGATGCGAAGATGCTCGAGGTCGCGGCGGCGTTCGCCACTGCGTGCGGGAAGAAATCCCACAAAAAGAAATTCCTCATTGGGCAGGCCCGAGGCGGAAAGCGCGGCAAGCAGCGCCGACGGGCCGGGAATGGGCACGACGGGAATGTGGTGGCGAATGGCCAGGGTGACCAGGCGATGGCCGGGATCACTGACCAGGGGCATGCCCGCATCGCTGACGAGAGCGATGGAAGAGCCGTTTTCCATGGCCAGGACGAGTTCGGGGGCGCGGGTGAGCTCGTTGTGTTCGTGATAGCTGATCAGGGGTTTGTGAATGTCGTAGTGATTCAGAAGCTTCAGGGAGTGGCGCGTATCTTCGCAGGCGATCTGGTCCACCTCTTTGAGGATGCGGAGGGCGCGGAGAGTGATGTCCTCCAGGTTGCCGATGGGCGTGGCTACCAGATAGAGGCAGCCTTGGCGCGAGGGTTCGGAATGGGCGTTTTCGGTCATGGGATGTGCTACAGAAGAGTCTAGCACGGCGGGCGGAGGGCTCCGGGGCGCGTGGTATAATCCGCGGTTTGTGAAACTGGTGGGAGGTTAGGCTGTGCCACTGTACGAATATCAGTGCACCAAGTGCAAGCGGCGTACGGAGAAGATCGAGAGTGTCCACGGGCCTCATCTGAAGAAGTGCCCGCACTGCGGTGGGAAGGTGGAGCGGCTACAGTCTGCGCCAGCGATCCAGTTCAAGGGATCGGGATGGTATGTGACGGACTACGCGGGGAAGAGCGGCGGGAAAGAGGCAGCCGCGGAGAAGACGGACAAGGCGGAATCGAAAGAGGCGCCGAAGGAAATCACCACCAAAGAAACGAAAGAGAGCAAGGAGAAGAAGGCGGACAAGAAAAAGAACTAAGGAACGAGATGAGACGGAGTGGTTCTGCGCTCCGGCGGGCATCGGAAACCCCAAGACCCAGGCACACAGGCCGTGCCTGGAGCACCCGGCAGAGTTATCAGTTTTCAGTTGTAAGTTTTCAGTTTGGGAGAAGAGATAGAGATAGTGGAGAGGCGCAGAGTAAGCAGAGGCTCGCGGAGGAAAGAGGAACCCAGGACCCAGGCACAAGAGCCGTGCCTGGGGTGGCCTTCGCCTAACTTTACAGAAATGAAAAACAAATCACCCGTGCCCGAGGGAAGGCAAAACGGGGAATCAGGGTAGGACAATCGGCCATTCTCAGATCAAGTTTCCGTTGCGTGGAAAGGAACGACAACATGAGCACTTCTTATCGACCCAATAGGAAGCGATCTGGTGACTACCCCCGGATCCTGGTTCTTCTGGGCGTTGTGTACGTCCTGTCATCAGGAACTGTTGTAGGACAAGCTCCTGGAAGCGCTCGTCCATCCGATGCCCTGCATCAACTCAACGACTCCATCGAGGCACTGGTTCAACGCGTCTCCCCAAGTGTCGTGCAAATCCTGGTAACAGGATACGGCTCGACCGAGGACGTCGATCGGGGACAGACCAGCACTCTGATCGGCAGACGGCGAGCCATCGGCTCGGGAGTGGTTGTGGATCCCGAAGGCTACATCGTGACAAACGCGCACGTCGTAAACGGGGCAGAGAGGATTGAGGTCATCTTGCCACCCCCGACTCGCTTCCGCTGCGACTCTCGAGGCGGATCAGGACACCCAGGGAAGGAGCTACCAAGCGCGCATCGTTGGAGTCGCACGAGAGACTGATCTCGCGGTAATTAAGATCGAGGCGCACGGGTTGCCGGCCTTATCCATACGCGGCGCCATCGCCCGCGTCAGACAAGGGGAAATGGTCTTTGCGTTCGGAAGCCCCGAGGGCTTGCGGAACACGGTGACAATGAGCGTGGTGAGCACGGTTGCGCGGCAGCCCGATCCCGACAGCCCCCTCGTCTACGTGCAAACCGACACACCGATAAATCCAGGCAACAGTGGCGGTCCACTCGTGAACGCGGACGGCGAACTCGTCGGAATTAACACGTTCATTTTGTCCACATCTGGCGGCAATCAAGGTTTGGGTTTCGCTATTCCCGCCGGGGTTGTGGCGTCCGCCTATCCGCAGTTGTTGAAGTATGGTCACGTCCACCAGCCCACGATAGGAGCACTCGTTCAAACCATCACCCCAGAGCTGGCGGCCGGATTACGTTTGGAAAGAGATTTTGGAGTCATCGTATCCGACATTTCGGCGGATGGTCCGGCGAACGCCGCAGGTCTGAGGATCCAGGACGTCATCCTCAGCGTGGACGGCTCCCCTACAGGAAGCCTCCCTCTGTTCGCGCATAGCCTCAATCTCCACAAGAGTGGTGAACATGCGAAGCTGGAGGTCCTGCGCGGATCGGAGCAGGTGCAATTGGACATCCCTCTCGAGGAGCGGAAGCACAAAGAGGACAGTTTCGCGGATCTTGCCGACCCCGTCAAAAATCTTGTCAGGCCCCTGGGCATTCTTGGCATCGAGCTTAATCTGGATCTGGCCCGATCCTTGCCGGATCTGCGGATTCCGACAGGCGTCATCGTCGCAGCGAGAACATTGGGGTCGCGCACGGGTGAGGTTCCCCTGCAAACTGGAGACGTGATCCACGGCATGAACGGAACACCTATTACGACCCTGGAGGGACTGCGCGAAGCCTTGGCAAATCAGAACCCGGGTGACGCGACCGCTCTTCAGATCGAACGCTACGGGCAGCTCATCTACGTCGCGTTTTCACGCTAGCTGACAAGCACGAAGCTCTTGGGCAGTTAGGCACCCCATTACAGGCTTCTCGATATCGGATCTTAGCCTTACAGTTTCAGGGTCTTGAGGTATTCGCGGAAGGCTGGGCCGAATTCATCGTTGAGGAGGGCGAGCTCGACGGTGGCTTTCAGGAAGCCGAGTTTGTCGCCCGCATCGTAGGAAATTCCTTCGTAAATATAAGCCCACAGGCCTTGCTCTTTAGCGAGGAGGCGCAAGCCGTCGGTGAGCTGGATTTCGCCGCCGGCGCCGGGCTTGGTGCGTTCCAGGCAATCGAAGATGGCGGGAGGGAGAACGTAACGCCCGGTGATGGCGAGATTCGAGGGCGCTTTTTCGGTTGGGGGTTTTTCGACGAGATCACGGATGCGCAGCAAGCGTCCGCCAAAGGGCGCGAGGGGCGCGGGTTCGCCGTCAACGATGCCGTAGAGGTGGGTCTTCTCGTGCGGCACTTCTTCAACGGCGATGGCACCGGTGCCGGTGGCTTCGTAGACGTCAATAAGCTGCTTGGTGGCGGGATTTTTGCCGGGGATGAGAACGTCGCCGAGCAGAACGGCGAAGGGCTCGTCGCCCACAAGATCCTTGGCGACCAGCACGGCGTGGCCGAGGCCGAGGGGTTCCTTCTGGCGGGTGTAGCTGACCTGGACCATATTGGAGATGCGGCGAACAAGTTCCGCCAGCGCGTGCTTGCCCTTTTGCTCGAGATATTGTTCGAGGACGGGCGCGCTATCGAAGTGATCTTCGATGGAGTTTTTGCCTTTGCCGGTGACGATGATGATGTGCTCGATGCCGGAGGCGACGCACTCTTCGGCGACGTACTGGATTTGCGGCTTGTCCACGACAGCGAGCATCTCCTTGGGCTGGGCCTTGGTGGCGGGAAGGAAACGCGTGCCGAGGCCCGCGGCGGGCAAAACGGCTTTGCGAACTTTCTGATGGCGGACGGGAATCGCCTGAGACTGCTTCGACTCTTCGATCATAGAGAGCTTGAGATGCGCGCGAAAATGGATATGGAATACCAGTTCACAGTAGACGCGGGGCGGGAGTCTTGTCAATGAAACGGGAAGAGGATGTGCGCATGGGACACACGCAACGGGAGGAGGATGCACAATGGTGGCGGTGCCGCACCCACGGCGCTTTGGTTCTTGTGGCGCTTGAACCCAGCCTTACGGGCTGGGCTAACTTGTGTCGCGCCTCCGGCGCTTCGCTTGGGTGACGACAAATTGAGTCTGCGAGTAGTTGAATTGGCGGTCCGCCTCGGAAGGCGGACCGGAGCGTTAACGGTTGACCAGGAAATGGTGCTGCTTTGCTGAGTTGTTGCCGCGATCCGCTCCACTCCGCGGCCCGACGCGCCGAAAGGCGGCGCGGAAAAGAAGGTCGGGCCGCTTCGGTCCCTTCGACTGCGCTCAGGGCAGGCGGGATGACAGCACGTGGAAGTGTCGGAATGACAAAGGGCGGTGGGGAGGGAACGGCGCGGAGGGCGTGTGATAGCATGAAAATTTAATGGGCAAGGGTAAGGAATTGACAGAAACGAAGGCCAACTGAGAGGGCGAATGGACGTGACGTTGTGACAAGGAGCGCGAAAGACGGAGTGAAGATACTGGGGATCGAGTCGTCGTGCGACGAGACGGCCGCGGCAGTGGTGTTGAACGGGCGGAAGATTCTGTCGAGCGTGGTGGCTTCGCAGATTGACATTCACCGGAAATATGGCGGCGTGGTGCCGGAGCTGGCTTCGCGGGAGCACCTGCGGCAGATTGTGCCCGTGGTGCGTGAGGCGCTCGCGCAGGCTGGACTACGGTTTGAGGAGCTCGATGCGATTGGGGTGACGCAGGGTCCCGGGCTGGTGGGATCTTTGCTGGTGGGAATCACGTATGGAAAGACGCTGGGGGCGGCGTTGGGGAAGCCGCTGGTGGCGGTGAATCATCTGGATGGGCACGTTCACGCGGCGTTTCTGGAGGCGTACCAGAACGGGAAAGTGCCGAGATTGCCGGCGGTGTGCTTGATCGTATCCGGCGGGCACACGGTGTTGTATGAAGTGAAGGAAGGCGCGGGTTCGAGTGACAGCGGCGCGTTTGCGTATCGCAAGCTGGGGCAGACGCGCGACGATGCGGCGGGGGAAGCGTACGACAAGGTGGCGAAGCTGCTCGGGATGGGGTATCCCGGCGGACCGATCCTGGACCGGCTGGCGGCGGCTGCCACTGCGGAAAACGCGAAAGCCCTGGTGAAGTTTGGGCCGACCAAGACGCGCGGCAATGCGCTGGACTTCAGCTTCAGCGGATTGAAGACGGCGGTGCTGTACCACGTGCGGGAACACCCGGAATACACCGAAGAAATCCGGAAGAGGGAAGCGGCGGTGGCGGCGGGGAAGCGCGGGTTTGCGGAACTGCTGCCGATGTGCAGTGCGGAGACGCTGGGGCTGGTGCGGGAATTTCAGAATGCGGTGGTGCGGGATTTGGTGGAACGTACGATGATGGCGGCGGAGGAGTGCGAGGTGCAGACGCTGTTGGTGTCGGGCGGAGTGTCGGCGAACAGCCAATTGCGCGCGGTGTTCGCGGAACGGGGGCGAGCGAAGGGGCTGGAGGTGTTCTTTCCGGACCGCGCGCTTTCCACGGATAATGCGGCGATGATCGCGGCGGCGGCGTATGGAGATTTTGTCCGCGGGAGAGTGGCGGATACGACGTTGAATGCGAAGGCGAGCATGCCGCTGGGGTGAAGAAGGAACAGGATGACGCAGAGGCTCTGAGAAAGAGGTTATCAGCGATCAGGAAGAAAGAAAGAAATAACGCCCCGACCGGGTCGTGTTAAACCGCAGCGCGACTGACACGGAGAGAGGCAGAGAAGAGGGACGGTAACACAGAGTTCACAGAGGTAGGAACACGGAAGTCACAGAGAAGAGAAAGGCGGAAGAGGGATCCCTCCACTACGCGGCCCGACGCGCCGGAAACCGGCGCGGAATAGAAAATCGGGTCCCGCCTTGCGGGATCGGGATGACAATCGTTGGCAGGGCGCGAATTCTGCCTTGGCCGCGGCGGACGCGCAAGTTCGTAGAGGGAAGAGGAACCCAAGACCCAGGCACACACTCCGTGCCTGGGGCACCCGGCAGAGAAGAGCACAGACAAGAGTGTCTGTGCCACCAAGGACGCCAAAGAAGAGGGAGGCAGAAGAAAGAAAGGCCCCGAGCGGGTCGGGGCCTGGGCACAATGCGAAGGCTAGGAGATTACTCGAACTTTTCCTGCATCTGGGGAAATTGCAACTTGGCCTTGGCGAGTGACTTCACAACGAGGCCCTCGGCGTTTTCGGCAGTGAGATTGCGCGCAGTGGCCATTTCACTGACCAGGAGATACTTGGCGCGCTCCAACATTTTCTTTTCGCGGAAGGACAACGGTTTGCTGCGGCTGAGGGAAACGAGGCTCTTGAGAACCACGGCCACTTCCAGGAGAGAACCCGTGCGCATGCGCTCGGAATTCTCCTTGAAACGATGCTTCCAATCGTGATGGGAATTCAGTTTGCCTTTTTCGAGGAACCCGAGGACTTTCATTGTGTCATTGGAGCGGATGACGGAGCGAAGTCCCACCGTCAGCGCGTTCGATTGAGGAACCATGACGCGCAGGCCACTGGAAAGCACGCGAATCATGAAGTAACGTTCGGTCCTGCCGTTCAAAACACCGTAACTGATCTGCTCAACAACACCAACGCCGTGGTTCGGATAAACGACCTTGTCGCCAATCTTGTAATCCATAGCTTAGGTTGTCCCCCTCGGAGCTAAGAAGAGTATAAGTTGGAGTGTCGGAAGAGTCAAGATATATCCTCTGGAATCAGGGAGATAGAGGGGGTGCTGTTTCAATTTGGCACGTGAATTGCTCACTGGGGCGTTCCCCGCGTGAAATCATGGAGAATCGCTGTCTTTCTAATGAGATAGGGTGAGACGGCGATTACGCGTTTTCGTGTTAGCCAATCGTTTTCATGGAGGTTCAGCAGCGCGGCCGAGGTTGGGTTACACTGCCGAAGTGATTACGTTGGCGATAGATACGAGCGAGCGGCGGGGAAGCGTGGCGGTCCGAAGAGAGGGACGGCGCGCGGCAGTGCGGCGGCATGAGTCCAGCGAGGACTTCTCCTCGTGGTTGTTGCCGGCGGTAGAGGCATGCCTGGGTGAGGCGGGAGTGAGAATGGAAGGAGTGGATCTGCTGGCGGCGTGCACGGGGCCGGGGTCGTTTACTGGGGTGAGAGTGGGGCTGACGACGGTGAAGGCGTGGGCGGAAGTGTACGGGGAAAAGGTGGTGGGAGTGTCCCGGTTGGAGGCGATAGCGCGGTGTGCGGAAGCCCAAGCGCCATTTGTTGCGGCATGCTATGACGCGCAGCGCGGGCAGATGTTCGCGGCGATGTACCGGTGGAAGGATGGGGGGCTGCAACGGATCGAAGAGGAGATGGTGATTGAGGCAGCCAGTTTCTTGAGGATGGCGACCGAGGAAGCGGGGCGCGAAAGGATTGCGTGGGTAACGCTGGACCCGCAGCTAATCACGGGCGTGGAAGGTTGGGAATCGCGCGCAGGCAACGGGGATAGCATGCAGCGGGTAGAAGGAGACCTAGCAGACAAGATCGGGGAGATTGCCGAAGAGCGCGCGAGGAAAGGGGAGTTTACTGACCCATTGGAACTGGATGCGAACTACGTGCGGCGATCGGACGCGGAGATTCTCTGGAAGGGGCCGGCGGCAGGGCATGGGCGGTGAGCAGAAACACAAAGACGGCGCGTTTGTGGTGCGGGAGTTCCGTGCGGAGGACGCCGCGGCGGCGAGCGAGATCTTGCGGGAAGCGCGAGAGTCGGCAAGCTGGTCAATCCAGGCGCTGGTTGAGTTTATGCCGCTGCCCGGAGCGGTGGCGCTGATGAGCGAGCGGGCAGGAAGGCCAACCGGTTTCGTTTTGGGAAGGCTAGTGGCGAATGAGGCGGAGATACTGAACCTGGCTGTGCGGGAAGAGTGCCGAAGGCAGGGCGAAGGGCGAGCGCTGGTGGAGGAACTGCTGCGGCGATTTGCGAAATCTAGCGTAAGTCGCGTCTTTCTAGAGGTTCGCGAGTCCAATCGTGGGGCCATAGAATTCTATGAACGGATGGGATTCCGGCAATTGGGGAGGCGCGAGGGCTACTACCAGGAGCCGCAGGAGGCAGCCCTGGTGTACGAGAGGACACGGGAATCCACAAGTTTGGTACCGAAAACCTCTTGACGTGGAAATTTACGGTGCTAGTCTGCGCACATGTAGTATTCAACACTCCATTCATGAGGAGGAACGCATGGCAAGCGCGCAGCGGAGCCCTCGGGACGTAATAGTCGATACAGACGCCGAATACCAGCGTCTGTGGCAGCAACACCAGCAGTACGAGGCCGAACTCCAGAAACTCTCCCGATCCCCCTACCTGAACTCCGAAGACTTGATCGAAGAAACCCGACTGAAAAAGATGAAGCTCCACGTGAAAGACGAGATGGAACTTCTCGCCGCGCGCATCCACAGTGCGCGCGCGCGACATTCGCAGTAGCCTGCCTCGATTCGCGCCCAATTCGCCCCGCTTTCTAGTGCCGTTCCAACTGTGTTCACCAAATGGCTGGGAGGTTCGATGAATTACTCCCACGTTTTGTCGAGTGAGCAGGATGGGAGATTCTACATCGGCAGCGCCGGGGACTTGCGAGCGCGCTTGCAGAAACACAGCTCAGGCTTGGTGCGTTCCACCACCCATCGCCGGCCCTTGCGTCTGATCGACTATGAGGGATGTTGGAGGATGGACGACGCCCACCGGCGAGGGCGCTACCTGAAAACGGCACACGGAGGGCGCTATCTCAAACCACGCCTCGCTTCTTGGCTGGTAGACATTCGCAGCAACAAGTTGGAACGGCACTAGAGTAAAATGACCAGAGCCCTCCCGCGGATGCAAACCGCGACGGAGTGAGGAAGGCTATGGTCAAAGAAGGCTATGCATTCGGATTTCCGCCGCTGTTGGCGGGGTTCGCGGCGCTGCTGTTTCAAACTCCATGGACGATTGCCGCGGGGATCGCGCTTGTGGGGCTGGGGCTCTTCGTGTTTTATTTTTTTCGCGATCCGGAGCGTGCGATTCCCTCAGAGGCCGATGCGGTAGTGTCTCCCGCGGATGGACGCGTGGTGGTAGTCAAGGAGGAGACGAACGCCGGGCGGCCGGGGAAGCGCGTCAGTATTTTCTTGGCAATCTGGAATGTGCACGTGAATCGATCTCCGGCCGCGGGGACGATCACGAAGCTGGAATACAGGCCGGGAAAGTTCCTGGCGGCGTGGGCGGAGAAGGCTTCGGCGGAAAACGAGCAGAATGCGTTCACGCTCGCGAGCGAGCACGGAGAGATCGTGTTGAAGCAGATCGCCGGCTGGGTGGCGCGACGGGTGGTGTCCTGGAAAAAGCAGGGCGAGACGGTGGCGCGAGGGGAGCGCATCGGGCTGGTGCGCTTCGGATCGCGCGTGGATCTTTGGCTACCAGAAAACGCGGAAATTGCGGTAAAAGTGGGAGAAAGCGTAAAGGGAGGCTCGACGGTGGTGGCGCGCATGCTGACCGGTGTGCCGAGCCGGTTGAGCGCGCCGGAAAAATCACAGAGTGCAAAGCAGAAATTGAGGGAAGAGGGCGGCCGGGCGTAGTACTCTGTTGCAGAATGATGTGAAACCAATGGCTGAAATCCAACAACACGAAATTCCATTTCAGGAACGGCGCTACCGGAATCCGCGGCTGCGCCGTGGCATTTTCCTGCTGCCGAGCCTGTTTACGGTGGCGAACCTGCTGTGCGGCTATTACGCGTCCATCGCGTCGCTGATTGGCGGCACCGAGAATTTCGATCACGCGGCGAAGGCCATCGGCCTGGCCATCGTGTTCGATGCGCTGGACGGGCGGGTGGCGCGGATGACCGGCACCAACACCGATTTTGGAGTGCAGTTTGACTCGATTGCCGACGTGGTGAGTTTCGGGATTGCGCCGGCGATCCTGGCGTACGCGTGGGGCTACCGCAGCCTGAGCGGGCAGGGCAGCGAGGCGTTTCTGGGGCACTTTGCGTGGCTGTGCTGCCTGGCGTTTCTGATTTGTTCGGCGTGGAGGTTGGCGCGGTTTAACGTGCAAGGCATGGCGCCGGGTGGATCGAAGAATTTTGTGGGCATGCCGACACCCGCGGCGGCGGGCGTGGTGGCGGCGATCGTGCACGCGCGGCACTGGGGCGGACCCATCGCGATGGAGAAGTGGTCGTATGCGTGGTTCGTGCTGTTGCTGCTGCTGGGCGTTTTGATGACCAGCACGGTGAGGTACTACAGCTTCAAGGATATTCCGTGGACGAGGAAGCAGCCCTCCCTGACGATCGTCGTGATCTGCCTGCTGGCGGGGGTGATCTGGCGGTATTCGGAATATGTGCTGGTGATCATCGCGTGCAGTTATGCTGTCATCGGGATTGCCCTGCATGTGGTGCGCGTGGTGCGGCACCGGCTGGTCGCCAGGACCGCCTGATCCATGTCCGCAGAGCGAAACTCCCAACGCATGGTGATCGCCGGGGCGTCGTCCCTTCTGGGCGGGGAGCTCAAGTCCTTGCTGGAGGAGAGCCGCTTCGCGGGCTGGGATCTGTGTCTTGTGGATGAAGAGCTGGCGGTGGGAACGTTGATGGAAGCGGCCGGCGAGCCCGCAGTGATCCAGCGCGTGGAAGAGGACACGTTTCATGGGGCGCGGATCGCGTTTCTGGCCGGGTCGAGCGAGTTTGGAAAGCTGTGCCTGGGGCCGGCGCGGCAGGCCGGCGCAACCATCATCGATTTTACGCATGCCAGCCTGAGCGATCCCGATGCCACGCCGTGGTTCCCAAAGATTGAATACTTGACCGGGCGAAGCGTGGCCAAAGGCGCGCGCACGTTCAGCGTGTTTTCGCCGGGCGGCATGGCGGTGACGAGCCTGACGCTGGCTTTGCGGCGTCACGGACTGCAGAGGCTGGTGGCGACAATTTACTGGCCAGCATCGGAGGCGGGCCGTGAAGGGATCGAGGAGTTGGAGGCGCAAACGTCGCAACTGCTGACGTTCCGGGAGGTGGGCCGCCGCGTGTTCGGGACGCAGACGGCGTTCAATATGTTGTCGCGCTATGGCGAAGAGAGGCGGCAGGACCTGCGCGCCCGCCTGCTGGAGATTCGCGCGGAGATATCGGCGGCGATAGGCGATGCGGAGGAGGACGCGAAGATCTCGGTGAACGTGATCCACGCGCCGGTGTTTTACGGGACGACGTTCAGCGCGTGCGCGGATCTGGCGGCTTCGGTGGACTGCGAGGCGCTCGTGGAGAGCTGCCGTGCCGCAGGCTTTGTGGTGCAGGGAAGCGGAGAACCAGCGCCGAGCAACGTAAGCGTGGCTGGAGAGACCAGCCTGTACCTTAGCGAGCCGGTAAGGGATGCAGTGCGAGAGGGAAGCTGGTGGTTCTGGGGAGCGTGCGATAATTTGCGCGTGCCGGCGTGGAGCGGGGTGAAGCTGGCGGAATGGCTGACGACATGAAGCGGCTGGTGAGTGGCGTACTTCTTTTGGGAGTGATCGCGGCATTGTGGGGTTGCGGGTATCACCTGGCGGGGCACAGCAATGCGTTGCCGAAAAGCATCCACGTGATTGCCGTGCCGGCGCTGGAAAACAAAACAAGCACGTACCGGATCGAGCAGAAGCTGACGGCAGCGACGATCCATGAACTCCTGGCGAAGACCCCTTACCATGTGGTTTCCGATCCCAATGCGGGCGACGCGGTTTTGCGTGGCAAGGTGGTCAGCCTGGAAGTAACGCCGCTGGTGTTTCAGACGACCTCAACGCCCACGACGAGCGTCGCGCAGGCTACGGTGATGCTCGTGACCATGAAATGCGAAGTGACGCTGACGGAGCGAGCTACCGACAAAGTGCTGTATCACACCGACAACTTTCTATTCCGCAACGAATATCAACTGGCCACAAGCTTGAGCCCGGCGAACGTGGCGAGTTTCTTCCAGGAAGGTGATCCGGCGCTGGATCGCATGTCGCAGGATTTTGCGCAGCGGCTGGTGGCGGCGGTGACGGAGAATTATTGATGGCGCGAACGTCCGCGGAAGAATTACTGGAACGGCTGGAAAATGGCCAGGCGGTGGCGGCGCTTTTACTGCTGGGCGACGAGCCGTATTTGCGGGACCGTTGCCGCGCGGAATTGATTGAGAAGTATGTTCCGGAAGCGGCGCGAGCCTGGGCCGTGTCACGGTTTTCGGCGCAGCGGGGAGAGACGCAAGCGGCGCTGGACCAGGCGCAGACGTTGCCGATGCTTTCGTTGCGGCAGGTGGTCTTTTTGGAAGAGGCCGAGTCCATCGAAAAGCTGGGAGAGAAAAACCGCGAAGAGACAGTCGAAGCGATCGCAGGGTATTTGGAGAATCCCGCGCCTTTCACGGTGCTGGTGCTGGAGGCCTCCGGGCTGGACCAGCGCATGAAGCTGTCGAAATTGCTGGCGGAAAAGGCGCTGGTAGTGGATGTGGGCGCGAGCGAAGACGCGAATCAGCGGATTGCGGTGGCGGTAGGACTCACGACAGCGCTGGCGAAAGAGCAGGGCATCGAGTTCGAGAAGGGCGCGGCGGAAGACCTGGCGGAGTTTGTGAGCGGCGACCTGATGCGGCTGAAGACGGAGGTGGACAAGCTGGCGACGTACGCCGCGGAGCGCCAGCGCGTGCGGCGCGAGGACGTGGCCGCGCTGGTCATCTCGGAAAAAACCACGACTGTGTGGGAGCTTGCGGACCTGCTGGCGACGCGCCAGCCCAAAAGGGCGCTGGAGTTTCTGGAGCGCTTGCTGCGCGAGGGCGAAGAGCCGCCGATGATGGTGGGGGCGATGGCGTGGATGTACCGCAAGCTGATCGAGGCGAGTGAATTGCGCCGGGCGACAAACGGATGGCAGGCGGCGCGGGCATTGGGCATGCGGCCGGAGCAGGCGGAGATTGCGCTGCAGAGCGCACGGAAGACTTCGCGAGAACGCCTGCTGGACGGCTTGAAGGCGCTGCAGAAGGCGGACGACCGGCTGAAGAGCGGGGCCGATGAACGCGTGGTGCTAGAGTTTTTGGTGGCAGGTCTGGCAGGATCGGGATGACGCCAGCAGAAAAAACTAACGCAGAAGGCGAAGAGAAGAATTTGAAGGCCGAAAGTGCAAGAGTTCGGGGTACTTGTGGTGGTTGGGGGATTGCCACGATCCCTCCGCTGCGGCCCGCAAACGGCGCGGGCCTCCGGTCTGGATGACAGTGTGTGGTGGTGGCCAGGGAGCCAGCGTGGAGACACCAGTCCCCGCGATGGGTGAACCGGCGGGTGAGGTGATCGGAATGGTCTGAAGCGGCGAGCTACTTGGCGGCCTTGGCTTTGACCTGGTTGTAGGCCAGGGTGAGCCGGGATTTGTAACGGTTGGCGGTGTTCTCGTGGAGCACGCCCTTGCTGATGGCCTGATCGATTGCGGAAATGGTAGGCTGCAGCAGGTTCGCGGCAGCGGTGGCGTCACCCGCGGAGAGCGCGATGCGCAGGCGCCTCATCATGGTGCGGACACGGGTGCGATTGGCGCGGTTCACTTCGGCGCGTTGATTAGATTGTGCCGCGCGCTTTAGAACGGACTTCTTCTTTTTCTTAACTTTGGTAGGCTGACCTTGGGCCATCTATCGCTCCTTGTGCGTAATACTTAAACTTCTAGTCTGAAGCGGGACCAATGCCTTTGTCAAACGATCCAAAAACGTTTTCGCAGGCGCCGCACCCGCTGACTCCGGCGCGCACCAACACGATTTTGGCGATATCTTCGCAGGGCACGGCATCCGCGGGACAGCGGGAAAAGCTCCGCCTGCTGATCAATTCGCGAAACCCGATCATCACGGTGGAAACTAGCGAGGAACAGCGCTTCCTGGAAGTGCTCGCGGCAACGACGCAAGAGCTGAATGTGCCGCTGTATATCTGGAGCGTGACGGAAGGGCTGGGGAAGGCCGGGGGCGCGGCGCTCTACAATTCGGACCAACCGGAGCAGGCGCTGGCCAATATTGCCACGATTCAAGGCGACGCGATTTTTCTGCTGAAGGATTTTGCCCGCTATTGCGACAACGACCGCATCAGCCGGAGGCTGCGCGATCTGGCCGACGGGTTCCGCACGGCGCGGCGGTCCATCGTGCTGTTGGCCGCGTCGATTCAGTTGCCGCCGGAAGTCGCGGCGGATGCCGCGCCATACGAGCTGGGCCTGCCCTCCGCGGAGGAATTGCTGCCTGGCGTGAAATTCGTGTTGGCGGAAGTCACCCGCGATCAAGCATTGCCGGTGGCGCTTGATTTAGCAGGCATCGGGCAACTGGCGAAAAATCTGGTGGGCTTGCCGGAAGAAGAAGCGCTGCGGGTATTGCGGAAGTGCGTTTTGGAGAGGAGCAAGTTGGACGCGGGGTTGCTGGAAAATGTGCTGGAAGCGAAACGCGAGGCTTTGCACACGGAGGGGTTGCTGGAAACGGTGAAGTGCGATGCCTCGTTCACCGACGTGGCCGGGCTGCAGCGATTGCGCGACTGGATCGGCAAGCGCAAGAGCGCGCTGACGCCGGAAGGGCAGCGCTTTGGCCTGGTGCCGCCGAAGGGCGTGCTCATCACGGGAGTGCAGGGCTGCGGGAAGAGCCTGGCGGCGCGCGCCGTCGCGGGAGAGTGGGGCTACGAGCTGGCGCGGCTGGATGCCGGGGCGCTATACGACAAATTCGTGGGCGAAAGCGAGAAGCGGCTGAGGAAGGCGCTGGACCTGGCGCAGAAACTTTCGCCGGTGGTGCTGTGGATTGATGAAATTGAGAAGGCTTTCGCTTCCGCGGGATCGAGCGGCGACGCGGACGCGGGACTCTCGCAGCGGCTGCTGGCCACGCTGCTGACGTGGATGCAGGACCGCGAGGGCGGCGTGTTTCTGGCGGCGACTTCCAACAACATCACGATTCTACCGCCGGAAATGCTGCGCAAGGGGCGCTTCGACGAGATCTTTTTTGTGGATTTGCCGGATGCGGAGGTGCGGGCGTCATTGTTCACCTTGCACCTGAAGAAGCGCGGGCGCGACGCCGCGGGCTTTGACGTGAACAAGCTGGCAGGGGCGACGGAAGGATTTTCCGGCGCGGAGATTGAGCAGGCTATCGTGGCCGGGCTGTATACCGCGTTTAACTGCAAGAAACAGCTCTCAACGGATATTCTGCTGGAGGAGATTCACGCAACGCAGCCGCTCAGCGTCACGCGCGCGGAGGAGATTAGCGCGATCCGGGAATGGGCGAAAAACCGGGCGGTGCCGGCGGATTAAGAGCGCGGAAGGAAAGAAGCAAGGAAGCAAAGAGGCAAAGAAGAAAACTAATGCACCCCTCGCGGCTCGAGGCAAGGAGGCGCAGAGAAGGGAAGAGCGGCGGAGGGATCCCTCCACTCCGGCCTGCAAACGGCGCGGGCCTTCGGTCGATATGACGGTGTGGTGATTCCGCGATGGGCGCGGCAAACTGGATCTGACGACGGGTTTGGCGTTGTGCCACGATCCCTCCACTGCGCGGCCCGACGCGCCAAAATGCGGCGCGGAAGAAAATATCGGGCGGCTTCGGTCGGGATGACATCGAAGGTAGCGGCGGGCGCAAATCGGGCCACTCGAGGCACGATTACGGACAACTGACTGTTACACTGAGCCTTCGACATGTTGCCGAGATGGGGTGCCTGCGGGAAGCGGGCACCCCTACGACAGCGTGGCGCGGGCGGGGCGTGAGACGCGGGCTACTTGTGCGCTTCGAAGTAGAGCGGGAAGTCGAAGACGAGGTCGCCAACGGGAACGCGCAGGGAAAGCTCCCGGGCGTTGGTGTCGCGAGCAAACCAAATTACCCCCGCGATTTTCTGTTGGGGCGCTAGCGAACCGGCCTTCAGGGCAAGCGCGAGCGGATCGCCGGAATCTTCATTCGCGGCGGAGTTCCTTGCGGAAGCCAGGACGAGATGCGGGCTCAGATAATCCGGCGCAGCATTGGGACGATACGCCAAGTTTTGCGTCGTAGCGGAGCCGCTTTCGCGCAACACCACGGCGCTGGGAGAAGGCCCGGCGTTGGCGACTGTCCAGAGTGCCTGGTGATTCACGGCGTGGGCGATCTTGGCGGGATTCTGAGCAGACAGAAGCCGCAAGTTGGGCTGCAATTCATCCAGAGTGATCAGCGAGGGCAGCACATCAAGATTCGCTCCGGTTTGGTTGGAGATGGCGACGGAGGCGCGGAGTTTCCAGCCAGTGTCCTGTAGAGAAACCTGAACGGTTACGCCGTTGGCGGTGAGCGATTCGACGAGGCGGCCCTGGCTGAGGAACTGGTCACAGCCTGGTGCGCCAGCGTTCCAACGGGCCACGCCATTCACCGCAGTTGCATCCAGCGGATGGGCAGGCGCGGCGAAGTTGGCGGAACTCTTGCCCATGAACAGGTACATGCGCGCGACGTAGCCTTCCTTGCCATCACTGGAGCGCACGAGCGCGGTATAGCCTTCGTCATCCGAAAGGACCGCGACATCGCCGCCGCAACTGAGGTTGGCGACAAGCCGCAGCGGGAGGGCTTGTTCGGCGTCCGCGGTCATGGGCACGCTGGTAATGCCGGGGCAACTGACAAGGGCATGCGTTGGCGGAACTACGCTTGCCAGATTGTTTTCCTCCGCAGCCATCACGGGGAGACTCAGCAGAACAATCGCCGAGCCGAGCAAAATGTGTTTTGCGGATACGAACATGGCCTGCCCTCCCTCATGAAATGCAGACTTCAGTTTTCCACGCTGCAACATGAGTTTTCGCTTAGGATCTGTGCTCGTCCATAGTTCTGGGGTACCAAAGGACAGGTAATCAGATGGCAACTGTCCTGCGCGGGGAAAATGGGCGGAGAAGTACAGGAGAACAACGAAAAGCGAAAGTAGAAAATAGAAGAGCGAAAAGCGAGAAGCGAGGAGGTGCCTGGACAAGTTTGGCGTTGAGATCCTTCGGCCCCCGAAAGGCTGGGGCCTCAGGATGACAATTGATGAATGGGGCGCAGGCGGAAAAGCGGCGGCCCTTCGAAGCTCAGGGTAAACAAGGCGCCGCACTCCAACCCAGGAGAAAGGCAGCGGTCTGAAGACCGGCCACTACATGAGCTCAAGATTATGCGCGGCGCGTGCTTGGCAGAACTGTGGTTGTTACAGGCGTGTAACTTGACCGGGAGGCGGGGGTGCGCTAGGTTGAATGGAGTTTCTCCGTGTTTGGGCTGCAATGCGGCCTGAAATTTTCAGGAGGACTCCAATCGGCCACTCGTTTCGTACGGCAGAGCAACCTTCCAAGTGGATGAGACGCACGATACACATTACCGGGAAAATTGAACCCTTCTTTGGCACTCTGGACGAAAATATCCGCCTGCTGGAGGACTCGCTGCAAGTGCGCACCACTTTGCACGACACGCGATTGACCGTGGAAGGCGAGCAGGACAGCGTGGACCAGGCGGTGCGGATTGTGGAGGAGTACAACCACCTGACACGGCACGGGCGGTTGCTTTCGAGCACCGAGGTGAAGTCGCTGTTGCGCGTGGCCACGGAAGAGCCGCAAGAATCGCCGCGCGGCATGTTCGAGCACGGGCGCACGCGGTCGTTCGGGAAGAAGACGGTCACGCCGAAGACCGCCGGCCAGCGGCGGTACATGGAAGAGATCGAAACGCACGACATGACGTTCGGGTTCGGGCCGGGCGGCACGGGGAAAACCTACCTGGCGGTGGCCATGGCGGTGAGCGCGCTGCTGACCAAGCAGGTGAATCGCATCATCCTGGCGCGGCCGGCGGTGGAAGCAGGCGAGCGGCTGGGCTTCCTGCCGGGCACGCTGCAGCAAAAAATCGATCCGTACATGCGGCCGCTGTATGACGCGCTGTACGACATGCTGGACGCGGACAAGCTGGAGCGGTTTCTGGAGAAGGGCATCATCGAGGTGGCCCCGCTGGCGTTCATGCGCGGGCGCACGCTGAATGATTCGTTCGTGATCTTGGACGAAGCGCAGAACACCACCAGCGAGCAGATGAAGATGTTCTTGACGCGGCTGGGCTTCAACTCCAAGGCGGTGATTACCGGCGACGTGACGCAGATCGATCTGCCGGCAGGGAAGAAGTCCGGCCTGGTGGAGGCGATGGAGATTTGCGGACGCATCCCGGGAATCAGCGTGGTGCAATTCGGGGAAAAGGACGTGGTGCGGCACAACCTGGTGCAGCAGATCATCCGGGCGTACGAGGAATTTGACGGCTCCCATCCGCAGCGGGCGGGGAATGGGAAGGCTATGGTTTCGGCGAGGGATCCAGAAAAAACCGGGCAAGCAGATCGTTGATTGCGATGACACTGAATCGACGCGACCCGAAGGCCCCGAGGGCGGCGCGCGAAGTCGCCGCAATTGAAAATCACCAGCGCGCGGTGCGCGTGCAGGTGCGGGCTCTTGAATTATTTCTGCAACGCGTAAAAGATGAACTGGACCTGCGGGGCGATTGCGTGGCGGTGCGCTTGATCGGGGACGCCGAGATGGCCCGGCTGAACGGGAAGTATCGCGGGGAAAAGCACCCCACGGATGTGCTGTCGTTTCCGGATGAGGAAAAGCGCCCGCCGGTGTTGCGCGGAGATCCGACGCGAAAGCATCGCGGGGCGTTTCTGGGCGATATTGCACTTTCGCCGGTGGTAGCACGGCGGAACGCGCGCGCGCTGGGACGCAAGCTGCCGGAGGAACTGCGGATCCTGATCCTGCATGGGGTCTTGCACCTTTTGGGGTACGATCACGAGGTGGATCGCGGCGAAATGGAACGCGTGGAAATGCGGCTGCGGCGGCGATTGGGGATTGGCTGAAGATGCTACCGTGGATATTTGTCGGCAGCGTGCTGGTGCTGGCCCTGGGCCTGCCGATTTTCTCTTACCTGGCGCTGATCTACCGCGAACTGGGGCGGATGACGACGGGGCGCGTCCACGAGCACCTGGACATTTTTGAAGCGGAGATCGAGCCGAAGCTGAACATCAACCGGCGCAGCGGCGGGCGCACTTTCCGCATACTGGGACATTTCTGGCTGGCGTTTGTGGTGCTGGAGACGACGCGGGCGGTGCTCTATCTGGTGCCGAACCGCTGGGAGGCGGGGCTGCAGTTTCTGGTGTTCCTGTCGCTGGAAGTGGTCCTGCTGATGCACTTCATTCCGGACATGCTGCTGTACCGGACGACGGGAAGATGGCTGCTGCCGCTTTTGCCCGTGGTTCGCATGGCGATGTGGCTGGTGTGGCCGGTGCGGGTGTTTCTGGAAGGCACGGAATCGCTGGCGCGGATATCCGAGCAGGAAGTGGAACGCACCGACGAGCAGCGCACGGAAGAGGGCATTGAGGCGCTGGTGGAAGTGGCGGAAGAAGAAGGCATCATCGAACCGGAGCAGGCCGACTTGATCGAGCAGGTGGTGGAGTTCAGCGACAAGCGCGTGCGCGAGGTGATGACGCCGCGGCCGGATGTGGTGGCGATGCAAGCGGACGCCACGCTGGAGGAGATGCACACGCGGTACGTGGAAACGAAGTTCGCGAAAATGCCGGTGTACGAGAAATCGCTGGACGACATTATCGGCGTGGTCCATGCACAGGACCTGCTGCAGATTGCCGATACCGATTTGCCGAAGCGCAAGGTGAGGGAATTGATGCGGCCGACGCTCTTTGTGCCGGAGACAAAGCTGGGCTCGGACCTGCTGCGCGAGATGCGGCAGAAAAGCCAGGCGCTGGTGGTGGTGATTGACGAGCATGGGAGCGTGGCGGGCATTGCGACGGTCGAAGATCTGGTGGAAGAGATTGTTGGCGAAAGCGGCGCGGACGCAATGCAGCCCGCGCCGGATGCCGTGCGGGAGGCGGACGGCAGCCTGGTACTGCGCGGCAGCATGAGCATTTCGCACGTGGAGGAATTGCTCGGTGTGCGCTTCGGCGATGAATCCGACGAGACGGTAACGACGATTGCGGGGCTGCTGAGTCATGTTTCCGGAAAAGTGCCCGCGCCGGGGGACAGGGTGGATCTGGAAGGGTACCGGTTTGAAGTGGTGGAGGCGAACCAGCGCAAAGTGTTGCGGCTGCGCGCGCGGCATTTGCCGACGGCGGCCAGTTCGCAAGCGCCGCATCGAGGCGCGTAGCGATTTGAAATTGAAGTTCCGGTTTTCCCGCCTGCTGCGGTAGCATTAGGCATTTCTTCCATGACTCCGAGGTGAAAAGCATGATTCGGATTGCGAAAACGCTGGCACGCGCTCTTGTGGGTTTGGCGCTGAGCCTGTCCGTTTGTTTTGTCCTCAGTGCGCAGGAAACGCCGAAAACCACTCCAAGTGGCGTTGACATGACCTGGGGAGTGAAGATTCCGCTGCGCGATGGCGTGCATCTGAATGCGACCGTGTATCAACCTCACAACCAGAAAGAGCCGCTGCCGCTGATTTTCACATTCACGCCGTACATCGGCGACTCCTACACGGACCGCGCCATGTATTTTGCGAGCAAGGGCTACGTATATGCTCTCGTGGATGTGCGCGGCCGGGGCAACTCCGAGGGCGCCTTCGAGCCGTTTGCCAATGAAGGGAAAGATGGTTACGACGCCACCGAATGGTTTGCCAAGCAATCCTATTGCAATGGCAAGGTGGCCATGTGGGGTGGGTCTTACGCAGGATTTGATCAGTGGACTGTGGCGAAGGAATTTCCCCCGCATCTCGCCACGATTGTTCCGGCCGCGGCGGCACATCCGGGCGTGGATTTTCCATTTCAATACAACATTTTTTATCCCTACGACATGCAGTGGCTGACGTTTACCAGCGGCCATACAGGGAACAGCAAGAGTTTTGAGAATGATCCCTTCTGGGCAGCGAAGGCGCGCGAATTGTACAAAGCGCACGGCGCGTTCCTAGACTACGACAAGCTGGTAGGGAATCCCTCGCCCATTTTTCAAAAGTGGCTGCAGCACCCCACGCCCGATGCCTACTACGACGCCATGGTGCCCAGCCCCGACCAGTACAAAAAACTCAGCCTGCCGATTCTGACCATAACCGGTCATTACGATGGCGATCAGCCCGGTGCGTTCACCTTCTACAAACGGCACATGGAATATGGGTCCACGGAAGCCAAGGCAAATCATTACCTCATTATCGGACCTTGGGATCATGCGGGCACGCGCACTCCAAAGCGCGAAATGGGCGGCCTGAAATTCGCCGAAGCCAGCGCGCTGGACCTGAACAAACTGCACGACGAATGGTATGCCTGGACCATGAAAGCGGGCCCCAAGCCGGAGTTTCTGAAGAAGCGCGTGGCCTACTACGTGATGGGCGCGGAAGTTTGGAAGTACGCCGATAGTCTGGAGACCATCGCCAATGGCGCGCTCACTCTCTACCTATCGTCGAGCGGTGCCGCTTCCGATGTATTCCACTCGGGAACATTGCTTGGCACGAAAGGAAATTCTCCTACGCCAGATTCTTGGACATACGACCCGCTCGACAATCGCCCCGGCGAGGCGGAGCCGGAGGAGAATCCCTCTTATTTGACGAGCCAGACAGGTGTCATCAACATGTTTGGTCAGGGCTTGATTTACCACAGCGACGCGTTCGCGGCGGCAACGGAGATCAGCGGCTTTACTAAGCTGACCGTGTGGCTCACGATGGACGTGCCGGACACGGATTTGGCCGTGGGGCTGTATGAGATTTTGTCCGACGGAAGTTCGATCCTGCTCAGCAGCGCCACCATGCGGGCGCGCTACCGGGAATCTCTGCGGCAGGAAAAGCCTGTGTCTCCCGGCAAAGCAGAGAAATATGTGTTTGATAATTTCACGTTTTTCTCCCGGCAGGTGGCCAAGGGCAGCCGGTTTAGGCTGGCAATTGGCAGCGTGAACTCACCATCAGTCGAAAAGAACTACAATAGTGGTGGCGTGGTGGCGAAAGAGACCGGCAAGGACGCACGGACCGCGCACATTCAGTTGTTACACGATGCCGAGCACCCCAGTGCTTTGGAACTCCCCATCGGGAAGTGAGAGAAAGCTTGGCAGCGCAAGAAGACGCAGAACAGAGCAAGAACCGGCGGGCGGGGTTCGTGGCGATTGTGGGGCGGCCGAATGCGGGGAAGTCCACGCTGCTGAACCGGTTCGTGGGGCAGAAGGTGGCGATTGTCACGTCCAAGCCGCAAACGACGCGCAACCGCATTCAGGGAATTGTGACGCAGCCGCAGGGGCAGGTGGTGTTCATTGATACGCCGGGGGTGCATGAAGCCGATTCCGTGCTGAACCGGCAGATGATACGCGAAGTGGCGGCGGCGCTGGAAGGGATTGACGTGCTGCTGTTGATGGTGGATGCCATCCGGGCGCTGCCGCAGGAGGATGCCCTGCTTCTGGAGAAGGCCAAGCGGTTTGAGGGGAAGACCATCCTGGCGTTGAACAAGATCGACCGCATACCGAAACCGAAGTTGTTGCCGCTGATGGATGCGTTTTCAAAAGCGTTTCCCTTTGCCGCGCTGATGCCCATTTCCGCGCTGCGGGGCGATGGTTGCGAGGAGTTGCTGGAGGAGGTGTTCAAGAACCTGCCGGAAGGGGAGCCGTTTTTCCCCGAAGATCAGATCACGGACCAACCGGAGCGTTTCCTGGCCGGCGAGATTATCCGCGAAAAGGCCATCCAGTTGACGTACCACGAGGTGCCGCACGCGCTGGCGGTGATCGTGGACAAGTTTGAGGAGACGCCAAAATTCCTGCGGATTGAGGTGACGATGCACGTGGAGCGCGATTCGCAAAAGAAAATTCTGATCGGGCACAAGGGAGACATGCTGAAGCGGATTGGGACGCAAGCGCGGAAGGAACTGGAGAGCCTGCTGGGAACGAAGATTTATCTGGGCCTGTTCGTGAAAGTAATGCCGAACTGGCGGGAGAATCCCATGCAGGTCCGGGAATTGAATTGGCACACGCAACTGGAAGGGCTGGGAGAAGAGCAGGGGAAGAAGGAAGAGGAGTGAAATCGCTTTTGACGACCTAGGCGCCCACCTCAGCCCTTCGCGGCTCAGGGTAAAAAGGCGACCTCTACAAAAGCAAGAGGACCCCAAGAAAAGGCCGCAGGCCTGAAGGCCTGAGCTACAGCGACGGGAAATGGATAGATGAGGCTACTCAGGCGCGGCGATGCCGAGGGATTTCATTTTGCGGTAGAGGTGGGAGCGCTCGAGGCCGAGAGCCGAAGCGGTTTGCGTCATGTTCCAGCGGTGCTCCTGAAGCTTGCGGAGGATGAACTCGCGCTCGTAGGCGCTGCGGGCTTCGTGCAATGTGGAGTAGGGGTGCTGCGGGCTGTCGGCCACGCCGCGGAAGAGCTCGGGCGGCAGATGGTGCGGCTCAATGCGCGCCTGCGGGCAGACGATCACCAGGCGTTCCACCAGGTTCTTTAACTCGCGGACGTTTCCAGGCCAGGGGTAGCGCAGCAGGACTTCCATCGCGCCTTCGCTGAGCTCGCGGGTGCGCTTGCCGTATTCCGCGCTGAATTCGTTCAGATAGAAGCGCGCGAAGACCGGAATGTCCTCCTTGCGGTCGCGCAAGGGCGGCACAAAAAACGGGATGACGTTCAGGCGGTAGAAGAGATCCTGGCGAAAAGCGCCGCTGGCGATTTCTTTTTCGAGATTCTTGTTGGTGGCGGCGAGGACGCGAACGTCAACGTTCAAGGCCGCGTTGGAGCCGATGCGCTCGATGCGCTGCTCTTCCAGGACGCGCAGGACTTTCGATTGCGTGCGCAGGCTCATGTCGCCGACTTCGTCCAAAAAGAGCGTGCCGCCGTCGGCCTTCTGAAACTTGCCGATTTTGTCCTCGCTGGCGCCGGTAAAACTCCCCTTGATGTGGCCAAAAAGCTCGGACTCGATCAATTCCTCGGGGATCGCGGCGCAACTTACCTCCACGAAGGGGCCGCTATTACGAAGGCTGGCGGCATGCAGTGCGCGGGCGACGAGTTCCTTCCCGGTGCCGCTCTCGCCATAGATGAGCACGCGGCCGTTGGTGGGAGCGGTGACGGCGATCTGCTGGCGCAAGGCTTTCATGGGGACGCTGTCGCCGATGACCCGGAAGCGCTGGCTGAACTCGCTGCGCAGCACCTGGTTCTCCTCCTGGAGGCGGCGCTGCTGGATGGCATTGCGAACCAATACGGTGACTTTTTCGAGGGACAGCGGCTTTTCGATGAAGTCGAAGGCACCCAGTTTCGTGGCGCGCACGGCGGCTTCGATGTTGCCATGGCCAGAAATCATGATGACCACGGGCGCGTCGGGAATGTTGCGGATGCGGCTGAGGGCTTCCATGCCGTCGATGCCGGGGAGCCAGATGTCCAGAAGAACGACGTGCAGATCGCCGGCGGCGATGCGATCCAGGGCTTCTTCGGCGGAGCCCACGGCTTCCACGGCGTAATGTTCGTCGCGCAGAATGGAAGCGAGCGATTCGCGGATACCCGCCTCATCGTCCACGATCAGAATTTTGTGCGCAGTGCTCATGAACCGTTGTCCATTCCGGAACGCTCTGCCGGGGCCGCGGTGGAAAGTTCGGCGACGGGCAGCTCGATCAAAAAGCGCGAACCGACGGGGCGATTGTCCTCCACGCGGAGGGAGCCGCCGTGCTCGGAAATGATGCGGGCGGCAATGGCCAAGCCCAGGCCGGTGCCGCGTTTCTTGGTCGAGAAATGCGGCAGGAAGAGCTTGTCCTTGTCCTGCGGGGATATGCCGTGGCCCGTATCGGAAACCACAATTTCAATGGTATCGGATTCCGAGCGCAAATGGGTGGCGACGGTGATTTCGCGGCAGGGCGAGTCCTCGAGGGCTTCGGCGGCGTTGTCAATCAAGTTGACGATGACGCTGCGCAGGAGCGGGCCATCGGCGCGCACGGGGGGGAGATGCTCCTCGAAGGAAGTTCTCAGGGTGATGCCGTCAAGACGGCCGGCGAAGACCTGCACGGCTTGGTTCACCGTGGTGTTGGTATCGGTGGGCAGGAGTTTCGCGGTGGGGAAGCGCACAAACTGGGAGAACTCGTTCACCAGGGCGGCGAGGGTGGCTACTTCACGTTCAATGAGGCTGGCGCATTCCTGAGCGATGCGCAGGAGATCGGGATCCTTGGGCGGTTCGGAAGCGGCGGTGCGGCGCTCTAGTTGGTTGCGCAAGCGCTGCGCGGAGAGCTGGATGGGCGTGAGCGGATTCTTGATCTCGTGGGCGATGCGGCGGGCCACTTCCTGCCAGGCGGCCGATTTTTGGGCGCGGAGAACTTCCGTGAGGTCGTCGAAGACCAGCACGAAGCCGGAGTTGGCTTTGCGCGGGCCCAGGGAACTGACGGTAATGGCGAGATGGAGAACGCGGCCGCCAGCCACGAGCTCAATTTCGCGCGAAACGACGCCCATGCGCAGAGAGCGCCGCATTAGGTGCTGGAGGATGCGGCCGGCTTCGGGCCCGAGGAGGAGTTCGAGGGAACCAAAGTCACGCGCGGCCACGCCGAACATCTTGTTGACGGCGGTGTTGGTGCGCAGGATATTGCCGTCGGCGTCGAGGGAGATGACGCCGGCGGGAATGTTCTCGAGGACGGTTTCCATCAACTGGCGGCGTCGCTCGAGTTCCTGAACGGCCTGCTGGAGGTTGTGGGTGAACTCGTCAATCTGGGTGCGGTTGTCGCGCAACTGCGTGGTCATGGTGTTGAAGGAGCGCACCAGCCTGCCGAGTTCATCCTGCACCTGTTCCGGCACTTGATACTCGAAATTGCCGGCGGAAACTTCGCGGGTGCCCTCGGCGAGCGCCTGAATGGGCACGGTAACTTGTTTGGCGAGGAACAGGGCGACCCAGGTGGCGGCGGAAAGAACGAGCACGGTAAAGAAAAAAAGAATGAGAAGCATCTGGAACTTGAGTGTGCGCAAGTTCTGCTTCACATTCTCGTATTCTTTCGTTTGCGCCTGGATGGTGTTCCAGCGTGTCATGAAGTCGGCGCTGGTTCGATAAGCGGCTACAAGCGTCCCTGTTTCTTCGGCGTTGAGAGCGACCGGAACGCGCGCGGCGAAGTAGCTCTTGTCCTTGGCCTGCCAGATTTCCACCCCGCTGGGCAGGAGGCGCTGCTGCGAGCCCAGCACGCCGCTCACGCTGCAGAGTTCCTTGGAGCGGTCCTCATTCTGGTCGTCACAGGTGACCCCGCCGCGGAGCAGGTTGCCCTTGGAATCGAAAACCCAGACGGCATCCAGCCCGGATGCAAAAGCATGCTGGAGGAAGGCGTCCGGAGACTCGCCGATATGTGTGGCCGCCTGATATCCCAGCGTGCGCAAGCGAGGCAGGGTGCTCCGGCCGAGCTCGTTCAGTAATTTTTGCGTTTCTTCCGAGGCAATCTCGAGCGGGCGGGGAAACCAGCGTCCCAGGGTGCGATTCAGCAGGGAATAGCTAAAGAAAAACATGAAGACGACGGGGAGGAGGGAAACGGCCATGGCGCCCATGACCATCTTGGTTTTGAAGCGCGCGCCGAGCTGCTCCTTGCTGCGTTCGGCCCACAGCCGCACAATGTTGCGCCCGAGGATGAGACCAAAGACGAGGAGCGCGGCGGTAATGAAACAAGAGACGGCGTACAGAGGCAGGTACTCGCGCCAGGAGCTCGGCTCGATGGGCACATCAAGCGAGCCCATGGTGAAGACGGCGGCCAGGAGGAGCGTCACGAGAATGCCGCCAATCACCAGACGCGCGTGCGACTTGGGTTTGGGAGGGGTCACGGGGCAGCCTCCGGCGACGGGGGAAGAAATGGTTTAAGAGGGCAGTTTTCGCAAAGCGACCCGCGGGCGCGGCAGAAGTCCTTGCCGGTACGCACGATCAGCCCGTGGTATTCGTTGAAGAGGGTGGCACTGAGGGGCAGGCTGTGCTCAAAGAGGGCGCGAATTTCCTCGTAGGACTGTTTGCCATGGGCGAGATGGTGGCGCTCCAGAATGCGCCGGGTATAAGCGTCAACCACGAACACAGGGTGCTTCCCGG
>Ga0326728_10006924_pt1 | contig 29955 bp, 15 predicted proteins | sample MB3enrmetagenome_FD_207602 | JGI IMG/M metagenome (GOLD analysis project Ga0326728, IMG submission 207602) | Lab enriched peat soil microbial communities from McLean, Ithaca, NY, United States - MB31MN | ecosystem: Environmental > Terrestrial > Soil > Wetlands > Peat | place: USA: New York... | reverse complement strand
CGATGAAATGCTGACAAAACACAAATCAGGCGGTGTGGTCGGGGGCATGGTCCGAAACGAACCCCTGACCCAGATCGGCAAAGTCGAGCTAGAGAGGCTTATGCAGGAGTACAGGGACAAAATCGACCAGGAAAAGGTCAAGAATACGCAGTAAACACCTGAAAAGTCCACCGCAGAGACGCTGAGGTCTTTTGACAAACCAACGGGGGGCAATTGTCCCTTCCTTTTTCTTCCCCTTCTTTTGTTCGATTTATTAAGGAACTTATGGAAGGCTACCCTACCCGGATTAACCAACGTGGACAGTCCCGGAACAGCCCGTGGGAGATTGCTGCTGCTATCTGCAAATTCTCCGCAGGAATCGGAAATTCTCTTAACCGGTCCGGCCGCTCGTCACTCATCATTTCCTCCTGAAATCTTCACTTGATTGTCATGATAGCGTAACAGACTCCTCGTAAGATAACTGCCTCCGTGCTTTCCACGACGAACTGCTTAAAACTGCCAAAAGACTCTAGGACGTGGCCCGGGTTTCTCTGATGTTCGTCACTCCGGCATAGGTTTTAAGAGGCTGTGTCGTAATGCATGAGGGTGCTGGAAGGTCTGGCAGGGCCATGTTTCTCTCCCCCTTTTATAAAGAGGGATCGATGGGGATTTCAATGACTTGCCTAGTATCGAAAAAGCAAAATCCCCCCCCCTTTAGCAAAAGGGGGGAAATTTCGGGTGTCCGTGATTACGACACGGTAATTCATATCCCTGTCGGGACACCCCGGGAACCATGAAGAGTTCGTGATTTTTTGTAGGAGGGGCTTCCAGCCCCGACGAACTTTTCGAACCAGCCTCATAGGTTTTAAGCCGGGAGCCTGTATTTACGAATGGTTTCGGGGGTCTGTTTTCGTCAAATTGACGTCCTGGCCACATTCCGGGGCGGTCTATTAAGGAAGATGGGGTGGCGGGTTCCAGCTCTTTGACCTATAACCGGCGGTCCGGAACTCGCAACTCCGAAAACGCTGACGCACATTTAGGGGGGATTTATGATAAAGAGAGCTATAGCTCTTCTTCTGAGTCTTAGCATCTCATTGTTGCCTGCAGTCAGCTACGCGGGGGCAGGCACAAAAGTGGAGGGCTACTACAAGTCTCTTTTACCTCCCCTGCCAAAGCCCAAGCCATCGGGCACAGCGGCAGCCCAGCCGCAGATCAACCTGACTGTAGTCCCTAAGAAAACACAGGCAACTCCGGCCCTTGCCGCCTCTTCCGCTCAAAAAACCGCCGCGGCTTTGTTATCTCCTTCCGCGCCACCGGCGGTTACTCCCGATGAGCTTCCTCAGGGACCGAGCATAGTCCAAGGAATCTCGAGTATTACAACCGTCCCTGACAAAATGACCGTCACGCAAAACGCGTCCCGGGCGATTATCAATTGGCTGAAGTTCAATATCGGATCCAAGGCCGAAGTGGATTTCAGCCAGCCGAGTTCGACGTCGGTCTGCCTGAACCGCATCTTCGATCAAAACCCCAGCCAGATATTCGGAAAGCTCAACGCCAACGGCGAAATATTCCTTATCAACCAGAACGGCATCCTGTTCGGGCAGGGATCGCAGGTGAACCTTCACACGCTGATAGCTTCATCGCTCAATATCCACGATAACGATTTTCTGGCGGGAAACCTCCACTTCCAGGCTGAAGACTATCAGTTCACGGGCCTCACCACATATCTTAACTCCTCTGTAATAAACCAGGGGACCATAACCACCGATAATCTCGGTGCGGTTTTTCTGCTGGGGCCCAATGTCACAAACGACACAACGGGAACCATCCAAACTCAGACCGGTCAGATCGGTTTAGCGGCAGGGTCTGGTGTAAGCCTTGCCTATGATACCAACATCAATAGTACGCGCACGGCCCTGGTTGTGACGCTCACTCAAGCCCCGGGGCAGGCCATTAATAACGGAGTCATGTACACCAATACCGGCCTTATCGGGATGTATGGCCAGGATGTCTACCAATATGGAACCATCAACGCAGAAACAGCTCTGATGAAAAACGGCCAGATAGAACTTCTGGCCTCTGACGCGGTCTACACTTCCTCGACCAGCGTGACCGAATCACTCATATCCAATTCAACTGAAACTGCGGATCAATCATTCGCCGTCACACCCGGACAAATCACCATAACAGGGCTCTCCGCATCGCAGCCGGTCAGTTTGATCGATCTCGGCGGATCGATAATAGCCTCCGGCGGCGATGTCACTTTGAATGCCGGACGGAGGGTTTTTATGGACACCGGCAGCAGCATTGACGTAAGTGGCGTCTGGGTCAGCGAATCGGCTTCAGACAATGTCTTCAAGCTACAGATGAACAGTAACGAGCTTCGGGACGAGCCCATCCAGAAAAACGGCATTCTCAAGGGGCAGTGGATCACCATAAACCCGCTTCTTGGCTCCAATATCGGCGATATCAGCGGCGCTCTCACGACGCAACAGGAAACGGTGCAGCAGTTTAACGTGGCCGGTGGGAATATCACCCTCCAATCCCAAGGAGACGTGATAGTAAAGAAAGGCGCCACCATCAATTTTTCCGGAGGCGGGACAAAGTATTCAGCAGGCAACGTTACAACCACCGCGCTGGTTTCAGGAAACAAAATCTATGACATAGCAAACGCTCAAGATAACCTTAATTACAATTTCATAACGACTATCACGAAATATATGGACAGCTATGTCGTGGGCGCCAACGCCGGCCAGGCGAACATCATGGGCCGAATCATGGTGCTTGACGGAACGATCGAAGGTTCTGCAACTCCGGGCACGTACCAGACACAAGCGACCGAGTCGTACAATTCGATGGGAAACCAGAAAACCCTCGGCCTTGCGGAACCTGTAGGCGGCACACTAACGATAGGAAATAGCCAGGCCTTGGGCAATCCTGTTGCCACAAGGGATTTTATGCTTGATTCAGTGCTGCTCACAAAGGACGTGACCCCTTTGCCTCCCAGTTTCGAGGCTTGGCAGCCCTATGAACCTGGCACGGCCGGACTGACTGTGCTGTCCACCGATACGCTGAACGCCGCCGGATTGAGCCATCTTGGAATATACTGCAACTCTGTGCTTACCACTGACGCCAGCGCGCAAATCTCCCTCGTCCCTGCCGGCATTGTCCTTCCGAACAATGTTCTTACAACCCCGGACAGCTTCACCGCCGTCGCCAGAAGTATCAAGCACAATGGGGCGATTTATGCTCCCGGCGGCGTAGTCAGCCTCTCCCTTGTGGATAACACTACCACGGCTACCAATACGTCAATAACATCACAAATAGTTCTTTCCGCCGGAAGCAGTATCAGTGTGGCGGGACAGCGCATCGACAACTCTCAGCAGTCAGCCGGCGTCGAGGTGAACAACGACTTCAGCCATATCGCGGGCGGATCGGTCTCCCTGCTCGATGAAACACTGTCCGGCGAAGGAGTTGCGGTGCAGTCCGGGGCCGTCATCGACGTCAGCGGAGGATACGGAATTGCCCAAAATGGAAATATAACGGGTGGAAATGCAGGAAGTCTGTCGATACTGGGCGCCAATATTATCCTGATGGGGAACCTTACCGGGTATTCGCTGCTTGGAAATACGGGAGGGAGCATACAACTAACCGCACAAACGATCGAGGTTACCCCTACGCCCAAAAACCCGGCCGGCGGAGGGCTCATCCTGCAGGCAAACCAGCTTGACGGCCAAGGGTTTACGACGATCGACCTGGAGGCCGCCAACGGCCTTGTCTTCGACCAGGGCGCGGTCCTTTCCCCATCCCTGGTCAAACTCGCCACGCCCATTCCACACATTGCCTCTGCCGGCAACGGTCTTGTTACTGTCACGGAAGATCTCGTCGGAAAGTCCAAAATCATAGCAAACGTCGGAGCCTCTATTCCTTCTGTGATTCCTGGCTCGGCCCAGTCTTTGACCGTCGAGCCCGGGGCGTCTGTCAATGTATATCCAGGCGGCACGATATCGATGAGTGCGCTTGATATCGACATTGGGGGCACGATCTCCGCCCTGGCAGGCAGCATAACCCTTACAGCGGCGTTAAATCTGACTGTAGAGGACAATGCAAATATAATTGCGACAGGCTACAACAAACCGCAAATTCAACCGGTGGCGCCCGGTTTCCCCAGTGGTTACACTCCGATGAACGGGGGCAGCGTGTCGCTGACCGGCAGCCAAATTCTTTTGAATTCCGGCTCAACCATCAATGTGAGCGGTTCCGACCAGATCATCACTTATATATTGAACTCTTCTGGCGTCCCAACGCCTACTAATGCTGCCTCTGCGCCGGGGACCATATCCATCGTCTCCTTAAGTGAGCCGATGATCAAGGGATCTCTGATCGGCTTGGCTAATATGGCCGGGCTGCAAGGCGGCACATTGTCAATTGCAAGTTATGGTCAGGACCTCACCATATCGGGTCAGGACCTCGGAAACTATATCAGCAACGGATTTGACGATATTACCCTCAAGAGCGTTATCGCCCTGGATTTCTCCGGTGCGATGAATTGCACGATTGGAAGGCGCCTCGTTCTCGATGCACCCGGCATCGCATGGACGGGAGGGACCGGAAGCGGCGTGGCGTCCCAGGTGAACCTGAACTCAACCTATATTGTATTGCAAAACTCCTCAGGTAGTTCCGGTACAAGCACGCCGGTCAACGGGCCCGGAATTCTGAACCTATCGGGCAACTGGATAGACATAAATGGCGGCATACTTCTCAACGGCTTCGGGAAAGTCAGTCTGGAGGCCGTGCATGATATACGGCTGGGGTCCACCAATCAAACCTCAGGTATAAACGTTCCCGGCGATCTCCTTCTCCAGGCGGACCGCATTTACCCCACCATGGGCTCAACCAACTCAGGGTCCGTTTTTACGATAGAATCAGCCGGCGCCGTCACGATCGAGGGCAGCGGCTATCATAATTCGTCTCCTGTCTATTCGGCTGGAAGCACCCTGACCATCCAGGCCCAGAATATAGATGTGGAAGGGGGATACCTGGAAGCGCCAATGGGCCAGATTTATCTTGAGGCCAATTCGGTCTCCGGCAGCGTCATCGTGGCTGCCGGAAGCACCATATCGACCGCAGGGTCCATTCCGATTAGTTACGGAGTGGTGAACAACACGTTTTGGACCGTCGGAGGGTTAACCAGCCTGGTAACCGGCGCGCCGCAAAACTCGGTTACGATTACCGGCAACAAAGTTGTGACCAACCCCAATGCGAACATAGACGTCTCCGGGGGTGGAAGCATCTTTGGCTACCAGTTCCAGCCAGGCATCCAAGGCTCCATCGATCCGCTCTCCACAACAGGCATAAATCAACTGGGCCATGTACTATGGCAGGGGCGATATGTCATTGTTCCCAGCGGCGATTATTCTATCCCGGGCCAGGCAGTATACCTGGAAGGTTGTTCCGGTCTTAAAGCCGGCATGTACTCAATTCTTCCCGAACAATATGCCTTTTTGCCCGGGGCCATGGTTATAACGAATACCGGTACAACGGTTGTGTCGGGAACGCAACTGGTCTCCAGCGACGGTTTCCCCCTCGTAGCCGGTTTCCTCACCTACATGGGGACCTCTGTCCGGCCCCCTCTCATGCAGGCTTTCGAAGTACAGCCGGCGAGCTATTTCTTGAAGCAGGGGGGGTACAATATCATGGGACTGGTTGCCGGCAATGGCGGCAATGTGACCCTTACAGGCAATACCACAGTAGTTGATGCAAACATTTCGGCAAGCGCCTTGAGCGGGACAGCCACGGTGGTTGTGGGCGGGATCACCCTGGCCGGCGCCTCGTCATACACCGGCGGCACGATTTCTCTAAGTGGGACAAGCGCCGAGATAGGCGCCTCAACCACCCCGGTGAATCCTGATATCCCGCTTTTCGTTTCGGCAGGTGTGTTAAACGGATTCAACCAAATTGACGTCGGAGCCAACACCGGCTCGCTCACCATCGATCCTGGCGCCGGCCTCAAGGCGACTGAAGTGAACCTTTCAGCGCCAAACGGTGGAATAATATTTGCCCCCGGAACATCACAGGCGCAGACACAGATAACGGCAAATTCGGTCGTCCTGTCCGCCGGCTGGCTGGACATGGAGCCGAATTCTCTCATCAATGCGTCGAACCAGGTGTCGATGCAACTTGGCCACATGGGCCGCGTCGCCTCGGGGGTCTTCCAGAATGGTTTCTGGGGCAGCGTGCAGATCGGCAGCGGCGGCACGTTGAGCCTGGCCGGGCAGAACATTTATTTCCTGCCCCGGGACGGCTCGCCGCAGTCAAATCCCGGCCTCTACGTGCCTTACGCTTTCTGGCAGCAGTTCGGTTCCTCTAATCCCTCCACCCAGCCAAAAGCCACCTTCGACAATGTAAGTCTTTTTGCCGCCGGAACTGCCACTGACGGCTCCGCTCAGGGAGCCGTCGGGTTCTATGGCGCAATGAATCTTGCCGCAAACGATTCATTCACGATCAATGCCCAAGAGATCGAAGGGTCTCTGACCGGGAGCGGCGACCAGGTGATCATAACAGCGCCTGCGATCAACCTTTACAATAGGGGCGGATGGAACCTTCAGGCCGGGACTCTACCGAGTCCAGGTTCGCAACCTGCGGGATCGTTGACTCTTAATGCAACGAGCTATATCACGGTGGGTGAAGGGCCGTTGTTCAAAGCATCCTCTAACGGCATGCTTATCGACGGATTTTCTTCCGTCAATTTCAACGCACAAAACGACTTCACCTTCCAGGGCGCCGGATTTCTGGTTGCCGCGGGGGACCTGCACTTCTCCTCGGCCCGCGTCACGACATCGCCCTACATCCCGAATCCCATTGCAGACCCCAACACGCCCTATACAGCCGTCAATTTCACCCTGTCTACCAGCGGAAACGTTTCGATAGCCTCAAACGGAGTCGCCCCTTCTCAGACTGTCATTCCCGGCGGGACTCTCGAAATAGATGCAAATAATATTGACCTTTCGGGCGTGATTCAAATGGCCTCCGGGACGCTCAAGCTTAACGGAACGAACGGCGTTACGGTGGATAACCTATCTGGAACTGCGGCGAAAGTGCTGGACACGGGATACGTCTGGGAGCTAAACGGGCAAACAGTCTACACTCAGGCTGGCAGTGTTTATTTGAGTTCCCTCAACGGCCCGGTGATAATCGGTAACGGCGTGGTCGATGTCTCGGGAGCGGTGGCGGATAATTACGCCTACGCCCACCAAGATCCAAAGCATGTGATTACACACAACTTTTATACCAATGCTCCAAGCGACCCCGCCCTATTGAATGCGGGACTAATTTCCATCTATTCCCCGACAATCGGCCCGGTTATCTCGGCTGGGAGCCTGACGGGAAAACCGGGATATTGGAACTCCTGGGACGGGCAATCCGTCACTAACGGGTTGTTAGGCGGTTCTTTTGTGCTGGACGCCCACGATTTGAACAATGATTTCTCCTCTCTTTACGCCACGCTGTCGAACGGGGGATTCAACAACGATCTGGATATCAGGTCCAGGCAGGACGGCTCCTTGACGATTGCTTCAACGGACAATGTCAATGCCAGGCAGTTCACGCTCACCGCCGACAGCGGGTCCATCGATGTCAAGGGGAATATAACGACGTCGGACCCCAGCGGCGACGCCTCGGTCCAGCTCTACGCAGGACAGAACCTGACAATCGAATCCGGATCGACCATCAGCGCAACCGGCCAGGGTAACGCCAACGGCGGGCAGATCATATTTAGCAGCACGAACGGCGCGATTATTTTGCAGCAGGGTTCCAGCCTGGACGTGTCAGCGGGCGGTACAGGCCAGGGGGGGACAGTTCACTTCAGGGCTTCGTGGGCCTCCTTCAGCAGCGGCCAAGATTCGCTTGGCGGCGCCGTCACCGGGGCAAATCAAATCCTGGCGGAAGGGGTCTTGTACGCCAACCCTAATGCTGCTTCCAACTATGGAGTTTCCGCGCAACAGTATACCTATGGAGCTTATTCGATCCAAGGCGCGGATATCTCCAACTGGCAGAAAGGGGTCCAGGGCTTCATGAACTCAGCCCCGAGCCAGGGGCTTTTCGCGAATCTCACGTATGGGTCCGCATCGGCCAAATTCGTGCCGGGCTTGGAGATTGACAGCTCGGGCAGCCTGACCCTCAGCTCTCCCTGGGATCTTACCACCTGGAAGTCCACGCCGATTGGCTTCCTGACCCTTCGGGCCGGCGGGGATCTCAACATCAGCGCAAACCTTACCGACGCCCCGAATGGCGTATTAATCAGGCCGCCCTCAACCGCATCTTGGGGACTGAATCTGGTAGCCGGGGCAGATCTTAACAGCTCGAACACCATGGCGACCGTCAAAGGCGCTGGAGACTTCACGATTTCTGACGGAATGATGGTTTATACCCAAAACGCTCCTGTCAGCTTCGCTTCGGGAGGCGACACCTATATCGGCAACGGCACATTCGGCCGCATGATCAACGCCACTATCCTTTATACCCTGGGATCGTACAGCGGGACTGTCCAGGGGGATGTGGAGGGAAATCTCACCATAAATGGAGGCGCCATTCAGACAGCCACGGGCAATATCGACATCAATGTGGGCGGAAGCTTGTTCCTGGACTCGGCATATTACTTAGGCAACAATTTCAGCGGGACGATTCGCACCACGGGGTCTCCGGCTGCGGGCACAGACTTTACAAGCTACTGGCTCTACGGCAATGGAGGAAATATCTCCCTGAAGGTCTGCGGTTCAGTCCTGGAACAGCCGCTGCAATTCAATGCATGGGATACATTCAATGACGTCGGAACTACCTGGAGCGCCTATTACACCACCAACGGCAACGGCTATCAGGCCACGGAAGGGCTGGCGACCATGGGAGGGGGAAACCTCACTGTTCATGCCGGCGGCGACTTCTTAGCCCAGATTGGCACATTCGGATACCAGCAAAGCAATCTGACGATCTTCGCCGGTGGAAACATGAGTGGACGCTTCCTTGTCAGAAATGGTCTGGCCCAACTGAGCGCGATGGGCAATTTCGGAGATTCGGATTCGCTCATCGAGGCAGCCCCGGCCTTCCCCGACTCTTTCAACAGCGCTTCCGGCCCTGACGTGCATATTTACGTCACTGCTTTGGGCAGCCTTGTTCTGCCCACGGTGGTCAATCCGACCCTCGCTGAGAATATCGACGGAAACGAGATCGATAATTTAGGCTATTCCCAGACCTCGTCGGTCAGCCTCACAGCAGTCACGGGCGACGTCGTAATCGTTGGCGAGGTCCCTATGGACTACTCTTCTTATATGGGCACTGTCGGTCACAACATATTACCGGCCACCCTTTATGTTAACGCCGGCCGGGATATCCTGATCGAAGGCGACATCCTGCTGGCGCCATACGCCCGGGGTACTCTCACTTTGCTTGCGGGCAGGGACATAAACGGTGAAAACGTTGCCGGCTCCTCACTCAATTCACATATTCTCGTCTCCGATCTCGATCCCGCTCAGGCATACGGTTATAGCGGTGGTATGCTGACGTCTCCATACGATCACGATCCGAATGTCCTCCATTTGAACGATCAGACCGGCCCGATAATAATAGACGCAGGTCGAGACCTGGAAAACCTGAGCATGGTTTTCCCGAAGGAAGCGGAAATCTCGGCCGGCCGGGACATTGTAAATATCTATTACCTCGGGCAGAACCTGACATCGAATGACCTAACGAGGATAAAGGCGGGTGGAAACATAACGTTAAATTCAGCGCCGGGCAACATAAGCGCGGAAAGCGGGATTCAAATCTCCGGACCCGGTCAGCTCATCGTCCAGGCAGGAGAGAATATAAATCTTGGTGCTACTAACGGAATTCAGTCACTGGGCGATTCCTCCAATCCCGGCCTTGTCGCCCTCACCCAGGAGGCTGCTTCGGTGATAGTCATAGCCGGATTTACCAAAGACATTTCTTTGGATGACGCATATGACTTTTTCAATCAATTGCGCAGTGCGGGCGCCCAATACAGCGAGCTAATGGCCCGGGGAGATACCGCCGATGCTCAGCAACTGGTTAACACGACAAGAACCGGCCTAATCCAGCCGTTTATCAACGGTTCGGCGACGCAGGGATCCGGCGATATCGACATGACAACCTCGCAGATCTGCACCGCAGCCGGGCCTATCGCCTCTTTCACCTTCTCATCCACAGCCGCCAGGGACGCTTTTTTCACCTCCAATCCCAACAAGCTGACTCAAAATATCTATGTACTCGCCGGGACTCCGAACGGCACGGATCTCATGAAATGGACCGGGACGGCCTGGGTCGATGTGCCCGAGGGCGTTTTTATTATCGCCAATGGCAGTGTGAACGTCGGACAGACGGCCTTCATCACGGATGTCCAGAGGTCGTCCACCGGGATTTACACCGGCTTCGGCGGCGCGGTAAACATCTTTTCCGAAAATAACGTAAACGTTAACGAGTCAAGGATCATGACATACATGGGGGGAGACATAACCGCTTGGAGCGATTACGGAAACATCAATGCCGGCATCGGGTCGAAGACCGTCATAAGCGCGTCTCCTCCTTCTCTTGAATTAGAGAATGGCGTGCCGATGCTTGTCTTCCACCCTCCGGGGGAGGGAAGCGGCATTCGCGCCTTTACTTACTATCCGGAAGGGGTTACCGGACCTGACCCGGAACCTCCCGAGGGAGACATCTACCTGTTCGCTCCCCAGGGGGTGATCAACGCCGGCGAAGCCGGCATTGCGGGGAGAAACGTAACCCTCGGCGCCGTGCAGGTGCTGAACGCCAACAATATAGTCTTTACCGCCGGATCTGTGGGAGTGCCTGTGGCTTCTCAAGGCTTTACAGGACTGTCGGTCCTTACGGGAGTGGGGTCGGTCGCGCAGGCCATGCAAGTGCAGGAAGCTGCGGTCATGAGCGCCGCGGGCAACAAACTGGCTCAAGCCATGGCGGCGACTTCAGATGCATTTATGGCGGCTTCGCTAGAAGTCAGGGTGCTGAGTGTGTTCAATGTCCTGGACGACAGCGGGTGGGAGAATTCGGATAACTGAAAGAATCTCATCACAGAGGGCAATGAGGTGGGGCTAAACAAGATAACTGAGCAGATTATCGGTGTTGCGATTGCCGTTCATCGCGAGTTGGGACCGGGTCTCTTACGAAAAGTTCGTCGGGGCTGGAAGCCCCTCCTACAAAAAATAACGAACTTTTCATGGTTTCAGGGTGTCCCAGAGGGGCGTGAACAACTGCTTGAATCAACCCATGTGGCTTGCCTTGCATTTGAAAGGAACATGGAAGCTCGGCCTGCCAATAAACTTCAACGTGCCGGTATTAAAGCAAGGTGTACGCAGGAGAATTCTATTACCTCCCTCTTCTCTGTCTACTCTGTGCCTCTGTGGTGAGTCGGGCGAGAGCTGTGGCGCCCAACGTCAACCATCGGGTGATAGTTCACTCCAGGTACGTTCCACTTAGGGGGGAAAGATGGCTGGTTGCACTCATCTGCTCAGTCGCCGCCATTCGCATTCTCTTTTTCTGTGCAGTATTCCCTTTCTTCAACAACGTGGATGAACAAAGTCATTTCGATCTCATCTGGAAATATTCCATGAACCGGTCGGTTCTTGAAACAGACCGGGTTGACCCGAACGTGCTTCGGATCGTGTACCTTTTCGGGAGCCCCGAATACTTGCTTCGACCAATAGATTTTCCTGGTGGCAGTCTTGGGCCGCCCCATTTTTTGCAGCTTGCCGATATCCGGGATCAGGCAATCGGCAAGATTGTCATGATGTCAAAACACAAAAATATCGAAGAGTACTCTCCGCCCCTTTATTATTTCCTGGCAGGAAGGTGGACAGCGATCGGCAGGACAATGGGCTTGCGGGATGGCGGCCTGCTCTATTGGGCTCGTTTTTTAAATGTACCGCTCTACGTGCTTATCGTGTGGATCTCCTACCGTCTTTCGCGGTTGATTCCCTACAAGGATCCGCGCATGGTTTTCGGAATCCCGCTATTGGCGGCATTTATGCCACAGAGCGTTTTCTATTCGCTGAACTCGGACATCCTGACGCCTTTGCCTTCGGGCATTGCTTTGCTCCTCATGATCCGAGGCTTGCTGGATCTCCAATTCGACTGGCGGCATTACGCCGCGCTTGGACTTTGTCTTTCAGCAGCAATATTGACAAAACTCTCAAATCTTCCCCTTTTTTTCATGACGGCCGTTTTTATCGCCTTGAAGGCGGGTCCTGACGGAGAGTCCGTTTTGTCCCGAAAGCGTATAGTTAATGCGTGCGCCTTTTGTATCTGTCTATTGCCTATTGCCGCCTGGAGTCTCAGGAACTTCCTGAGCACGGGCGACTGGACCGGAACAAGCCGCAAGGTTCAGCTCCTGGGCTGGACCTATAAGCCTGTGTCCGATTTGTTCAGCCATCCAATTTTTACCTTTTCCGGCATTAACTATTTTTTTAATAAGATTTTATCGAGCTTTTGGTTGGGCGAATTCACCTGGGGTCTCAAGCCGTTGGTTGTCAACCATATGGATTATTGTTGTTCGATAACGACCCTGTTTTTCTTGTTTGCGGCATGTATTACGGCAATGAGAATGACGGGAAGACCGGCGGAGAGGGATATTATTGTAATAAGCCTGGCAGGTATCTTTTCAGCCCTCGTGTATATGGCGCTTCTCTCGATGCTTTACAATTTCGGCCATTCCTTCTACCCCTCTGCGGAGAAGCCTTTTTTCGTCTCAGGGAGACTTATACTGTGCGTTATGTTCCCCATCCTCCTTTGCATCACGTGGACCATCGACCGTTGGGCGACAAGGTCCCCTAAAACCCCGAATCGAACGGGTATCGCCGTCATCATTGTTCTATGCGTATTCTTGGCAATCAATGATTTGGTCATAGTCCAAAAACCATTGGCTTCCGTTTATAATTTTTTTCATATTCCTCTTGGCGCCATAGGTTGATTCCGGACCGGCTTACTCGAAGCTTTTCAACCTGAGACACGTAAAGTACGGTCAGGACTGAAATGATAAAGGCTCCGGCGGAGAATCGTCCGCCCGAAAGCCCTACAGGAAAGCTCGATGCTAAGAAATAGGCAAACCGCCCTGATCTGCTTTTTTCTGACGCTTTTTCCCCTCATAGCATTCTGGCCGATCACTCAAGCGGATTTCATCAGCCTGGACGACAGTAAATACGTAACGCATAATTTCCATATTCAGCACGGCATCAGCCCGGACGCGATAGCGTGGGCATTTACGACAGGTTACGCCGCCAATTGGCATCCCCTGACCTGGATGTCCCACATGTTGGACATCCAACTCTTCGGCTTGAACCCGCATTTCCACCATGTAGTCAGTCTTCTATTCCACGTGGCAAATACCTTATTGCTGTTTTTCGTTTTTCACCGCATGACCAAGGCGCCCTGGAAGAGTGCTTTCGTAGCCGCCTTATTTGCGCTTCACCCTCTCCATGTCCAGTCCGTTGCCTGGGTGGCGGAGCGAAAGGACGTCCTTTCAGCCTTTTTCTGCATATTAACAATGATCGCCTATACCTATTACGTAGAGCGACACGACGGAACCGATCCATTTTCGCGGCTGGAAGCCGCTCCTACATATGGCGAACGCTCTTTTCGCAGAACCGATCCATTTTCGCGGCTGGAAGCCGCTCCTACACATGGCGTAGGCTCTTTTCGCAGTTTGAGGGTGTCCTCGGGGGACGCGAAAGAGGGCTTCCTTTGTCTCTTTTCCGACCTCCGCTACCTGGCGGTTCTCATATTCTTTATGTTAGGCCTTATGGCCAAACCGATGCTTGTGACTCTACCCTTCGTGCTGCTGCTCCTGGACTATTGGCCGCTGCAGCGACTGGAAGGAATTGGGACCGAAGCTCAAAAAGCAACGAACGAAAAGCAAGACCCCGGCTTGGCGCCGGCCCGGTTGAGTGCAAATAATAGAAAAGCGAAAACGCGTAAGAAACCTCACGGGCAGATTGATGCTCAAGCCGTCGCCCCATGCTCTCCGTCTTTGGTCTCGCGATTTTCACCCGCTGTCGTACGTTCTCGGGTGCGGGAAAAAATTCCCCTGTTCATATTTGCGGCACTCTCATGTGTCGTTACATTTGTCGTCCAGCAAAGAGGGAGAGCTGTAAACGAATCGTTTCCACTCGGCGTCCGGGTCGCGAATGCAGTCGCCTCCTATGTCGTCTACATTGAGAAAACTATTTGGCCGGGCAATCTCTCCGTTCTTTACCCTCACCCCGGAATGCCGCCCGGCTTCGAGGTCTTTGGTTCGGTTGCACTGCTTGCCGCTATGACTTTTATTGTCATTTGGAAGGGAGGGAAGCTTCAACCGTTCGCGGTGGGGTGGTTGTGGTTCGCAGGCGCCCTCGTTCCCGTCATAGGGATCGTGCAGGTGGGGGCCCAAGCGATGGCCGACCGGTATACTTATGTACCCCTGATCGGCATCTTCATTATGGTGTCCTGGGGCATTCCCGAACTCCTGAAAAATTGGCGATACCGGAAGGGAGCGCTTCTTGTGATGTCCGCATTGGTTCTTGCCGTTCTTGCCGTCACCACCCGGGTTCAGGTCGGCTTGTGGCGAAATAGCCTGGCTTTGTATGATCATGCTGTGGCTGTTGTGAAGCCCAGCGCCACTCTTTATTTTTTACGCGCCTCCGCAAATGCCGAAAACGGCAACTACAGGCAGGCGATTGCGGATTATGACAAGGTCTTCGAGACCAACCCCAATTTTCCCGCTTCAGGTCTTGCCTATTATCAGCGGGGCCTTGCCTACAGCAAGCTGGGCGATCACGAGCGGGCGACTGCCGACTACGACAAGGCCGGCCGGACCAATTCCGGAAATGAGCCGGCTCATGTCAAGCACGGAGTATTCAACGAAGAACCCGGCAATCGCACAAAAGCAACAGACGATCCCAAGGCTGCCTCAAAACTCAACGGTGAGGATGCGAAACGCTTTCTGAGAAGCCATGGTATTGAATGGTGAAATACAAGAGCAAGAATATCCTCCTGATCTGTCTTTTTCTCACGATTGCTGCGCTTGCAGCTTTCTGGCAGGTCAAGCAGTGCGATTTCATCGAATGGGACGATCCCTCTATGCCGGACTCGGCCTGGAAATTGACGCGGCGGAGGACTTGAAAAGAGCGGCAAAACTGGACGATAAAGAGGCCAAAGACCTTTTGAGAAGCCGGGACCCCAACTGGTGAACCCAACGAAAAAACCTGCCGATGTCCCACACGCCTATCTTCCTTTGGCGCCAAGCGAGATACTGTGGTCCGAAAAACCCTTTTTCTAAATAGGACACCCCTTAATCAATTCAACACACCCCGACATTGAAGCTGCCGCCGGCGAAGCCGGGTGCGATAATCAGGCAGCAGGTCCCAAACTTTGGAAGATTTTGCTGCTTCTGGCGATAACCGCCTTATCGTATACCTCCGCCCTGAACGGTGGCTATATATGGGACGACGACCATTACGTCACCGACAACACCAATCTCACGTCGATCGACGGCTTGGCGCGCATATGGACTGAGCCGCTCGCCAGCCCGCAATACTATCCTCTTGTGTTTACGACTTTCTGGCTGGAACGCCAGGCGTGGGGCTTGAGTCCTTTCGGGTATCATCTCGTGAATGTCTTACTTCATGCGTGTGTGGCCGGCCTGCTTTATTTCATCCTGCTCCGCCTCGGAGTCCCCGGGGCGTGGCTTGCCGCGCTCATCTTCGCTGTGCATCCGGTTAACGTTGAAACTGCTGCCTGGATTTCGGAGCGCAAGAATGTGCTGTCGGGCGTTTTTTACATGCTTTCGGCCATCGCGCTCTTGAAGTTTTACGGGCTGGGAGGGGATGCAAGACGTCAGGAAGATCCGGACACAAAAAAACTGAAACCAACAAATCCACCGCAGAGGCACAGAGACGCAGAGAAAAGCAATTTACCCCGCGGGGCAGCAAGTTGCTCAACTTCTGCGCACTCTCCATGCCCTGTCCACGACCAGTCTCTGCGGTGGAATTTGTATTTCGCCGGCCTTCTCTTTTTCGGGTGCGCGCTGCTTTCAAAGACGGTCGCCTGTACGCTGCCCGTCGCCTTGCTCCTGGTTCTGTGGTGGAAGCGCGGGCGGATTACGCGCCGCGAAGTGTTGAGCCTGGTCCCGTTTTTCGTTGTCGGAGCAATCATGGGACTTATGACCGCATGGCTTGAAAAAACACATGTGGGCGCAACAGGAGAGGACTGGAGTTTAGGTTTTGCCGACCGTTTTCTCGTCGCCGGTCGAGCCTTGTGTTTCTATACCTGGAAGCTCATTTGGCCGGCGCATTTGTACTTCAATTATGAACGTTGGGTGATCGACTCCGGAGTATGGTGGCAGTATCTCTATCCGCTCGCGGCAACGATCGTTCTGCTTGCCCTGTGGGCAGGCCGCAAACGCATCGGGCGAGGCCCGCTTGCAGCAGCCCTCTTTTTTGTCGTCTCTCTTGCCCCGGCTCTTGGCTTTTTTGATGTTTTCCCGTTCCGGTATTCTTATGTCGCCGATCATTTTCAGTACCTGGCGAGCATCGGTCCCATCTCGCTGTTCGCCGCTTCGGCCTCATGGTTTGTTATGAAATATCATCGCCAAAGAACGAGGACCTTCACCGCTACGGCGATTTTGATCGTATTGATCTTTTCTGTAAAGACATGGACTCAGGGCGCCATTTACGCTGATGAGATGACTTTGTGGACCGAAACCCTGAAAAGTAATCCCGACTCGTCTCTTGCCCACATCAACATCGGTTTGATTATGGCGGAACAGGGAAAATACCGGGAGGCCCTCAGGCACTGTGACAGGGCCATCGAGATCAACCCTGGACGGGCGTCGTTTTATAGCAATCGTGGCATCGCCCATGCTGGGCTCGGCGACTTTAAGCAAGCAATAACGGACTACGACAGGGCCATTGAGATCGACCCCAAACAGGCCTCGTTTTATAGCAATCAAGGTATTGTCTATACTAAACTCGGCGACTACGAACACGCGATTGCAGACTTCGACAGGGCCCTCGCGGCAGATCCTGGAAATGCACATGCCTTTATAATGCGCGGTTCCGCATATGCCGACCAGGGGAACAAAGAACAGGCGATTTCCGATTATGACAGGGCCATCGAGATCAATCCCAAATTTGCTGAAGCTTATTATAATCGCGGGAATGCCTATGCGGCCGTCAATAGCCAAAAACGAGCGATTTCGGATTACGACCAGGCGATTGAAATAAGTCCCGAGTTCGCTGATGCGTATTGTAATCGTGGAATTGTCTATTACCGACTTGGAGAATACAGGCCGGCGATTGAGGACTTGAAAAGGGCGGCACAGCTCAATAACGAAAATGCACGAAGCTTTTTGAGGAGTATCGGGATTGGCTGGTGAAATGAGCTTTCGCCCCTGCTTGAATGCCGGCGCAGAATGCCGAATGAGATGCTATGCTTTCTGAGATGAAGGGTTGGCAAGCCCTGGTCATTATGATTCTCCTCACGGCTTGCACAATCGGAGCGTTCCGGCAGATTAACAAGTGCGATTTCATCAATTACGATGATCCGGATTACGTGACTCAGAACGTGAATGTTCAGCACGGCCTTACCTTGGAGTCGATTCGCTGGGCGTTCACGACCGGTCACACTGCAAACTGGCATCCGGTGACCTGGCTGTCCCATATGCTGGACGTTCAACTCTTCGGATTTGACCCTGGATACCATCATCTCATTAATCTCCTGTTCCACATAGCGAATACGCTGCTGCTCTTCTTCGTATTCAACCGTATGACGAAATCGCCCTGGAAGAGCGCTTTCGTAGCGGCTTTGTTCGCCCTGCATCCGTTGCACGTGGAATCGGTCGCATGGGTGGCCGAACGCAAGAATGTTCTTTCCACATCCTTCTGGATGTTAACAATGCTCGCCTATACCTATTACGTAGAGCGACACGACGGAATCGATCCCTTTTCGCGGCTGGAAGCCGCTCCTACACATGACGTAGGCTCTCTTTGCGGAACCGATTCCTCTTCGCGGCTGGAAGCCGCTCCTACACATGGCGTAGGCTCTCTTTGCGGAACCGATTCCTCTTCGCGGCTGGAAGCCGCTCCTACACATGACGTAGGCTCTCTTCGCGGAACCGATCCCTTTTCGCGGCTGGAAGCCGCTCCTACACACGGCGTAGGCTCTCTTCGCACCTCGATGGACGCGAAAGAGGGCTTCCTCGGTCTTTTTTCCGACCTCCGCTACCTGGCGGTTCTCATATTCTTTATATTAGGCCTCATGGCCAAGCCGATGCTTGTGACGCTTCCTTTTGTCCTTATCCTTCTCGACTATTGGCCGCTCAAGCGCTTCGACCTGCATGCGGGCTTCGCGGCTTCGCGACGTTCCATAAAAAGAATAATCCTGGAAAAAATCCCTTTCCTTGCTCTCTCGGCGCTCTCCTGCGTCATTACCATTGCCGCTCAGCAAAGAGCCGGCACAGTGGAGTCCTTCGATATTTTGCCCCTGCGCGTCCGTATGGCGAACGCCCTGGTCTCGTACGTCATCTATGTGAGAAAGGCTGTCTGGCCGAATGATCTAGCTATTCTTTACCCTCATCCCGGTTTTCGGCCCATGTGGCAGGTCTTGGGAGCTGCGGCATTCCTTATGGCGATCACCGGCTTCGTTATTTTGCGGTCGAAGAGGTCTCCTTATCTGGCCTTCGGGTGGTTGTGGTTCACGGGCACGCTTGTCCCCGTGATAGGCGTTGTGCAGGTCGGCATTCAAGCCCTGGCCGACCGTTACACCTATGTTCCTTTGATCGGCCTGTTCATTATGGCGGCATGGGGCATTCCCGAACTCTTGCCTGAATGGCGCTGCAAAAGAATAGCGCTTTTTGCGTCGTCCGTATCGATCGTTCTATGTCTCGCGATTGCCACATTCGTTCATGTCCGGTATTGGCAAAACAGCATTTCTCTGTATGACCATACCCTGAGCGTCACGGACCGCAACAGCATCGTTTATAACAACCGGGGCCTTGCACACCACAATCTCGGGAATTTCAGGCAAGGGATTGCAGACTATGACCGGGCTATTGAAATCAATCCCCGGTATTCAAAGGCATTCAACAACCGGGGTGTCGCCTACTTTTCGCTGGGCGACACAAAACAGGCTATTTCGGATTTCGACTGCGCCGTCCTGATCGCTTCCGAGTTCGCCGAAGCCTACAATAACCGGGGAGTCGCATACAACACGCTTGGCGCGCACGCAGAGGCGATCGGGGATTTCGACAGGGCGATCGCCCTCAATTCCGGCTACGCTAAAGCGTATTATAACAGAGGCCTTGCGTGGGCGAACCTTGGCCGAGAGGACCAAGCTGTTGAGGACTTCAAGGCATCGGCTAAGCTTGACTGCAGGGAAGCCAAAAGTCTTTTAATCAAAGTTGGAATAAAGTGGTAAGTCCGACGAAAACTCGAATTCCCCTCATTTGCTTTCTTCTTACCGCGGTTATCCTTGTAGCTTTCCGGCACGTCGTCGACTGTGATTTCATAAATTACGACGATCGAACCTACGTCGTTGAGAACGTCCGCGTCACGGGCGGGATCTCCCTGGATGCGCTCCGCTGGGCTTTCACTACAGGCCATGGCGCAAACTGGCATCCAATGACATGGATCTCCCATATGCTTGACGTTGAGTTCTTCGGGTTGAATCCACACCGTCATCATTTGGTAAACCTTCTATTCCACCTCGCAAATACCCTCCTGCTTTTTCTCACCTTTAACCGAATGACCAAAGATGCGCTGAAAAGCGCCTTTGTAGCCGCTCTGTTCGCCATTCATCCCCTTCATGTGGAATCTGTCGCATGGGTGGCCGAAAGAAAGGACGTTCTTTCCACGTTCTTCTGGATGCTTGCCATGGCCGCTTATGCCCGATATGTGGCGGAGTCGGACCGGGGACGGGGAGCTGAGGACGAAACGAGGATTATGGAGCAGGGGATTTCACCTTCTCGCCTCAAAAAGTCGCGGCTGGAAGCCGCTCCTACAAGACGGCGGTCGTCACTGGAAGCCGCTCCTACAAGACGGCGGTCGGGGCCGGAAGCCGCTCCTACAAGACAGGGGTCGGTGCTGGAAGCCGCTCCTACAAGAATATTGCAAGCTCCTGCAAGACTATCGCAAGGTCCCCGCATGCGCCGGGGAGACGTGAACAATTACTTCCTTCATCTTTTCTCCGACTCCCGTTACCTGGCCGCTCTAATATTTTTTGCCCTTGGCCTCATGTCGAAACCGATGCTTGTTACTCTCCCTTTCGTCTTCTTACTATTGGACTACTGGCCCCTGGGACGCCTTGAGTTCGATTCCCCCTTCGCGGTTTCGCTGCTTCGCGTGAGAAGACTGCTCTTGGAGAAAATTCCGTTTTTCCTTCTTTCAGTCTCCTCATCCATTGTGACAATTATCGTACAGCACCAGGGCGGGGCGATGAGATCTCTCAAGGTTTTTCCACCGGGCGTTCGGATTGCGAACGCTATCGTTTCTTATGCGATCTACTTGGAAAAGACAATCAGGCCTGTTGACCTCGCCGTTTTTTATCCTCATCCGGGGTCATGGCCCTTCCCGTCGATCATCGCTGCTGCGTTGATTCTCGTAGCTGTTAGTTCCGCCGTTATTTGGAAGGCCCGCGAGCTTCCCTACCTGGCGGTCGGTTGGCTCTGGTTTACAGGCACGCTGGCGCCGGTTATAGGGGTCGTACAGGCGGGGGACCAAGCAATGGCCGACCGCTATACTTACATCCCTCTGATCGGGTTGTTCGTTATGGCGGCGTGGGGTCTTCCAAAACTTCTTGAAAAACGACACTCCTCCGTTCCGTTCCGCAAGGAGGCGCTATTCGTGTTGTCCGCGACTGCCCTGATGTCCCTTTTTTTCGTCACACTCAGGCAGACCGGATACTGGCAAAACAGCATTACCCTGTTCGACCATGCCCTCAGCGTGACCCATCACAATAATGTGATCCATAACGACCGGGGTATTGCCTATGTTCAACTGGGCAAACCCGACCTGGCGATAGAAGACTTTGAAAAGGCCATAGAAATAGATCCCGATGTTGCATCAGCCTACGTGAACCTGGGTCAGGCTTATAATATCCTCGGCGATTATGCGAAAGCTCTGGAGGCTTTCAACAAGGCTATTTCGCTCGATCCGAGCGATTGCAGAGCTCATAATAACAGGGGCATAGCCTATGCCAAACTCGGCAACCGAAAAGAGGCTATCGAGGATTTCAACTCGGCAATCGCCATAAACCCTGAGGATGGAAGGGCTTATTTCAACCGGTCCCTGCTTTTCGGGGAACTTGGCGACAACAGGCGGGAAATGGAGGACCTGAAAGCGGCTGCCCGGTTTGGCCACCAGGGCGCCAGGAACTTGCTGCTTGGCATGGGATGGGGTGAAAGCCGAAACAGTGAACATTGAGCCGTGAGTGAGTAATGACCGGTGAGCGACGCACAGGAAAGAGCGGGCAATGAACTGGTGGTCAAGGAATAAACAAGCACTGCCGATATACCTTCTCCTGATTTCTGTGGCTGCCCTAGCATTACGGCAGCTCACTCAGTGCGACTTCATAATCTACGACGACCCGACATACGTAACGGAGAATATCCATGTCAGCCGCGGCATTTCGTTTGATGCAATCCGGTGGGCATTCACAAGCTTTTATGCCTCGAACTGGCACCCTTTGACATGGATGTCTCACATGGCAGACGTTCAGTTCTTCGGGCTGAACCCGCATCTGCACCATATGACAAATCTCCTGTTCCACATCGCAAATACCCTGTTGCTCTTTTTCGTTTTCAACCGCATGACCAAAGCGCCTTGGAAGAGCGCTTTTGTTGCCGCCTTGTTCGCCATTCACCCCCTGCACGTCGAATCAGTCGCCTGGGTGGCTGAACGAAAAGACGTCCTTTCAACTTTTTTCTGGATGCTCGCCATGGCGGCGTACGTTTACTATGTCGAACGTCCTTCTTTCTTTCGCTACTCCAACATCATCCTGTTATTTGCCCTCGGCCTTATGGCCAAACCGATGCTGGTGACCTTTCCTTTCGTTCTCCTCCTTCTTGACTACTGGCCGCTGAAACGGATGTCAGGTATCGGGTGTCAGACCCCGCTTCACTCCTCGGATGTCGGGCATCGGGTATCGGAGGTTGGGTCTGGCGAACCTGTATTCCCAAGCAGGAAAAAAAGAAAATCGGCTAAAAAGCTTGCAATTCAGCGCCCGCCTCAGTCCTCAGTCCTCTCCGGCACTCTCCGGCGCCCAAGCGCTGAGCGACGGACGCAGTTCTCCACTTTCTACTCGCTTGTCCTGGAAAAAATCCCTCTCTTTGCTCTTTCCGCCATCTCATGCGTCGTGACGTGCATCGCACAGCAAAAAGGAGGGGCGCTCGCACCCATCGAGGCGCTTCCTCTCGGCGCGCGTATCGCTAATGCGCTTGTCTCCTATGTTGTCTATATTGGAAAGACCCTCTGGCCCAATGATCTCTCCATTTTCTATCCCCATCCCGGCTTACCGCCTTATTGGCGGGTCCTCGGCGCAACGCTCCTCCTTTTCGCGCTGACTTTCGCAGCGGTGTGGAAGGCGAAAAGGCTGCCGTACCTGGCGGTGGGGTGGCTGTGGTTCGCAGGCACGCTCGTTCCGGTCATAGGTATTGTGCAGGTTGGCGCGCAGGCCATGGCGGACCGCTATACCTACATCCCACTGACAGGCCTTTTTATCGTTGCTGCCTGGGGCTGCCCGGAACTGCTGCAAAAGTGCTTGCCGACCCGTTTCCCGAAACTGCGCAGGGCGGCGCTTATGGTTGCCCCGGCGCTGATCCTTACGTGCCTTTTCCTTGTTGCCGACAGGCAGGCCGGCTACTGGCGCGACAGCGTGTCCATAAGCGATCACTCTCTTGAGGCCACCGGTCCTAACGCCGCCATACTTGTCATGCGGGGCGCCGCCTACGGGCATCAAGGCGACCTGCTTAGGGCGATTCACGATTATGATGAAGCCCTCAAGCTAAGGCCTCAAAATGCAGAAGCGTTTTACAACCGTGCTGTCGCTTACGGCAAACTGGGCAATTCTCAGGGGGCGATCGAGGACTATACCAGGGTCGTAGGGCTGAATCCCCGCCACATGAGGGCGTACTTTAACAGGGGCGCCGCCTATGCCCGGCTTGGCCTCGAAGTCCAGGCGTTTGAAGACATGAAGACAGCGGCAAGACTTAACTGTGAAGAGGCAAAAAACATTCTGAAAAGCCGGGGGATGTCTTGGTGAAATAGCCAGGCCCGACCTTTGGCTGAAAAAAATGAGATCATTCATTCTTGGGATGGCGTGTGGTCGGGGTCTGACGCATCATGATTCACCAGGTAGGAGCGGCTTCCAGCCGCGAACCCAATCCTCCTCGTACGTAGGAGCGGCTTCCAGCCGCGAACCTTCACCCGCAGTCCCGCAACATCGGTTAATCTCATTTGTAGGAGCGGCTTCCAGCCGCGAACCCGATAATCCCCATTCGTGGTAGGAGCGGCTTCCAGCCGCGAACACTTCCAGCCGCGACACATCTGGAAGCCAGCGGGTGAAGCGAGGTCTCTACCCTACAAACAAAGGAGGGGGCATGATCGAACTGAGGCCTTGTCGCGGCTGGAAGCCGCTCCTACATGGAAAGGGCTTTAATGAAACCGCGCCATATGGCCTTCCTGCCGGTCCGGAGGCTTTAATGAAATCATGCCACATGGCCTTCCTGCTGGTCCGGTTTCAGGGCTTCTACACTGACGTGCGCTTTCAGCCGCAGGGGGACGCCTCTGCAAACCCTCAAATCCACGCAAACAACCTGTAGGAGCGGCTTCCAGCCGCGAACCTTCATCCGCAGTCCCGCAGCATCTGTTCATCTCATTTGAAGGAGCGGCTTCCAGCCGCGAACCTTCATCCGCAGTCCCGCAACATCTGTTCATCTCATTTGTAGGAGCGGCTTCCAGCCGCGACAGATATTACAATGACGCACAAAGACGCTCATCAAAAAAATCTGCGTAAAGGCCGCCTTTCACATCAAGGTCTTTGGTATTTTATTACGACAAGCACAAAGAGCAGGGCGCCGACCCTCTCAGTTCCCGCCGCATCACAGGTCGTAATGGATTCCCTGAAATGGATGGAAGCGCAAGGCGCAATAGAGCTGATAGCTGCTGTAATCATGCCGGACCATCTGCATTTCGTTGTTTGCCTGCGAGATAAAGACCTGCCTTCTCTGATGCATTCGCTTAAAAGTTTTACCTCGCACAAGATAAATGAGCTATTGGGGAGACAGGGGCCATTATGGGAATCTCAATATTACGACCATGCCATCAGAACTGAGGATGAGTTGAAGAAGCTTGTCCATTATTGTCTTCTGAACCCTGTCAGAAAAGGACTCGTAGACAATTTCAAAGAGTATCCACATTGGTATTGCGTTTACGAGGTGTGATGATTCGCATCCAGGGCCTCGGGTTGTGGTTTGCAGGCGGGCGGCGTTTCGAAGACCCGGCGAGATCGTCTCCTAGGGCAACAAGGCAATAAGAATGAAGAGGGCCCCCTCTTACCAACGGGGGCCCTCCACTTTTTAGACACACACTACAAGGTCAAACCTTACCGCAAAACGAATCCTAGGGATTCTGTGGAGAATGCGGCGTAACCTTGACGGGATACTGGGTGTCGTTAACCTGGTTGCCGCTCTTCATGTAATGCATTTCCTGGTTGAGAGCGCCGTTAAGAGCGGCGCCGTTTATTTCGCTGTAGGCCGCCCAGAAGTCTTTTCTGTCCGTGGAGCTGATGGATGAAGGCTGGGACAGCACGTCCATCAGGCCGCTGAGGGGCGTGCAGGTCCCGCTCCCGGCCGGACAGTGGACAAGGCCCAGCAGAAAGTTGTTTCCATTGAAAGTCGCGTTGGTCTGGTCCTGGAAGACCCACTCTTTGGAATAGAAGTTATCATATTCCCCGTTTCTGATCGCCCTTCTGGAGCACTGGACGCCCTCGAATTTCAGAGGATTGACGAAGTCCCATTTATCCGTATGGCCGCCGTAGTATTGGTAGAGAGGGTACATATCCAGGGCCTGGTCGCAGTCCGCGTAGCCGATGAGGCCCGCAGTCGCGATTTGCGTCGAGCCGTGCTTGTTTGCGCTTCCTGACCCGTTGTTGATGCATTTCATCATGTCGGTGGTGCCGTCGTTGAATATAACCTGCTGGAGGCTGTTGGAGGGAAGATATTTGCCGTTAAAAGTGGTGCTTTTCCATTTCAGGATGCCGTTGTTGAGCGTAGCGTCCGTGCCGGAGCCGGGTACGCGAAAGCAGGTGTTGATGTAATTGAGCGAGTCGCCGGAAGCGTACCCTTTGCCGAGGTCGGACCAGTAGGTGGCTTGTTTCGTAAAAATCATGATCGCCATTTCTCTCGAAAGGTTGCTGAGAGGGGCGCCCACGCAATTGCCCTCGGTGCTGGAGGACAGGCATTGAACACTGGACGTGCATGTCGCGCCGGGAGTAGCGCCACCGACGCACTGACCGCCAGTACATGGCACGTAACCGGCAGGGCAGTCAGGGCTCGGGAAGGTGTAGCTGTTGCCGGCGGTGCCCACTAAATTACAAAGAACACCAGATCCACAGACCGCGGTAGCTGTGGCGGGAGTGCAGTCCTGTCCAGCGTTGGCCCCGCTGGCGCACTGATACGCGCCGCACTGCTGGCCGGCGCTGGCGCCGCCGGAGCAAGTGTAGTAGTAAACGTCGGTGCTGGCATAAAACCCGAACGGTACGACCAGCGGATTGTACGAGGTGAAACCGCTGATCATGGTTTGGGTGATCACATTGGTGGAGCCGTCGAAGGTTTTGGGGTTGCCGCCGAAAGTGGGGAAGCCTGTATCAGTCGGATCGGCGGTGTCCATGGCTTCGGTAAAAGAGGTGGAGTAAACGTCCGAAAGCGCGAGGTCCACCCTGAAACAGCCAAAATCCTTGCTCGTACTATTGTACATTACACGATAATAATAGTTGCAGGCGTTGCCGGAACAAGTGTCGCCCGCAAATATCGGGTTGCCGCCGGGGCAGCAGTCAGGCATAACGCCCTTGGTTTGTGAAGCCGCCGGCCATGCGTCGGCAGGACTGCAAAAGTTTTGCGCATTGGAATTGTACGCGGTGCCTGCATAAGCAATGTCTTCCGCTTTCGCGGTGCCGGCCAGGGCCAAAACACCGTCATACGAGGCCTTCGAGGTAAGACGTATGATAATCTCGTCGCCTAAGCCGTTGCAGCCGGTTGCGTCGAAGATGGCGAACTTGCTGCCGTCGTCTTTCTCGACAACACCGCCGCCGCAAGAGTACGGGGCATTTTGAAGGAAACTGGACAGAGACTGCAAGTAGAGCTGGTATTGCGCCGACGCACCCCAGAGGCTCATTTGATAGAGGGTCCCCGCCGCTGCCTGCCCGGCAAAGGCAAAAGCGCCGAATAATATTATTCCTACTATTAGTAATTTACGCATAAAAATTATCTCCTGTCGTTTTGTCTTCTGTTTCGAAAAGTCGCGGCTTGGAAGCCGCTCTACAAGAGTCGCGGCTGGAAGCCACTCTACAAGCTTCGCGGCTGGAAGCCGCTCCTACAAAGAGGCGAACGCATTACGTGCAGCGAACGCACTTATCATTGCTCCGGAGAGTCCCCAAGGAACGTGCAGCGAACGCACCATTTCTCCCCGGAGAGTCCCGAAGGAACGCGAGTCGCGCCCTAAGCAAAGAATTTCCTTCTGCCGACGCCGATCAGGCCGAGCAGGCCGGAACCCATGAGCAGAATGCTCGGAGGAATCGGGGCGGCGCCGCCTGACGGCGCGATGATTTCCGTGCTTCCGCCCGCGCCGGTGATGATAGTCCAACCGGACACCAGTGAGCCGTACTCAACTCCGCCTCCCGGATCCTTGAACATATAGAGCTGCTCGGTCCCGGTTGACGCCCCACCAATACCACCCGGATAGGCACCGCCAAGGCCGCCAAGGCCGGTAAACAGGTTGCCTTTACCGTTTCCTGCGTTTACTTCGGAAAAGTTGGCGGTAGTCGTGTCTAATGAACCGCTAAAAGCTCCGGCGCCCTGTGTCGGGTCAGTGGCTAGACCGTTAAACGCATTGAAATACGAATTACTCAGGTTACTGATGTTGGTGATCTTCGTGCTATTGGCAAGATCGCCTACCGTGCTGCCACCCGCGTAAAGGGACAGCATGCCGGTAATAACATTGTTGATGGTTGAACTATTGCTTCCTGACAGAAATTGCGCAGGACCAACACCGGTGGCATTAACAGCGGCGTAAAAAGTGGTATTCGGTTTTGCGCCGGTATAAGTGAAATACGCTACGTTGACGTTATTCATGCTGGTGTCGCCTAAATCGGTTAAGGTGGGGGCGGCTATATTGATCGTGCCGCTCAAGGTAGATACGTTTCCGAGATCGGTGGCAATTTCGACATTGCTGACCGAATCGTACTCAACGCGGACCAAGTCGCCGGGGGCAAAAAGAGCGTTCGCCTGTCCGGCCAAACCCATTATCAAAAGTGCTGCTGCTGCAAAAACAAGGAACTTCTTCATTATTTTCCTCCTGAGTAAGAAAAATTCCGGTTCTCCTCAGGCAACCCGGCCGTCCGAAACCCCGTCTGTCTCCATGCAGGCTTTTCTCGTATGAGCTTTGGAGCTCCCCCGTTCCTGCGTCCGGAAGTCTTCGGACCCGTCGGCTTTCCGTCACCCGGTCGCCCGGGCTTTGGCTTTGTCTAAGGCATTCAGATATCGGGCGTCGGATGTCCCCGGTCGGCTTACCGATATACGTTCACCGACGACGGATTACCGGCACAAAATACCCCGCTATCCGTTCTCAAATTATTCACAAGCCCTTGAATTCCTTTGTCACCCCCTCTCCTCAGAGCCGCAGAGCCAATAGAAAAAGCCCTAATCACACTCTCCGCGAGCTCATGACTAGGGCTTTCTGGTCCGAACAAAGTCTTGCCGTCAGCAAAGTACCCTGTTAGCAAATCCGCCTACGAGTCAAGCGGCTGCGTTGCAGCTCAAAAAAAACCGCAAGCTGCAACGCGCCAACCCCGTAGTTTACTTTTTCAGAATTTCTTCAAATTTTTCGATCCTCCCGATAATTCCCTGGGTGAAATTGATTTTTATGTAGCCGGTAAACTCGCCCTTTATAAGGCCGTTTATGGCCGTCCAAAGCTTTGTCAGCTTGTCCGTCCTCTTTTTGGCGGCCTGTAACTGCTCTGCCTGCTGCTCAACACAACTTTGCTGCATTTAATGACTTTCCAGAACAGAGATATGAATATCAAAAGCCCCCGATCAAGATGGGCCGAAGACTAGCAGCCAATTGTTACGCAACCATGACGCGGAAATTAAGATTTCGTGAACAGGTAAAGACGCGCGCCGAGCGCCGAAAGAACGTCACGGAAAACAGTTGAAAAAATGAAAAACCAGGATATCGGCACTTGATTTGCTCTCTCCGGATGCCCTACTCCCACCGGGCCCCGCGTGGAAATTTCGAATCCGATACGGTCTTTTACCCCGAAATTTTACGGTTGCAGGCTATCAGTGGATTGTTACATAACCGTGACGTAATAATTAAGATTGAGTGAAAAAAGCGGCGAAGAAGGGTCGCATAAAATTCACCGCTGAGACGCAGAGACGCAGAGAAGAGCAGGGAAAGACATGCCTTTTCGGCGGGGGGCAATCATTTCGGTTCGCGCCCGCACTATCCCCTGGAGCGTCCAGCACCTTGGATGGCCCGGCGCCCGATCTTTTGCGAGGGCGCACGGCCGCCGAAAAGGCGAGCTATCGGCCTTGCGCGTCGCGCATGGCCGAAATGGGGGTGCAGGGCGAGCCTCGCCCTGCGCATCTTTGTTTTTCTCCGCGTCTCTGCGCCTCTGCGGTGGATTTAGTTTCTGGTTTCCGCCTCTGCGGTGGCGGTTCTATTTCTTGACACGCCAACGGCTTCACTCAATTGCAACCTTCCTGCAACATATTCGTAACCGGAACTCAATATATTGGCGGCGCCTTTAAACTAAGAGCTTTGAAAGGCAGGGGGCGGATTGTCCGGGTTCGGTTTTTCCACCTTACCCCTCGCCCCCGCCGGACGGGAGACAGCATGAAAGCGGTAGGATTTGTTCTTGCGGCATTGATCTCGGTTTGCGTTTTGAACGGGTGCGGCGCCGAACCGCCCAGGATTGGCGTGGTCGACATGGCGCGGGTAATTGCCGAATCACAGGAAGGCAAAAGGGCCAACGCCGACCTGGAAGCCCTGGTCAAGGAAAAGAGAGCGGCGGCGGCCAGAATGGCTGAAGAAATCGATAAGCTCAAGAAGAGCCTGGATAAAGAACCGGCCGCGACCAGGAAGAACAAGGAAGATGAACTTGTCCGTATGAGCGCCGAATATCAAAAGACGGTTTCAGCTTACGAATCCGAGGTTCAGAAAAAAGCCGTGGAACTCAAGAGCGGCCTGGTCAAGGAAATCAAAAACATACTCGATACGATCGGGACCGGGGATAAATATCTGCTGATAGTCTCGGCCGAAAACGCTCCCTACTTCCAGAAGACCATTGACGTCACGGACAAGGTCATCATGAAGTACAACGAGCTGCAGGGGAACAAATAAAAGCAAGGCAGAAAAACGAAAAAAATCCACCGCAGAGGCGCAGAGACGCAGAGAAAAAACTATTAAGAATAAAACGAAGGTCTCCAGGCTTTGTGACACACGCCGGGATTCCTGAGGGTGGGCGCAGAGGAAGCTGAGGCCGCAGAAAGCTGGAAAATTAAAAAAATCCACCGCAGAGGCGCAGAGACGCAGAGAAAAAACTATTAAGAAAAAAACAAGGTCTCCAGGCTTTGTGACACACGCCGGGATTCCTGAGGGTGGGCGCAGAGGAAGCTGAGGCCGCAGAAAGCTCGAAAACGAAAAAAATCCA
>Ga0326728_10006923_pt1 | contig 29957 bp, 29 predicted proteins | sample MB3enrmetagenome_FD_207602 | JGI IMG/M metagenome (GOLD analysis project Ga0326728, IMG submission 207602) | Lab enriched peat soil microbial communities from McLean, Ithaca, NY, United States - MB31MN | ecosystem: Environmental > Terrestrial > Soil > Wetlands > Peat | place: USA: New York... | reverse complement strand
TTAAAGGTGCGAGTTTTACCTCTCCGCAGCAGGTTCGGGACGCCATCACCAATTTTGTCGCCGTTCACAATGAAAACGCTGCTCCCTTTCTGTGGCGGAAAAAATCAGTAGGGCCAAAGGGCCTCAAGAAACGTTACTCTGATTTATGCAAGTAAGTACTAGACTATGGAGTCTACCGAGAGGAAAGTAAGTTGACCATTGCCTATACTAAAGTTCCTGAGCATCTATACGAGCCTTTTCTCGGAAAACGAATGAACTTTTCAATCGATGTCACTGTAGACAAACATGGGCTTCAACGTAAGGAAATGTGCCTTAATCCTTGGATAGAGACTCTGGACGACTATTTTGGTTGTCTCGATCGAGGGGATTTACAAGGAGCCAAAGCTCATCTAAAGGACCCCGAACTTCTACCGCGCTTGAGGAAATGTTCTTCGTGGATTACCCGTGAGGAGGGCGATATCAACTTCGGAACTGGTGTCGTTGAAATGGATGGAAAACGTATAGAATTTCGGCGCGGCAGAAGTGGCGAATGGGTCATAAGCGACGTATTGCAGCGATGACATACCGCGTAGCGAGTGCTGCGCCACAGTAATAGAAAAGAAGGGGTCACCCCTTCACTCTTGACAATGTCGGGTAGATGGCTGGGTTGCGGAAGTGATCAAACTGATTTAATCTGTACCAAGCCTTTTGAAATGCTTGAGAAAAGGGAGCTTGGGGTGTGAAGGTTTGACCCCATTCATTGTTCCTATGTTGCATTACCACCACAAAGGCGGACTTGAAGACCCGGAGTTTCTCCGCCGCATTGGTGAGCTTTCGGTAAAATCGGATCGTGTCTGGCTTGGGGCCCTGAGTGTCGGTCTCGGTTTTACGCTGATCGCCGCCTATCTTTTTGCGTTCTCTCCGACAGGGAAATTCTTGGCATACGTCGGACTTAGCATTCGCGCGAGCCTCTACTTCAGGGCCGGGGCAGTTCTGGAGGGCCGCGGCGGTGAGGTTTTGTCCGATCTCTTCAAGCTTGGACTCGTGGCGGGCATTTTTGAGATTCTCGTGGACTGGGGACTCATCCACTGGATTAGCAACGGCCGTTTGGTTTACCATACCGGCAACGACCTCGTTCTTCTTGCCTCGCCGCTGTGGATGCCCGTGGCCTGGGCCTGCGTGATCGCGGAGCTTGGCTATCCGGCGATGCGCCTGTTTCGATGGCTCAAAGCATCCATGACCACGAATCGAGCGGCGGTCATCGCCTCGCTCCTGACCGGACTGGCCGCCTCGTTAATGGTGGGATTCTACGAATATCTCGCCTACAGAGCGGACTTGTGGAGGTATGAGAAAGCCAATGTGATGCTTGGAGATTCCTGTGCCCTGTACATTCCCTTCGGGGAATTTTTGATGTTCGTGGCCATTCTGCCGATAGGAGCGAGAGTATTATCGACGAATCATCGCAGGCAGGCTGCTTTCATTGAAGGAGGAGCCGCATTTGCACTGGCGATAGCGTTAGGCTACGCGCTCGCCTATTTCTTACTGGAGGTCAGGTAGAAGCATTTTGCTTCTCATGTGATTCGAAATTGAGACAGCTCTTTGCTGCATCTTTCCTCGGTCCGGAGCGCCAAAATCATTGTCGTTTCCCAATCATTTGTTTACCGAATAGCTGCAAGGTGGATTCTTTCGAAATTGGCAAGCCGGGTAAACTCTCGCTGAGCCAAAGCTGGTGGCTATTCGGAAGGTTCGTCGCGTACAGCGGCAAGTTGGGTTGAGAGTTTAACAGCGATTTGAAGACCTTAATGAAAAAGAAGGGGTCACCCGCTAAAAGGCTGAGGTCAAGGGCAAAGCTCCCCCATAAAGGAATGCCTTTTTTCCTGCACGTTCAGAGCGGTCGACAGTCCCTCCTGGTCCGGTAGTTTCTTTGGTTTTGATGTCAGTTCTTCACCGCACCAGTCACCCATCAGAATTATCTCTCCGTACAGGAGATACAGGGATCGATCGACAGGACATTTACCGGCACATCGGCCATCTGACAACCGGGCAAAAGAACCAGGACTGCAAGAAGATTGGCATTGGTCGGCGTGCGTATTTTCATACGCTCCAGCCTGCGGGCGCCGTTTCCTTTCGCGTAATAAAAGAGCTCGCCGCGCGGAGCTTCAGTGCGCATAACCGCTTCATTTGCAGGAGGATTCCCTTTTACCTTCACCGCTATTTCACCTTTGGGCATCTTCGACAGGGCCTCCAACTGCAAGTCGATTGCCTGAAGCAGCTCCCTGGCGCGGACCGCAGCGCGTGCATAACAGTCCCCCGCGGTTTCCACTATCGGTTCAAAATCGAGTTCCCCGTATGCGTGGTATTTTGTCAGGCGGACATCCTCGGACACACCGCTCGCCCTGAGCGTTGGGCCGACGCACCCAAGTCCCATTGCCTGTTCTTTGGTAATCACCCCCACGCCCACCGTTCTTTTCTTGACCGTGTAATCGCTGATGAGGGCCTTTATCAGAGATTCGCTTTCTTTGCGCACATCTTTAAGAACATCGATGATCATTTTCTTTTGACCGTCATCGATATCGCGCCGTAAACCCCCAACGATGTTGACAGACTGGATAACTCTGTGTCCCGTAGTCTGCTCGAGCAGATCGAGCACTTTTTCTCTTATGCGCCAGAATTGCATGAAGATGGACTCGAAACCTATCGCATCGGCCAACAGCCCGAGCCAGAGCAGATGGCTGTGGGTACGGGCCATCTCGGACCAGATGGTCCGCAGGTAATTGATCCTGGGGGTAAGCTCGATCGGCCAAAGCCTTTCCATCACCTCGCACACGGTCGCGCTGTGCTGATAGCTGCATATTCCGCAGACGCGCTCGCAAAGATAAATGTTCTTAGCGTATTCGTTTAGCTCACAGGCCTTCTCAATGCCGCGATGGCCGTAGCCGATAACCGGAGTAACCTCCACCACCTTTTCATCTTCATAGGTGAGCCGCAACTGTACGGGCTCGGGAAGCACCGGATGTTGAGGCCCAAAAGGGACTACAGTACGCGTAGCCATTAGTTCTCTACTCCTTTGCCGGCAGTGCCGGCTCCACAGCCTTCTTTTATTTCAACATATACAGCTGTTGCCATGATGGATTTCGTCGATAAAAAATTTGCCGAAAGCTTATGCTGGTATCACTTTGCCCAATACCGGCGAGGTAATTTGGAAGACAACTGCATACTTTTCATTCTTTTTTCATATTTTCTCATCGACGTAACTCTAGGTGACCGTATACATTAGTTTAGAATAATTCTAAATTAATGTCAACTTTTATTTTTAACTTGTGCTGCTATGAAAACGTTAGTCTTATGTCTTTTTGTGATAAGAAAGGAGCTCAAACGCAAAGGAGTAACACTTTTTCTTCTCAGGCAAGAGCACAAGACCGCTCATCCCGATGGAGGCCCAAGGTGGGCTAAAGGCAACCCCCCGCTGATGGACCGGAACCTCGGGTGGTCTCGCGACTCATGCGCAACAGAAAGGTAGGTGGCCTTTTAAGGATGACTGAAACAAACTCGAAGTCCTATTTGACTTTTCGTGATATCCCTCCACGTACGTCCGCCGCGTTTATGCAAGTGATCTCAATATATTCGCGCACCATGCCCGCCGTTCGTCCGAGCGATTTTGAAGGTGCTCATTCCCGGTGACCGAAGATAGAGCCGCTATCTTTAATTCTCAGGACATCCATCGAAGGACTTAAGCACGCCCGAATACACCCGTTCTATTTGACTTTTTCGCTAAGAGCCCTGCGTGGTCTGATTTTGCGGGTGAGCATCGTGACAAGCATACCCGACGCCCCATTGAAATTTAGGCTCAAGAACCCTACTCCTCATCACCCTGGCAGGCAAAAACCTTTTCCGTAGCCGTCCTGAGGATATTGGGCAATTATTTTGCGGTAGGCTGTAATCCTTTGATTAAGTATTAGATTGAAAGGAGGGGGTTTATGTTATGCCGATTCCGAAAGAAAGATTTGTCGTTCTTGTCGCTGATGATGATGAGGATGACCGCTTATTGATCAAAGAAGTCTTAAATGAGGTAGGTCTCCAGTTCTCTTTAGGGTTTGTACATGGCGGTATGGACCTGATGGACTATCTCCATAACCGACCACCCTTTGAAGATAAGAAATGTGTCACGCCAAGTCTGATTATCCTTGACCTTAACATGCCTAACATGGATGGCCTTGAGGCGCTTGAAAATATTCGGGCCGGATCAATGAAGCTTATACCCGTTATCATTCTCTCCACCGCTTCTGATGAACTAACGACTTTTCGAGCCTATGCACTCGGAGCGAATGCTGTATTCCTGAAACCGCCCGTTTTTGAGGAGTTCAAGGACGCTATTAACGCCTTCAGGATGTTCTGGACGTAATATACAGTGCCGCCGACACCGGACGCTTCGTGCGAGTGTTGAAGAACTCCTGGACCTTCCGGATTCTGACAGAAAAGGCTCGTAGTAGAGACACTATTGTTCCACACTCTTCCGACGCCGAAGTCAAGTTGAAGGAAGTGAACAGTGTGCTCGATACGGTAAAAGGGATTTGAGCAGATTCAGTGAATCCCGGTCAGAATCATTATGGTCAAGCCAATAAAGTCAAATCTTTATCATCAATCGACAATCCGTTTATCTCACCATCGATGATCTTCCGCGCAAACATAATGCCTTCCATATCTGCCATTGCTTTGCTCGAGAAGGTATTTTCGGAGGAAAAAGTTTGCTCTCTCGGTTCGCCACTTGAATCTTTGTAAAGGGAAACAGTGACTTGCACGGTCCAACGGTCACGTTTCTCAAGATAAACGGATTTTGACCTGAGCAAATAGCGCTTATATATAAATCCCATTACCACTCCTTTGGATTGAACAGTAAAATCAACTCTTCCTTCGCGCCGCCACCTTCAGATGTTTGAGGCCAAGCGCCGTCGCAAATTCCAGATTAAATGATGCGGTCAGCCACGGGTTCTGCCGTGTCTATCTGAGATGCGGGTCCAATCTACTCTCACCCGCATGTTGAATGAGATCGGCTCTTAGTTCACTTTTCTCCCTTTCAGAAAATCTCGCACTGCTGAAGCAGAAGTACCAACTGCCATGACCGCATTTTTCAGCTGCATATCGGAGCAATCGAATTTTTGGCACCAAAATTTTAGCTCATTTCGCTCGTGGGGATTGACTCTGTCACTGGCGAAAGGGCGTTGCTTGGATTTATCGGCAGACATGCCTCTCTCCTTATCAGAGTATAACAATGTACCGCTGAATCGAGACCTCAACATAATAACTCTACTTGGCCGAAGAGTATGTAGCCAAACTGCTATTTCCGAAAAATCTTGAATTCATTCCCACACTCCTCACATCTCTTTTCCCGAATCGTAACCGCCGGAACTCCGAGAATCCTACCCAGCCATGCGACAACGTTGGTAAAAGACAGCTGGGATTTCACATCCGGGCTTCCACACTGCGGGCACTTCGGTTTTATTCGTAGTCTTTGAATAATCATGGCTCGGCCTCCCATTTGATGAATGATGGTATTTGTCAGCGCTGATCTGAGTTCGGATGAGAGAAAAAGAAAGGGGTCACCTACACTCTTGACAATGTCGGATAGAGGGCCAGGCTGCGAAAGTGATCCAACTGATGTAATCTGTACCACGCCTGTTGAAATGCTTGAGAAAAAGGAGCTTGGGGCGCGAAGAGCGCAGGTTTAACCCCATTCCACGGTTCAGCCTCATCATTCCTGACCAAAATGCCGATAAAAATGGTAACATGTAAGACACCCATCCCGACATGCAGTCCAGAGGCATAGCGGGGATTTGATACGTTATTCAAGTTGAATCCGGCCGAATTTCCTGCGACCTGGAGAAATTATGGAAAAAGATGAAAAAGCCAGTTCACTAATTTTTGCTCTTTTTACAATATTGTTATCTTTATTGTCCGCGGTTTCCTGTGCGCCGATGTTAGCAGGTGAAGCAGCTTCTCAAGGTGCGGCCCTACTTGTAGTGGGCGCGGCTGCTTCCATGTCGACCGAAGGCCATGATGAAAATTTCGAAGGCTCGGTGAAAGTTTTTAATGATGCTTTCAGATTTGAAGATTACGCGCAGGCGATTGTTTTTGTCAGTCCGGACAAAAAAGAAAAATTCTGGTCGGAGGCGGACAGGTTTAAAGGAAGAATCCGGATCGCGGAATGTGAGTTGAGGGACATACAACTTGATGAAAAGAAAAATTGCGCTACGGCAATTCTCTATTTTCAATACTGGCGAACCGAATCTCCGATCCTTGAGACGGTTTCTTTTACGCAAAAATGGCAATATTCCAAAAAAGACAAAACATGGAGAGTTAGCGATAGCGGATTTGATGCGTTTCCTTCAAGCAGCTATTAGTCCTGCTTCCGTGGATATTTCTTAGACAAAAGCCTGGAACTTTGCTGTGAAAAAGACTGTGCTAAATGAGACCACCCACGCTTTAGAGAATCTCCTAAACTTTTCCGTCCTCCTGCCGATTCATGCATAAGTACACGTCTTTGATTAAAGATGAACTGCTTTTAGCGTCCCGATCAGGGATCTGTCGAGAGGGACGTCGAATCAACTCCTGCGGTCTACGGTGATAGGAGATGGTACGGCGGGCGTAAACTCAATGATGGAGGAGTCCCAATGCCGAATGCCGAACCTGCGGAGAAAAGAGAATTCACGGGAGAATGGCGGAGACCTGGATGTTGAATTTTGATTACTATGAAACACTAAGCGTCTCTCAGGACGCTTCGGCGGAGGAGATAAAAAAGGCGTACCGCAAGCTGGCCATGGAAACTCACCCGGACAGAAGTCCCGGTGATGCGCGGTCTGAGAAGCGATTCATAAAGATTAATGAAGCGTATTGCGTGCTTTCGGATCCCGGCAAGCGTTCACAGTATGACCAATACCGCCGCGTCGGGCATCACAGCGGAAGGTTTAACGGGACAGGGCTCGGCTATTCGCAGGATAAGATATTCAGGGATTTTTTCACCGGCAGACAAGCCGTGAACAAGCCGGAAAACTGGCTGTCAGGTGGAGACGGAGTTGCAATTATAGTTCCTTTCAGGATAGACGATGGATTAGTGGTGCAGTCCGCAGACAATAAAACGCTCATCGCCAAATCAAGGATCATCGGCGCGCTGCGCGGCGAATTCATCATGATCACCGAGCCGACCGTACAGATAAGCGACAGAATTTCGACCGTTATCCATGAGAATATTAAGTGTTTCTATCTTAACAAAAGCGGCCTGTATAGCTTTCGAAGCACATATCGAAGGGAACTGATTAACAATGTGATTTGTATAGAGTATCCGAAGAAGGTGGACGTCCGTGAGAGGAGGAGGGACCGCAGGATCAAAGTCAATGTCGAAGCCAGCTTCTTTCTTTCGGATTATGAAGATTTGTTTTATGGGGTCATGACGGACATTAGCACCGGCGGTTGCCGCCTGACTTTGAAGCCGCAAACATCCATTTCCGATGGAGCAAAGGCTGTTGTTACATTCAGACTTCCCGATAAGGTCCTCGTAAGCAACCTTGAGGCAAAGGTCGTAAAGATCTCCCATATCATGAAGAATAAAGCAACCGCATTTGGTCTGTCATTTACCGGCCCACCGGACGAACTGACCAAGGTCGCGAATTTCTGTGAATTTTGCATGATTTTCGAACTTGAATCATAATTGTTCTCGATTAGTATAAAAATAAAGAATCAAAAAAGACTCACTCTGCTACAGCTTGCTGATCGGGAAACGTCTCCAAGGCTTGTCTCCGGGCCATACTGTTTTTCCCTTCCGGGGTTGACCCAGTGTTTGGCGATATATCAATTACTTGCCGCGAGGACCAAAATGATTATCAACTATTTCATGGGGTAGAGATACCCCGTCCTCTGTCACAAGGATGCAGATTTGCATGCATTCTTCAAAGCTTAGGTAAAATTTCGGAGTAACTGAAATCGGAGTAATCAAAACAGAACGAAGGAGCACAAAATGTCTCATCATCTCGATTCGCCAATCGCGCGACAAGACGTCCGCCTCGATATTACCGACCTGTATTGCTTCCGAGGTGAAGCCGGCACTGTGTTTGTGATTAACGTATGCCACTCGATCGCCGGCGACATCCCTGTGCCGGGGTATCATCCCGAGGGTATGTATGAATTTAAAATTGACCTGGATCGTGATGCGGTCGAAGACCTCACGTTCCGCATCATATTCGACGAGCGCGACTCAGCCGGCAAGCAGCGCTTTACTCTGCGCCGAATCTCGGGACCAGAGGCCGCTGATCCTGACGCGGCCGGTATGGTGGTCGCGCAGGGTTCCACCAATGAAGCCGTCAAAAATGCGTCCGGCCTTCGTATTTGGGCCGGCAGGGCGTACGATCCGTTCTGGATCGAGCCCGACGTATTGCATGCGGTCGGCCACGCATTCCAGGACGGCGCCATTGTCGATCTGTCGGGTTGGGATCCCGGCAAGGCCAGGAATCTATTTGCCGGTCACAGCGTATATTCGATTGTGCTGGAGGTTCCTGACTCGGACCTGATGCCCGGCGCCGGCCATAACGGCCGTATCGGCGTGTGGGCAGTGGCTTCCCTCGCTACGGACACCGGAGGATGGCGCTCAATCAATCGCGTCGGTCTTCCAATGATCCATCCGCTGTTCACGCAGTATAACGAAAATCTCGGCAACCTACTCAACACAGGGCGTCCGGCCGACGATTTCACGAGATTTGGCGATACCATCATTAAGGCAGTCGCCGGTGTCGTAAGGGCCAATGGAACCGCGGAAGACCCTCACGCTTATGCAGAGAAAGTGGCGCATCGGTTTCTGCCCAATATACTTCCCTACACAATCGGCACTCCGGCCGTGTTTGGCTTCGCCGAGTGGAACGGCCGCTCTTTGACGGACAACGCGCCGGATGTCATGTTCTCAATTGCGTCGAACATACCTATCCGGCTTGGCATTGGCAAAGAGTCGGTCACTTCAAAACCATCCAAAGCGTTTCCGTATGTGGCTGCGAAGGGGGAGGAGATCGAGGTGGCCCGAGCCGCGTAGAAAAGAAGGGCGCTTTTGCAATTGACGACGATTCGCGGGTGAGGCGGGCATCGTTGAATAATTGCGTTCGAGATGAGAGCGTGCCCAAATCGTCACCCCGTCGAAAGAGGCTGTGTCACAATCGCGATTGAAACTGAAAAATTCTCCAAGAAAGTGCTAAAAACTTACTGGATTCCGGCCGAAAAGCGTTGCAGGAATGACGAATTTCAAGCCATACGCGCGGGAATTGCCCGCAAGCCAACCGGTTGTGACACAGTCTCGCAAGACGGGGTCCGGAAACCTATGAAAAATATGGATTCCGCCTTGCGTCGAAACGACGCCCATGGTGACTCAACTTAGCGCCAGCTTGAACGTAGCTTCGTATTGCAGGCGCTCCATTCGTACTATTCTTCTTTTCCATGGGCCGAGGCCTGCTTTCGGGTTGAAAACCATCGCTTCGGAGAGCGCCTTTTGCCGGGAACCTGCCGAAGTCGGGGTGTGGATGCCGAAAATGCCTTCATGCTTTTTCACCCCTCCGCCGATCTTTCTGTTGTCTTTTTCCGGGGCAGTCGCAACGTTGACATATCTTTCAGGAGGGGAATTTTTGTACGAGGATCAACATGCCCGGGATGTGGCGCGCAATTCTTTTCCGACGGCTTCCTGCACTCATTTTGCGCCCGCGGAACGAACACCCGTTTCGGAAGTGGAAAACCAGCGTCGATTTTTCAGTGCCTTGCCTTATATCCAGCAGTTGTTTGACGCCATAGCGACCATGGTCCTGGTTATCAACAACTCGAGGCAGATCGTCTCTTGTAACCGTCAATTGCTGGATTTTCTGAAGGTCGATGATGCAAAGGAGCTTATGGGGCAACGGCCGGGGGAAGCGCTTAGTTGTATCCACGGGATGGAAGCTCCGGGGGGCTGCGGGACGACGGAATTCTGCCAGACGTGCGGGGCCGTATCGGCAATACTTTCAGCCTGCAGTGGTGAAAAAGCCGTTCAGGAATGCCGCATGACGCGAAATGGGCCGGGCGGTGCTCAATCGCTTGAGCTGATGGTTCAGGCGACGCGGATTGAAACGGAGATTGGCCAGTTTGTTGTGCTTTCCATCCAGGATATCAGCCACGAGCGACGTAGAAGGTTGCTGGAAAAAATATTTTTCCATGACATATTGAATACGGTAGGAGCCATCGTAGGTTGCGCTGACTTGATCCAGATGTCGGATCCCGATGAGGCGCCCAACTACGTAGGGCTTCTCCATACCGCCACAGAGCAGGTGCTGGCGGAAATTCACGCCCAAAAAGACCTGCTGGCGGCCGAAAACAACGAGTTGTGCTTGACTCCGGTGATCGTTCATACGGATGATTTCCTACGCAACGTCATATGCCTTTTCGCCGGCCAGGAAGTTGCGAGGGACCGCAACATCGTTGTCGATCCCTCTTCTGCAGATCTCTTGATGGAAACCGATCCCGTAATTCTGGGGCGGGTTATCGGCAACATGGTGAAGAATGCGCTTGAAGCTTCAGCCCCGGGTGAGACGGTCACGGTCAGCAATGAAATGAGCGGTGACAGGGTGTGGTTTCGTGTGCACAATGCCGCGTGCATGTCCGAGAAGGTGCAGCGCCAGGTGTTCACGCGATCCTTTTCCACCAAGGGCGGCAACAGGGGTATCGGTACGTACAGCATAAAGCTGTTAACCGAGCGCTACCTTCAAGGAAGCGTGGGGTTTGTATCCTCCCGGGATGAGGGCACCACGTTTTTTGCGCACTATCCGGTCAGCCTGGCCGGCAATATCGAGAAGACTGCGAGTAATTGACGGTTTGTTTTCATTTCCTCATTCCAGCCCCGCAGCACAAGTAAAACCAGGGGACAGCCCTGTTTGTAGATCTGCGCTCCCAGCCTGCATTTGACATGGCAAAGGGTCCGGCAGAGTAACCGCATGCTAAATCGCCAGCAGGTACTGACGGCAATTCAGTCACGGTCGATGCTGAAGAAATCCGCTATCGGCTGGCGGCCGCAGGAGGTGACGACATGATGACGGGAAAGTTACAATGTTGAAGACAACGTTAAATCTCTGAGGCAATCCACCTTATCGTTGAAACCTTGGCCTTGTTCGGTGTTAATGAGTGTCGTAATGGTAAACCCGAGTCCGCCAAGGCAGGGATAGTGTGAGCAGAAAAAGACGCACCAGGAAGTCAATTCAGGCTGAAACCGCCGGATTCGATCTCGCGCCAAGCTTGAAGTTTCCACCCGGTTTACTGCTTACCTTCGTTGTTTGTTCCTTGAGCCTCTTTGCTTTTTCGATCTGGCTACCTGAATCCGCTTTCGATTGGCTGAATGAAAATACCGCGCATTTGGCGGCCCGCTGCCTGAACGCAGTCGGAATGCACCCTGTTCTTTACGGGCGGACCCTAAGCCAGAGCGGTTTTACGGTCAGCGTTATAACGGAATGCTCAACCCTCTATATGGCCATTCTTTTCTTCTCCTTCGTTGCAGTTTACCCGGCTGCTCTGCGGCAGAAACTCATAGGGTTGCCCCTCGGGGTCGCAGTACTGAATGCCGGCAATATTCTGCGCATTGCCGCTCTATTCGTCGTCGGAGTTAGCAGCCCCGGTGTCTTCGAGATTGTCCATGTCTATCTTGGGCAGGTGTTGATGGTGCTTTTTGTTTTGGCCGTTTGCCTGGCGTGGCTGAATATGGGGGCCGAACCGGCCGCCCGGAACCATAAACTTTTCAGTTTTCTCATCCGATTTGTTGCTTTCACCAGCATTCCCTTTCTCCTATGGCTGACGCTCAACAGGGAATACGTAAAGCTCACCGACCAGGTAGTAACCGGACTATTTTCGCTGTTTGGCTATCGATTTGAGATGAACTACCAGCACGAAATCTACTACCAGACTTTCAACGTAATAACCTTCACCGGCCTTGTTTTCGCTACGAAAAATCAGCCTCTCGGGCGAAAGCTCCAAATGCTCGTGACGGGGCATACGGCCATCTTTGTCCTGCACGTTTTGTTCCGGGTCTGCAATGTTGAGATAGCATATTTTCACAATGGGCCGGCGGAGAGGATCGGCACAGGGATAACTATCTGCGGGCAATATATTCTGCCCGTTGCGCTCTGGCTGCAAATGGTCCGGAAGACAAAGGCGGCCAAAAGCAACCGTGGAGTCAGCCCTGTGCCGGCGTAAAGGCAGATGGCATTTCATAAATAATAGCTGAACGCCGGCTTGAGTAGATTGGCGTTTTCAATTGAGAGGGACCATCGTAGGCTCGTTGACCTGATATTCTGTTCGGTCGAAGTATTGGTGCGCCAGGCCGGGATCGGCCCGGATAACCGGGGGGTGGAGGAGCGGGTTATCCGGGCGAAGTGCGGGAAGTTAAAATGATATCAGTCCGTTTTCTCGTGCCGTTTTCCGTGTTTGGAGTCGCGCATTTCCTCCGCTTTGGCACGCTGCTCCGGGGTCAATACCCCATATATACGGGACATCATGCACTCTTTTACCACGATCATATCGGTTAGCGTATCTGCCTGTCCTTTGGCAATAGCGCGAACTTTTGCTTCATCGAACGTGCCGCTCTTTCTAAGAGCCTCAAGCTGATCGCGTCCAGCCTTTAATTGTTGCATAAGCGGCTTCATTTTTGGGCCTTCTTCGGCCCTGATGGCTTTTACCTGTTCCTTTTGCGCATCGGTAAGATTCAGCTTTTTTAAGAAACCATGATCAGGCCCTCCCTTATGCTTAAACTGTTCGGGATGGGTTCCCTTATCAACGTCGGCGACTGCCGGTGTGCCAGACCCCTGAGCGTTGACCGCCATAGTATCGAAGAAAATCCACGACCCGATCATCCATACTGCCGCTACAAAAGTTACAGCAAACACCGTCAATAGTTTCTTCATATCGATTCTCCTCCGATAGGATGGTTTGACGGTGAATAAATATAAGAAGTCAGCATTGAAATCCAGATAATATTGGTAATTGCGGGTAAAGTTTTGTAAAGAATTGGAGGTCTAAAGGAACAAGGTCTCAAGGAACACTTGACAAATTGCTTCGATTCACATAGGATATTGGCCAATCCTGAAAAAGCCAAACCCGGCGCGAGCCGGGGACGGAAAGCCACGGGTCTCCCCAGAGATAGCCGGGTTGCCTGGAAATTGGTGGCGAGGGCCTTTGGACTTCTATTGGTTCAGGATGCAGCATGCCGGAGCCTGTTCGGTTCGCCAGAATTAGCGAGGCTTATTCAAGCGGCGTCAACGTCTATTTGAGGCAGCGTCAGTGGGATGCCCCCGTCCGGGATAAAGTGGAAATCTCAAACGAGGCGCAGCAGAAAGCCAAAGAATATCTATCAAAAATCAAAGATGAATCTTCCTCGGAAAATTCCGCGTCAATAGCTCAGACCGGGGAGAGCGACGACATACTCAGCCTGCCTGCAAGCGCGCCGATAGATGAGATCCGCAAGGCTTACCTCGCAGCTATAAAGCAGTACCACCCGGATAACTTCGCCAGTTTTTCTCCTGAATTTCGCAAACTCGCTGAAGAAAAGAGCAAACAGATCAACCTCGCCTACAAGAAACTCACCAGTGCCGCAACGCCCTGAGCGCGGCCACCTGCGAACGTCAATCTGATGATCCATCCTCTGTAAACCTTAGGCATCACCGCGATCGAAATGAGCAAAATCAGAAGGACCAGTGTCCGTGCATCAATCCCAGTATCCCTATTACTATGAGGTAAATGGCGATCACGTAGTTCAGGAGCCTTGGAACCAGCAGGATCAAAATGCCTGCAATCAGTGCTACAAGAGGTTCGTGAGGGATGTTAGAAAAGTTCATAGGGCCTCTCCTTCCAAAAAGGGAACGTTATTTTATTAACTGTTAAGCTACTAATTCAAAAAGTAAACATGGAAAGCTCCAAAGGTTTCCCTAGACTTGCAGGATGCTGAAAAAGGATCCGAATTCCCACTTTAGACTCTGGATAACGCGAGAACGTCACCCCGTCGGAAGGTCCAGCGTTGTTTTAGAGTCAAATAGTTGAAAAGGCTTTGGATTCCGGCCAAGAAGCATTGCCGGAAGGACGAATTCAACCCATACGCACGTTAAAGCGGCAATTTCCCGCAAGCCAACCTGTTGTGACCAGTAATTCATGTCCCTGTCGGGAGTCCCTGAAACCATGAAAAGTTCGTAATTTTTTGGAGGGGCTTCCAGCCCCGACGAACTTTTCGAGCCAGTCAGCTTTGCGGAAATGACGAAATCGTCGGTCCTTTCGGGCTTTTTTCCCGCAGGAGGGTACTTCTTCAGCGCCCTGCCGGGGCATTGCGCCGGCTTAACATTCATGAACAGACTCATCTGTTCGCCCCTAGTAATGAACATTTGAAGGATTTTCACGGTAAAGCGGGGCTGACCGACTTCCTTGACTCCGGTTCAACAGCGGTGTTATCGTGGCGACGAATGTCCGCCATTGGAGAAGACACTTTAGGCTTGGGGAGATGAAAGAAAAACAAGTCAGAAATTTCAGCATCATCGCCCATATCGATCACGGCAAATCTACGCTGGCCGACCGGTTGATCCAGCATTCCGGGCTGGTGAACGAGCGGCAGTTTCGCGACCAGATCCTGGACAATATGGAAATCGAAAGGGAGAGAGGCATAACCATCAAGAGCCAAACCGTCGAGCTTTCTTACACAAGCCGATCAGGGGAAGAGTTCAGGTTCAATCTTATCGACACTCCCGGCCATGCGGATTTCTCCTATGAAGTCTCGCGCGCCTTGGCTTCGTGCGAGGGCGTTCTTCTGCTTGTGGACGCTTCCCAGGGGGTCCAGGCGCAAACGATAGCCAATTTGTACGCCGCCATGGAGCACGACCTCGTCATTATTCCGGTGATAAACAAAATCGATCTGCCCTCGGCGGATATCGACAGGGTAAAAGTGCAGATAGAACACGAACTTGGCCTCGACGCGGATCAGGCCATTCTGTGTTCGGCAAAGGAAGGCGTTGGAATTGAAGATGTTTTCGAAGCTATTGCAGGCAGGATACCGGCGCCGTCCGGCGACGCGGGTAAGAATCTTGCCGCGCTGATCTTCGATGCCCATTACGATGTTTTTCGGGGGACCATAGTAAGCTGCCGCGTTTTCGACGGCAAAATCAGGCCTGGAGACATCATCCGCCTCATGTTCAACGGCTCGGTCCACAAGGTGGAAGAAGTCGGCGTCTTTCATTTGAACAGGGATCCCGGGGAAGAACTTCCTGCGGGTTGGGTGGGTTACGTGATTGCGGGAATAAAGACCGTGGCCGATATCAAAATTGGCGACACCATAACCCTGGATTCCAATCCGGTCTCGAGTCCGCTGCCCGGTTTCAAGGATGTCAAGCCCGTGGTCTTCTCATCCCTCTACCCGATCTCTTCCGACGAATATCCTTCACTTGTCGATGCGCTGGAAAAATACAAACTCAACGATGCGGCCCTGGCATACCAGAAAGACTCATCTGCAGCCCTCGGACAGGGGTTTCGCTGCGGTTTTCTCGGACTCCTGCACCTTGAGATCGTCCAGGAGCGGCTGGAGCGTGAATTCGATCAATCTATCATCATGACCGTGCCGAGCGTTCAGTACCGGTTTACGCTGCTCGACGGAAATACCGTCACCGTGGAAAACCCGCAGTATTATCCGGACCCGGTAATTATTAAAAGTTCGGCCGAACCCTTCATAAAGGCCATGATCATCAGCCCCGAGCGCTACATGGGAGCCGTGATGAAATTATGCCTGGACCGCAGGGGATCGAGTCCCAAGATCGCCTATCCGACACCGGACCGGGTCGAGATCACGTTCGATATGCCTCTGGCCGAGGTCGTTTTCGATTTCTACGACAGGCTGAAAACGGTCACTCAGGGATATGGATCTTTTGATTATGAATTGCTCGACTACCGGGAAAGCGACCTTGTAAAGCTGGACATCCTGGTCAACGGGGAAAGGGTCGACGCCCTGTCTCTTATCGTACACCGGGATCGGGCGAGGGAATGGGGGGTGCAGGCGTGCGAGCGCCTGAAAGAGGAAATTCCCAGGCACAACTTCAAGATAGCCATTCAAGGGGCCATCGGCGGAAAGATTATCTCCCGTTCCACCATTTCGCCTTTCAGAAAGGATGTCACAGCCAAGTGTTACGGGGGGGACATAACGCGGAAGCGCAAACTGCTCGAAAAGCAGAAGAAAGGGAAAAAAAGGATGAAAATGGTGGGCTCCGTTATGATCCCTCAGAGCGCCTTCGTTTCCGTGCTGAAAGCCAGAGATGAGTAGAAAAATCCTGGCAAGTCGATGAGTAGATTAGTGGTAAACACTGAAAATTCAAAATCCGGAACTGCCGGCCAAACTGAAAACCGCCTTTCAGGACTCTACGTTCACGTCCCATTTTGCCGCTCCAAATGTCTCTATTGCGACTTCCACTCGGTTGTTTCCCCGGCCGCAATTCCCGCCTGGCTCGATGCCGTTCGAATCGAAGGGCGCTTATATAAGGAAAGGTTCCATATCTTCGATTCTCTCTATATCGGCGGAGGCACCCCTACGGTCCTCGACGAGCGACAGCTCGCAGCGCTGATGGAGTTTCTAACCGAAGGCTTCGCCTTTCATTCCGGATCGGAGATTACTGTAGAAGCCAATCCTGAGGGTCTTTCCAGGCAAAAACTAAAAACCCTTCGAGATCTTGGCGTTAACCGCGTCAGCCTCGGCGTGCAGTCTTTCGATGACGGGGAGCTAAGATACCTCGGAAGGCGCCACAGTTTTAAACAAGCTTTGGAGGCCTTTGACATTCTCAGGTCGCTTGGCTTTGCCAACGTCGGCTTAGACCTCATCTACGGGTTTGAAATTCAGAGCCTTAGCGCATGGAAAAAAACGATTGACCGAGCACTCGAATTGGATCCCGAACATATTTCATGCTACCAGTTGACCTTCGAACCGGGCGCCTCCCTTATGAAAATGAAGACCGCCGGTTGCGTCCGGCCCATCGGGAAAAAGCTTGAAACTGCATTCTTCATCTGGACTTCGCGCTACCTGGAAAGACACGGCTACCTTCACTACGAGATATCCAATTTCGCTCGAAGCCCGGAATTAATGTGCCGCCACAACCGGAAATACTGGAGCCATGTTCCTTATCTCGGTTTGGGTCCGTCGGCTCATTCGTTCCAGGCCGGAAGAAGGTGGTGGAACGTAAGATCCATCGAAAGATACTGCCGGCTGCTTGCGGGCGGAAATGCCCCCGTGGAAGACGCCGAAGTCCTCTCTGAAGAGCAACTCGACATTGAGTCGCTTGCACTGGGTTTACGGACAAAGGAAGGTGTAAGTCTTCATGCGTGGAGAAGCGGGTCGAGGCCGGCAACGCCGTTGGAAGAGGCCCGAAAATCAGGCTTGGTAAGGGTGGACGGAGAGCGTATCCTGCCAACCCGCAAAGGTTTTCTCGTTGCCGATAGTCTGCCGCTTATGTTTTGCGGTTGAGCTTAGCTTTTTAGTGTTATCTTGAACGCAGCTTCGTATCACCCGTTATCGCCACGAAGCGACTCCAAAGCCCTCAGCAACTGGACGTCCTGGCTGGCTTGCAATTGAGCCGGGGTCATCCCCTTTTCCTTTTCGGGATAAAGCGGAACGACGTCGGCCGGCAAACTGACCTCCACGTCGGGAATAATGCCTTTATGCCATATGACATGGCCGGCAGGCGTGATCCACTCGGCTATGGCGAGAAGTATGGCCGAGCCGTCCGATAGAGAGAATTTCTGCAACACGGTTCCGGTTCCAAAGGTCTTTTCCCCAACCAGTTTCGCTCGATTGGCGTCCTTTATCGCTCCGGCTACAATCTCGGAGCCGCTTGCGGTGCCGCTGTTGATCAGAACGACCAGGGGAACGTCCGTCGCCACACCACCCGGCTGAACGGGTATCGGCTTGACGTCGCCATCGCTGTTCTTTTGGAGGACTACGGTGCCGCTTGCAAGAAACTGGCTCGCCGTGCCGACGGCTTCATCCAAAACGCCTCCGGGATTATTCCGCAGATCTAGAATAATGCCTTTCAGGCGCTGGCTTTTGATCTCCCGTAACGCTTGGCGGACCTCCTGGGCAACCCCCTGGCTGAACCCGCCGATCCTCAAATGCGCCCTTCGTGAACCCGGCAATCTATCCCAAGTGACGTTCCTGACGGTAATGTTGGCCCTGACGATTGTGATCTCCCGTGCATTCCCAGCCTTCTGGCCTAAAACGGTAAGAGTGACCGACGTGCCCGGTTTACCCGCGATCAGGCTTACTGCCTGCTCCAGTGGGAGTCCTGTAATGTCCTCGCCATTCACTTTCAAAATTATGTCGCCCGGCTGAAGGCCTGCCTTTTGTGCCGGAGAATCGTCCAGGGGCGTCTGGACCACGATATGACCTTCCTTGACTTGGATCTGCGCCCCTATTCCGCTAAAATTGCCCTGCAGGTAATGGGATTCGATGCTGAGCATTTCGGGATTTAAGAAGGTGCTGTGCCCTGTGTCCCCCAAAGAGTTGACCATCCCTCCAAGCGCGCCGTAGGTGAGTTTCTGAGTTTGCACCGCCCGATGATCGACGTACTTGCTGGATATTAAGGCAGAGGCTTCGGAAATGAGTTTGAAATTAGGTTCAATCGTCTTCCCCGATAAAGCGAATTCAGCCAGGACCAGTCGATCCAGCACGACCCCTCCAATCAAGGCGCCGCACAAGGTCGCGATAGCGAGAATAAGCCCGATACGTCCCGGGTGTGTACAGCTAGGTTTCATTTATTACCCCCATAATCCGGTCAAAATTGAACGATGAACAGAAAAAATAACAGAAAAACCCTAATTCGGCGACCAGTTGACAACTGTAGTGATGGAAGCAGCAATGTCAACATTATTGTCTTCGAGGGAGGCGGCGCCTGACGAGTCCGTGTATCGCTCCAGGGTGATTTCAGCTTTCTTGACCTCTATGAGAATGATTATTAATCTTGGGCTAGGACAGCGAATTATTCAGCTACGTTTAGACCGAGGCCAAGAACATGCACAAGCTATACTTTTCAAAAAAGTTGATTTTTACGGTTTATTTCCTTTTGTTTACTTCTCCGGCTTTTGCAGTCCAAAGTCCGGAGACGGCGGTCAAATTCGGCGCGGATCAGGTGCTCCAACTCCTCGCGCAATACCGTGGCAACCCCCGGGTTTTGCAGCAGGAAATCCGACCTGTCGTCGACAGATACTTCGACTTCGAGGCAATAGCCAAGCGCGCTCTGGGACCGAGGTGGAATCAGGAATCCGTGGACAAGCAGCAGGAATTCACGCGGGAGTTCAGCAAGTTGCTCTTTAACACCTATCTCGCCCAGATCGAAAAGTACACTGACGAAAGAATCATCTACGGCAAGCCCCATGTCTCAGGGGATGAGGCCGTAGTGCCAACCCGGATAGTGGGTGGTCAGGGTGGGATCAACGTCGACTATTACGTGCACCTCAAAGACGGCTACTGGAAGGCATACGACGTGGCGATCGAGGGGGTTGGACTGGTGAATAACTATCGCGCCCAATTCAATGCGATACTTTCCAGAAGTTCATTTGACGACCTGTTGAGGCAGTTGAGGCAAAAAGTCGCCCAAGGCTGAGGTTGCTGGTCAGTATGACAAGCTGCGATTGTGCCGGCATGATCGGAAAGGGCGGACATGCGCGACACAAGCATATCCGTTCGCTTCTCGGGTCGTCCGACTTCGAAGGGACGCTGGTGGAAAAGTTCGGCATCGCTCCGGAGAAACTGATAAACCAGCTTCTATGCTTCCTCTACGATACCGATGAGACTATCAGGTGGAATGCTGTCAGGGGAGTTGGAATCACGGTGTCGGCAATCGCTCAAAAGGACCTCGAGCGAGCCCGCACTATCATGCGGCGGCTTATCTGGAGTCTCAACGACGAATCCGGCGGGATAGGCTGGGGCGCCCCTGAAGCAATGGGAGAAATAATGGCGGAAAATAATGTGCTCGCCCGCGAGTATCACCGGATTCTTATCTCCTATATAGACGAAAACGGAAACCTGCTGGGAAACAATGAGCTTGAACGGGGCGTCATGTGGGGAATCAACAGGCTTGCCGGGAAAAGGCCCGGTCTCTTGCGCAGGTGGACAGGTCCGATCCTGGCGCAACTGAAGTCCACCGACCCGGTAAAGAGAGGACTTGCGGTCCTGGCGATGCTTTCGCTGGCAGATTCATTTTCGAACATGCCCGAACTTAACCGGCCGGCGCCTCTGCTTGCTCACCTTCTCCTGGATCAGTCGGAAATCCGCATATTCGACAACGGATCTTTTGAAGTATACAAAATCTGCGTTCTCGCATCAAAACTTCTGGAGCGGCTGAGATCATCCCCGGAAGCAAGCGGCCGACGGCAGGCTGCTGAAAAAGGATTCAAATTGCCACGTTAGACTTGGATAACGTGAGACCGTCACCGCACCGCTGCAATTTGCTCCTGGATCTTCCGCTTAAGTTCAAGAGGGTTCGATATGTTGTGGAAAGAGTCCCGTGTCCCGCCCGTTCCACTTACTACGATAGACCCGTACCCGAAGATTCTGCCCGAAATAGACTGAACTATTTGGATTGCTTCAATCTTGGCGAGGAATATCTCTAAGGAATTTCTTCGAATGAAACCGACTTTTGCTATAACTCTCTGATTGGTCACCCCGAATTCGGACGTTGAAAACGCTGCAAGTGATTCGATGCCTTTGAGTAAAGCGATCAAAACGAAAAGTCGACCAGCCATAGTGAAGGCGTCGGCGCTGCGGCTAAAACAAAAAATCGCGACGATAAGCCAGAATAGAGGCCAAAGAAATACAACCCAGCGCAATCTGGCGCGGTAGATGATTTTTTCGCCGTCCATGAGACTTTTTTCAATATAACCCATCTTTGCTCCTCATTATTTATTGAGATGCAATATCTGCCAAGTGTTACGTACGCTCTTCTAAACACGCCCAAGGGCGGAGGGAGGCCGGCGGCGCCCGGTGTAGAGGACGAGCACGGCGAGACACGCAATATAAGGCATGACCAGGAAAAGCTGGCTCGGCAGGCCCGGCTGCCTTACGGCGAGCCACTCCGAGACGGCTTCCCCGCAGCCGAAGAAAAGTGCTGCGAGAAACACCCCGGCGGGTCGCCACCTGCCAAGTATAACCGCCGCCACCGCCAGATATCCGCGTCCCTGGGTCATGTTTTCGATAAACTGCGACAGCTCGCCTACCGAAATATACGCCCCTCCCATTCCTGCGAGCGCCCCTCCAATGCAAACCGCAAAAAACCGGATGCGCAGGACCATAAGGCCTGCGGCCGCGGCAGCCTCGGGATTTTCACCGCATGCTCGAAGGCGAAGTCCCGGAACGGTCCACTTGAGGAAGGCCGCAACCACGATGCAGATTACGAGGGCAGCCGGCATCAGGATGGAGATCCCCTGGGCAAGGCTGCGCATGTTGTCCGGCACACCGGTCAGCGGTAGAATCGAACCGAGGTTTGGCAGGGCCTCTACGCCGGGCGAGGTGCCGTATACTTTGAATACCTCGTTTAACAGGCACCCGGTCAGGCCCGCCGCCAGAAGGTTTACTGCAATCGCGCTTACGATCTGATTGGCCCTGAATTTCAGGCTTGCACCGGCATGAACCGCGCCGATCAGCGCACCGGACAATATCGCGGACAGAAAACCTATCCAGGGTGATCCGCTTGCCCATGTTCCGAGCACGGCCGCAAAGGCGCCCGCGAGCATCATGCCTTCAAGGGCGAAATTAATCACTCCGCTAAGCTCGGACAGCAGGCCCCCGAAGGCCGCCAGGAGCAAAGGAGATGTCTTAGAGAGCGTCAGCGCGATCAGATTGAAGAGTTGAAACATTTTTCCGAAGACTCCCGCCAACCTTGGAGGAAAACTTCTCGATCCGTTCCCTGATTCGTCCCTGACAGGCAACCGATAGCAAAAGAACGGCCTGCGCCACCAGGATGGAGTTCGGAGAAAGATTGAGTCCGATCTGGAGCATCTTATCCGCAGAACGCAGGCTTGCCATGAAGAGAGTGCTCAACCAGAGCCAGCCGGGTGAGCCGTTTGCCAAAAAGGATGCCGTCAACCCGTCAAACCCGTAGCCCGGTGAAAAGGACCTGTAGAAACGATGGTGGACCGCACAGACCTCCAGCGCTCCGGCGAGACCGGCCAGGGCGCCGCTTCCCAAAAACACCCCAATTTGCCGATTAGCGGCTGGAATACCGGCATTTACCGCCGCATCGAAATTAATTCCCGCAGCCCGCATTTCGAATCCCCAAACCGTTTTGGAAAGCCGGAGGCGCGCGCCGAAACACAAAAGCAGAGCGATAAGCGGCGCGGCGGTGAGAAAGAGCGACCCGTTCCGCAAGATCTCCGGCATTTCGGCCCCCGCCGGGATAGGCGGCGTTCTCCCCATTGCGGTCCCGTCCCCGAGCGGTCCCGATACCAGGTAACTGCACAGGTAAATAGCAACGTAGTTTAGCATGAGGGTGCTGATCACCTCGTGCACTCCGCGCCGCTGCCGGAGAAGTATCGCCGGAAGCGCCCACAGGCAACCTGACGCCGCGCCGGCAGCCAGGGTGATAGGCAGGAGCAAAAAACCCGGCAAATTGGGCGTTGCGACGGCGAAGGACGCGGAAACAAGCGCACCGATTGTGAGCTGGCCTTCGCACCCGATATTGAGCAGCCCCGCCCTGTAAGCCAGGGCGACCGCAAGACCCGTGCAAAGCAAAGGAGTCATCCTGGTCAGGGTATTTATCGCAGCATCGGGGCTGCCCCAGGAACCGGACCATACGGTCCGGATAAGACTCATGGGACCTACCCCTGCGGCGAACGCCATTGCCATGCACACGAGCGCTCCCACCGCCAGGGGAGCCGCGACCGATGCGGGGACGCTGAGACGCGAGGACACCGGGAGAAGAGCGATACGGAGACGCGGCAACGCATAGACGCGTTGAAAAAACCACCGTCGCTCCCCTCGACTTCCTTCTTCCTTGCGTCTCCTCATTTCCATCCACCCTTTAGCCTTTTTCCTATATCCCCATGTCTCCACTCCAGGCGCCTGCCTTCTCCAATAAGCGCTCAAATTAAGAATGAGCAACCGCCGGGAAGTATGCCGGAATGACGGCTCCGCCGCATCAGTTTTTTACGCCGGCCGCCCACCCGCCGAGAATTTCGCGGGTTAGATTTGCGCTTTCCGCCATTCCAATTATCTCGCCGCGGTAGATGACCGCAATCCGCTTGCAGATAGAGAGCAGTTCGTCAAAATTGTATGAAATCAAAATGAACGACGATCCACTCTCAAGGCTAAGTTCGAGCAGGCGGTCAAAGAGCGCGTCGGCTGCGCGAAAGCCGAGCCCCCGGCAGGGCTGTTCCAGAATCGCCAGCGAAGGCGAGGACGCGAGCACCCTTGCAAGGGCAACCTTCTGGCGGTTGCCTCCGGATAGGCTGGAGAGGCGACCGGCCGGACCGGTGGCCGAAATATCGTTTAACTCAATCTGCTTCTGAGAAAAATGGGCGATTTCACGTCGCCGGATAAATCCGGCTCTTGCAAAGTCCCTAGATCGCTGCCGACCGAGCAGGAAATTTTCCCATAAGGAACGCTCAGGCAAAAGCGCTTCCTCCATCGGGTTTTCCTGGAGCCACCAAATATTTCTTTTCAGCCGCCCGCCTATATCCACGCCGGAAATCTCCTCGCCGTCAAATAGGATCGATCCGCTGTCCGGGCGACTCTTCCCGGCCAGGAGTCCGGCCAGCGATCTCTGTCCGTTTCCGACCACTCCGCCTAAGCCGAAAATCTCCCCCTTCCCGATGGAGATCGAAATATCTCGAAGCGCGGGTTCGGTGCCGGTCGGAGCTGCGCTCACGTTTCGAAGCTCCAATACAGGCCGCTGTCGCCCTGGAAAATGACCCTCACCCGGACCGTGGGACTCGTCCGGCATGCCGACGCCGGGACGCCGGGACACAAACTCGCGGTGAAAAAACTGTCGCTCTTCGCATTTAACCGCTTTTCCGGTGAGTCTATCCGTCTCCGTTCCCCGCGTCGCGTCATCCACGCCGCCCACCATGAGCCGGGCGATTTCCTCCGCGTCGGTGTCTCCGGCATCCAGCGTGGCTGCGAGGCTTCCGCCTCTCAGCACGGTGATCCTATCTGCAATGGAGAAGATTTCCACAAGCCGATGGCTGATGAAGAGGACGGTCCGCCCTCCCGCGCGTATGGATTTCACCAGGTCGAGAAACTTCTCGGTCTCGCCCGGGGACAGAAGGCTCGTAGGTTCGTCCAGGATCAGAATTTCAGCCCCCCGGTAGAGCATCCTCACAAGCTCTACCTGCTGCCTCAACGCGAAGGTAAGCTCTCCCGTCTGCCGGTCGATCTCCAGGCGAAAGCCCGAGGACTGCTGAATCCTGCTGATAGCCTTCCTCGCCGGGCCGGTCCTGAGGGCGCCCGCAACACCTGCCCCCGCAGGCCATACGGGCTCAGACCCGATAATGATATTTTCAAGCACTGAAAGCTGGGGAAAGATGAGAATATCCTGGTGAACCATGCCGATGCCTGCCCGCACTGCCTCGCGGGGGCTGCCAAAGGAGACCTGTTTGCCGCGCAGGACCAACGACCCTGAATCGGGTTGCAGCCTGCCGAAAAGCACGTTCATCAGGGTGGTTTTCCCGGCGCCGTTTTCCCCGGCAACGGCATGGATTTCTCCGCTGCGGACGTCGAAGCTGATATCCCTGTTGGCATAGATTTCCCCGAATTTTTTGCTTATGTTCCGGAATTCGATGAGCGGCGGTGAAGTCGCGATGCGCTCTTCCTGGGGCAAAGGTCCTGAAAATGTCATCAGGTCAACCTACAATTCCGGCGCAACAAACGAATCCACCTCGTCGTAGCGCTTCGGCACGATCAGCGAGCCGCTTTTTAGAAGATTCTTCGCCTTTTCTATGCGCTCGAGATCCACCGGTTCGAAAAGCTGCCTTGTATATTTCATCTCCGTTACATCTATGGCGCCATCCGATACGCCCAGCCGGCGGTGTCCACCCTGGAAACCGCCTTTTACAACGTCGCGGATCGCACCGTATACGGCTGCGTCCATCCTCTTGAGCGTGCTTGCAAGCACCCGGCCCGGAATTTCAGCGTCCTGGTCGAGATCTTCGGCCACCATGAAAACCCCGCTCGATGCCTTCACCGCTTCCGTGACCCCGATTCCGGTATTGCCGGCAGCCCTGAAAATCACGTCGGTCCCCCTGTCGATCATCGCCCTGGCTAAAAATTTCCCCTTGACGGGATCGTTAAAGGACCCTGCAGAAGCGACAATCACCTCGATCTTTTGCGCCCTCGTCTTCTCCGCCGTCCTCACCCCTGCGCGAAATCCGCTCACGTAGGCCTCCACTGGAGGTATGTCCATTCCCGCCACCACTCCGACCATCATCTTCCCGGTGAAAAACCCGGCTATCAGGCCGGCCAGGAACCCGCCTTCCTCGGACCTGAAATCGAAGCTCGCCACGTTTTCCCCAGTGACCTCGCCTTCAATATGTATAAAGCGGACCTTGGAAAAATGAGGGGCCGTCTCCTTCAGCGAGTCGGTGAACAGGTACCCGAGCGTTACTACAATATCAGCCCTGCCGGCAGCCAGGGCTATATTGGAAGCGTACTCGGCCTGTTCCCTGGATTGCATGAACCTGGCATCGATGCCGAAGTCCTGCCCGGCCTTCAGCATCCCCTGCCAGCAGACGTCATTGAATCCTTTGTCTCCCAAGCCGGCGGCATCGGTGAGAACGATCGCTTTTAGCGGTCCCGCTTCCACCGGATGGGAGCCAATAAGCGTACAGGCGAAGACTAAGCCGATTGTGAAGCTTTTGAAATACACGGAGATGCCTGGCCTCCCGGGTGCACAGGATAAGTGATTGAAATCAGGATATAATCTCTAAGACTGCGAAATATCGACAGAATAAAATGCTGGCCAATGCACTTCGATTCGGGATAATAACGGCATTACCGCTTGGAATTCAACGAAATATCTTTCAGTGGAGGATAGAGCAATGTCTGTACAGTTCGTCAAAGGCTCGGTCAGCGCTTTCGGGCTGGCGCCTTCCGACGAAAATAGCGCGTTGCGGCTTGTCGAGTTGTGCGGGAGAACGGCTTACAAGTCGGAAGACAGGATAACCGAGGATTCCGCCCGGAAATTTGTGCTCATGCTGAAATCCCACGGCCACCTTTCAGTCCTCGAACACAGCAACATTGTTTTGAAAGTGGAAAAAGACCCTTCCGCACTGGTCCAGGGAGGACCCGGCCCGATCACTTTTGCCGACATGATCGAGGCGCTGCCCACAAGGCTTGGGTTCCATTGCATTTTTCCCGTCAATTCGGGATCGGGGTTTCTCATGACCGGGAACTTCCGAGCTTGGATCGAAACCATTGAAAGTCTAAAGAGGCAGGAGCCTGTCCACGATTTTCTGCTCAGTAACATGAACCGGTTTTTTCCTACTCTTTTCCCGGAGGGGGCGCACGCCGAAGCCATACCTTCGCGGGCGACGCTTATAAGGGAAGAGGAGCAGTTGGAGCTGCTCAAAACGGTTCCTTCTCTAGACCTTCCCGTCTTCGTCTTCAAATTCGTGTGCGACCGGGGCATAACCCACGAAGTTGTGCGCCACCGGGTGTTTTCCTTCACCCAGGAAAGCACGCGTTACGTGAACTACGGAAATAAGGGTATGGTCCTCATTTTGCCCGAAGAACTCAACGATTCGTATGACGAAGCGAGGGGCGTGGCGGCGTCTGAGGACCTTCCGGCCGGTGAATGGCGCAAGCGCGCGGAAATTCTTTTCCAATGGTACAGGGAAGATCTCGACAGAGGCCTGAAGCCGGAGATCGCGCGGGACATCCTGCCGAACCTGCTCAAGAGCGAACTCTTCGTCAGCGGCCGATGGAGCGGCTGGCGACATTTCATCCAGCTTAGAGACACAAATCGGTCGCACCCCCGGATTCGATTTATCGCCTGCGAGGTAAGAAAATATTTTGCCGGCCTGGGGTTGGAGTGCTGATGGAGCGGTAAGCAATGCAGGAAATATTTTCGATGCAAATGGATCTCAACATCCGGACAATGGCCAATGCAGGCAAGGATTTCCACGCGGTCGTGAATGATCCGGACCAAAAGCTTGTCTGGATCGAAAACTTCCGGAAAGCGCTTTCGGCCGAACTGGCCGAATTGATCCGCGAGGTAAAGGACCATGGCCTGGGCACTCAAAACGGCAAAGTCGAAATCGTCGATATGCTTCATTTCCTGGTAAGCCTTTCCCAAATCGTGGGAATCCGCCCGGAAGAAATCCCAGCGGGCCCTCAAAACGGGGTCGCTTTTGATACGTGCGCCATCCAGGCGTTTCTGGGGATCGACGAACTTCAAAACAGCCTTAAATGGAAGTGGTGGGCAAAAGGCGGTGGATTTAAACCGGAGAAGGCCAAAAGCTCAATCCTGGACCTGTGGAAGTCGCTTTTTTGCTTCTGCCCGCTTTTTGGCCTGGACTTTTCCGAGCTTAAGAAATTCTACGTTGCCAAAAACAGGATCAACTTCGAGCGGCAGCGGCAGGGTTATAACGAGGATACAAAAACGGAAGCCGACAATCTTTCGATAAAAGTGTAGTTTCCCGGCAGGATTTTTGAACATTGCGATGATACACGAATTCATTTCACTGCAGCCAAAGTTCGTCAGTTTCGAGGGGATCGACGGGTGCGGGAAGAGCACCCTCATGGACCGGTTGGAGGAATGGCTCACCAGGGCGGCCATCCCTTATCTCAGGACTCGCGAGCCGGGCGGAACTCCGATCGGCGAAAGGATTCGCGAAATCCTGCTCGATCCTGCCTCCTCGGAGATGAGCAGCCGCGCCGAAGTGCTTCTCTATAGCGCCAGCAGGGCCCAGTTGACGGAAGAGGTCATCGTTACCGGCCTGAACAGGGGCCTGTGGGTCCTCACCGACCGTTTCACAGACGCCACATTCGCATACCAGGGTTACGGTCGCGGCTTTGACCTCGACCGCCTCAAGGCGATCCAGGAATGGACCACGAAGGGGTTGATCCCAGACAAGACCGTCCTGCTCGACTGCGATGTCGATACGGCCGCCTCGAGGCTTGGGATACGCAACGGAACTGACCGGGACCGGATCGAGCAGGAGGAGCGGATTTTCCACGAGAAGGTGCGCAAGGGCTACCTTGCGCTTGCCGAAAAAGAGCCCGCAAGATTTCTTGTCCTGGACGGATCAAAGCCGCTTGAAGAAGTGATCCAGGAATTTCACGAAAAGTTCTGGCTGGTGGAGGTGTGGCGGTGAGTCCCGGCGAGACCTTCAAAGAATGAAAGTTTGGTGTTTGCCGGAATCGAGCAGGACATGCCCGTGAAAAAAGCGATTGTGATCGGAGCCAGTTCGGGAATAGGACGCGAGTTGGCTTTGATACTTTCGGGCTGTGGGCACACAGTCGGGGTTATGGCCAGGAGAATTCATCTGCTGGAAGAACTCAGCGGCCAGGCCAAATGCGATATGTTCGTTAGACAGATCGACGCGGCGGACCCTGAAGCGGCAATGGAACGGCTGGCGGACTTGATTCATGAGATGGGGGGCGTAGACCTCATCGTGATAACCGCAGGCACGGGGGAGATAAACCGCGATCTAAGCTGGCGCGTGGAGAAGGAAATCATCGGGACCAACGTGACCGGTTTTGCCGCTCTTGCCAATGTGGCGATGCACCACTTCATCGAGCGGGGTTCGGGACATCTCGTGTGCATCTCCTCGATAGGGGCCTTGCGCGGAGGAAGAGAATCTCCGGCCTACAATGCGTCGAAGGCCTTTGAGTCCAACTACATGGAAGGTTTAAGGCAGAAGATTACACGGCTCGGGCTGCCCGTAACAATTACCGACATTAAACCTGGCTATGTCAAAACCGCGATGGCCAGAGGAAATAACATATTTTGGGCGGCGCCGGCCGATAAAGCCGCCAGGCAGATTCACTCCGCCATAAAGCGAAAAAAATCCTCCGCGTATATCACCCGGCGGTGGAAATTCATCGCCTGGATATTAAAAGTGATCCCCGCCCGGCTCTACGCCAGGCTCTGATGATCTCCTCTCCATATTGATATTCAGGCTTATTCATTCAGCTCAGGGTTGCTCTTGCACTTTCTTCATAAATCACACTTGTCGAGGTGGCTCTGATCGTTGAAGAGACTGATCTCACCGACTCCATTTATAAACCGGACAACGGTCTTGGAAGCCGTTTCCACACAGCAGCTTCTGAACTGCGACAGATCAACGCATCGGATCTTGCATAGAATAGCGGCGATAGTGAAGTTGTGCGAAACGATCAAGGCGTTTTCGGCCACCGTGATGATCTCTTCAATGGCTTTCCAGGCCCGTTCCTGGACCTCGATAAAAGATTCACCGTTGGGTATCCTTGTAATTGCGGGATCGACATTCCATCTCCGGAGAAAATCTTTGTGGCATGCTGCCAATTCCTGAAAGGACAAACCCTCGAAATCCCCCTGGTCCATTTCCATCAACCCGTTGTTTAAATGAATGGGGAGATGGTGAAACTGATTTATCACTTCGGCTGTTTTATGTGCTCTCCTGAGGGGGCTCGAATAGATCTGATCGATTTCATAATTTCTTAATGACAGGGCGAGCTGGTGGGCTTGGCGCAATCCATTATCGTTCAGTTCCATGTCGATTATGCCCTGAACTTTTCGCTCTCTGTTGAAATGAGTTTCCCCATGACGGATAAGGATCAGTTCCATAGTAAAAAATACCATTTATGCCAGTGGTGATAACCGGAACAATGCATCAATTTCCGTGCTGTGCATCCAAACTGCATATTGGGGGGATTTCTTCCTGAAAAACTCTCATTGCGTCCCCAACACCGAAAAAAACATACGATTTGTAGATCTGACATGCAAGCAATA
>Ga0326728_10006922_pt1 | contig 29957 bp, 16 predicted proteins | sample MB3enrmetagenome_FD_207602 | JGI IMG/M metagenome (GOLD analysis project Ga0326728, IMG submission 207602) | Lab enriched peat soil microbial communities from McLean, Ithaca, NY, United States - MB31MN | ecosystem: Environmental > Terrestrial > Soil > Wetlands > Peat | place: USA: New York... | reverse complement strand
TCGCTGGCGGTGCCGGGCATAGAGTGTGTCGCGGTGTGCGATCTCTATGACAGCCGGCACGAGGCGGCGCAGGAGGCGGTGAAGAAGCAGGTTCCGGCGACTCGTAACTATCGGGAAATCCTGGACCGCAACGATGTGGACGCAGTGATTGTGGCCGTCGCCGACCACCAGCATCGCAGGATAGTGGTGGATGCGTGCGCGGCGGGCAAGGATGTGTACTGCGAAAAGCCGATGTCGCATACGGTGGAAGACGGCTTCGCCATGGTGGACGCGGTGCGGAAGGGAAATCGCATCATGCAGGTGGGCAGCCAGCGCGTGAGCTCCATCGTCTATGAGAAAGCGCGCGAGCTCTACGCCTCCGGAGCGCTCGGCGATGTGTTCTTCATCGAAGGCTCGTCGGACCGCAACTCGCCCAGCGGCGCCTGGGTGTATCCGATTCCGCCGGACGCGAGCGAGCAGACCATTGACTGGAATGCGTTTCTGGAAGGCGCTCCCAAGAGGCCGTTTGACGCGGCGCGCTTCTTTCGCTGGCGCTGCTTCTCCGACTATGGCGAGGGGCTGGCGGGCGATCTGTTCGTGCATCTGCTCTCCGGGATTCACTTCATCTCCGGAACCAATGAGGCGCCGAAGCGGGCGCAGTCGAGCGGCGGACTGTTTCGCTGGAAAGACGGACGCGATTTCCCGGATCTGATCGAGACGCTTTATGACTATCCGAATTTCCGCGTGGTGCTGCGCTGCAATCTGAATAATGCCGGCGGTGAACCGATTAAATTCCACGGCACAAAAGGCACCATGGAAATCATCGGACAAACTTTGACTTTCACGCCGCAGGATGTAAGTCCAAAGCCGGAAACATATTCGACCAAGGGATGGCCGGAGCGTCTGCGCAAGGAGTATCTGGCACAGTGGACCGCGGAACATCCGGCGACTGGTCCGCTCGACTATCAGGCGGTCGAAGGCGAGACTTTTACAGCGCCGGAAGGATACAGCGATGTGTCGGCGCACGAGGCAAACTTCTTCAACGCGGTGCGCACCCGCAAGCCAACCGTGGAGAACGAGGAGTTTGGCAACCATGCGGCGATCGGCTGCCATCTGGCCAACTACGCCTATTTCAAGAACAAGATTGCGACCTGGGATGAGAACGCGAAGACGATTCGGGGATAGTGCTGCCTCGCGCCGATTGGCAGCTAGAAAAAGATGATTCAGAACTGAGGGCTTATGACTATGCATCGGATTTCAAGAAGGACGTTCTTAAAGACCGCCTCCGCCTCGGCCGCCGGCGCGGCGCTATGGAACAGTGTGCCGCGGCTGATGGCGAATCCTCTGGGTCTGCCCATCGGGCTGCAGTTGTACTCGGTGCGCGATCTTCTGCCCAAGGACTATGACGGAACGCTGCGGCAGTTGGGTGCGATGGGCTATCGCGAAGTGGAAGCGGCAGGCTTTTTCGGCCATAGCCCCAGCGAAGTGAAGCAGGCCATGGATCACGCGGGCCTGAACTGTGTGAGCGCGCACTATCCGCTGAAGGATCTGCTGCCGAAGGTGGATGAAGTAATTCAGTTTGGTAAGGATCTGGGGCTCAAGTACATCGTCTGCGCGGCGCCGTGGCTGAAGGATCCGTCGAGCGTGAAAGAGCCTGGGTCACGCGCGGCCAGGGACGCGATGACGCTCGACGATTGGCGGTGGAATGCGGAACAGTTCAATCGCATCGGAGAGCGCGTCAATGCGGCAGGCATCCGGTTCGCTTACCACAACCACACGGCGGAGTTCCGCGCCGAAAAGGGCGTGGTGTTCTACGACGAATTACTGCGCGCGACCGACCCGGCGAAAGTGACGTTCGAGATGGATTGCGGTTGGGTCGTGGTCGGCGGCGCGAAGCCCGCGGACTACCTTAGCCGTTACCCCACGCGATTTTCCATGCTGCATGTGAAAGATTTCAAGATGAGCGGCTGGACCGCGGGTTCCGAGCCTCCGCCTTCGACGGAGATGGGCCGGGGGACGATTGATTATCATCCGATCTTCGAAGCGGCAAAGAAAGCCCACATCGCGCACGCGTTTGTGGAGCAGGAAGAGTTTGACATGCCCGCGATGGAGGCGCTGAAGATCGACGCCGAGTACATGCGCGCCTTGACGACATAACGGGCGCGACCTTCCACATAAGTGGAATTCAGCTACTTTCTGCCGAGGAAGCGGATGCGGGAGGTGAAGGAGCGGCGATTGTAGCCGCTGAAAGTCAGGAACTGGCTGCCAGCGTCGACGTCGGCGTTGACGACGACTGGATTGGAGCCGCCGGTGATGTCGTCGAAGCCGCCGCGCAGGGCCCAGTAGTAGCCGAAGAGGTGGAAGCGTTTTTCCAGATGCAAATTCAAAGTGAAATAAGTTGGGAAGCGATAGGAGCCGGGCACTGCGGCCAGTAGTTGCTGATCGGTGAAGACGTTGAAGGGGAATCCGGTGCGCGCCTCGGCGGAGTAGGCGAGATCCAGTTCGTGGATGATGGGCAGGCGGAAGAACGGCAGAAATCCCCAGGAGAGAAAACGGTTCGGCGCGTCCCAAAGAGCAGGGCCAGGAGACTGCGGGCCGACGATGGTGGAACCGGGGAGGACGCGAGCGAGGATGGGGGCGTCCACATTGAAATCGAGCGCCTGATTGGAGTGCGTACTGGAGCGGATATAGGAGCCCATAACCATGTAGCGCTGGCCGAAACTGCGGCGCAGATTCAGTTGGAAGGCGTTGTAGCGGTCGTCACGCGTGTTTTGCAGGATGAAGTTGCCGCCGGGTAAGTTGTCGGGCGTGTCGTAAACAAAGTCGCGCGTACCGCGGCGTTGCATGAATTCGGCCTTCAGGAATAGGGACGCGGGGAGCTTCTTTTCTAGGGCGACACTCCAATTCACGAAGCGCGGCGACTGGAGGCCTTGGCGGTTGACGGAAAAAGTGGAGACGACTGGAGTTGGGGTTGGGATGGGAGTTCCGTTGATATCAGTGGGATCGCCGGCCGAGTTGAAGAGGTAGTCTTGTCGTTCTCCGGCCTGGGGGCGCGCGATCAGGATAAGGTCAGTGGCGTCATACACCAGGCCAATGCCTGCGGAAAGCTTGGTATTGCCGGAGTCGTCCAGAACGTAAGTACCGGCGAGACGAGGGGAGAGCAACGGGCGGCGCACGATTTCATCCCAATCGAGACGCAAGCCGGGTTCGAGGAGGATGCGGTTGGTGAGCAGCCAGCGATCTTCCACGTAAGCGCTGGTTTCAAAGTTGTAGGTGGTGGAATAGTTGCCGCCGGAAAATACGGAGTAGAGCGCACAGGGCGAGGGCGCGATGGGAACTCCGTTGGCATTGATGGGACATGGGCCGCTGGCCGCGGCGGCAGGCCAGAAAGAAATCGGCTGGCGAAGGAAGCGAGCGTCGTAGTCGATGCGGTCGAGGTCGACGCCGAGCTTGATATCGTGACGGCCATGGGCATAGTGCGGGGGCAGATACAGGTTCGACAGTCCTTGCCATCGGCGGGCGTTGGTATGCGCGTCCAGGTAGTAGTTGCCGCCAGCGCTGTCGAAAGTGACGTAGTAGGGCTGCGTGCCAAGCGGGGTTAGCGCGAGGTTGTATTGCGAAACATCGAATCCCGTTTCGAGGAGTTCGCCGCCGCTGAAATAATGCTGGTCCTGGACCGTGCCAACGTAAGCGGATTCGTCGTCGGTCGGAGTGGTGGAGATAGGCTGCAAGGGCGAAAGACCGGAGTGCTCGTCGTTGAGATAGTTGAAAAGGAAACTGGTGGTAAGGATGTTGCGCGAGGTGAGGTTGGTCTGGACTTTGGCGAGATTGCCAGCTCGCCATAAGTGGTCCGCGTCGGCGTTGGACGGTAATTGGGTAATGATGCTGTTGTCATATTCGCCTTCGAGCGCGTCGAAGAACCACATTTTGCGGGCGTGAATCGGACCTGAAAACGTAACGCGCGGCACCCATTGGTCGAGGGCAATGCCGTTCTTGTTCTGCACCGAGGGAATGAAATTGGTGGCGAGGACGCGGAAATGATCGTCGCCGATACCGGTGTTCAGGGCGATGACGCCGCCTGAACCTTTGCCATATTCGGCGGACTCGCGGCTGGGCTCGACCTCGACGGATCGGAAAGCGTCGGTGCTGACGCGGACGAGCAGAAGGCCGTTGGCGGGCTGGGTGACGTTGAAGCCATCAAGCAAGGTGAGAGTTTGATAGGTTTGGGCGCCGGCAACGTGGGGCTGGCCGGAGGTATCGTTCACGAGACCGGGAATGAAATTCAGTACCTCGCGGTAGTCGTGGGTCGCGGGATAGGGGATATCGATAATGTCCAGTCCGGAGATCTGCTCCTTGGAGGAAACCTGCGCGGCGTCGATGACTGGGGGAGACTCATTCACATTGACGACGGAGCGGACTTCTTCGAGGTGGGAAAGTGTGACATCCACAGCGGCGGTGACCTCCGGCTGAACCGAAGGCAGGACTGCGGCATAGAAGCCCTGCTTCTCGACCCGAAGCTGAAACGTGGCAGCGGGCAGGCCGGTGAAGGTGCAGCGTCCGGCGAAGTCGGTTTCGCAATGCAGCGGACTGGCCTGCGGGGCGGCGGTGAGGAGCACCAGGGCAGAGCGAACGGCGACGCCGTTTTCGTCGGTGACGATGATCTCGAGTTTGCGGGAAGCACTGGGCAGAGCGGGATGAGTTTGAGGGAGGCACGGGCAGGCGAAGAACATCAATGCGCCAACCCGGACAGCTATTGTCTCGACGAATGCGAAGCCACGCATGGAGCGACCTGCTCGCCCGAGAAGCTTAGGGAAACTCCAATCAAGTGTCAGCAGAAAGCATAAACCACAGGGTACACAGGGGTGCACGGAGGCCCCCAGGGACTTAATCAGAACATCCTTAGCTGGGCAAGATCTCCTTAAGCGCCCACTCAATCCTATCGGTTTCTTCGCGGATCACCCGGATCGATTGCTGGTTTTTCAAGGGGTGCGCCACCGTAGCGATTCCTTCCACCGCGCCTCGTATTTGATGATTGCGAGCCCAAATGAAGTTGAGCCTTGCTCTTCTCTCCTTGCGATTTCTATAAACGCCGCCGATAAACTTGGTGGCGAGCCAGGCAAAAACCAAACCAAACAGCACCTCAACCGGAATGCGATCGGTGGCGCCGTCGAACTCTGAAAACAAGAGTTTATAGACCGCTTCCCCCATCCCAAACGATGCGAACAATATAGTTACCCCAAACAAATATACTTTCAGGCGCTCCATGGGCTGCAAGCGAATGGAGTCGTCACTTCCGTCACGTGTCTGCAAAAATTTGATGGCCATCCTTCCCCCCAAGCGATCTATCAAGGTTCCCGAGATCGTAGTCAGCGGTACCAGCACCAGTCCCGCTGAAATGATAACTTGAAATTGCCATCAGCGGTGGGATTCTCTTTCGCCCGATTGGGCGCAAGCCAATGCCCACCCAGAGTCAAGGTCTTCGAGGTCGAAAAGGAAACTCCACTCAACCAGGATCTCATCGATGAATCGCAGAGACTTTTTGAAGACGAGTGCGCTGGCGTCGGCCGGCAGCTTGCTCACCCGCAGTTATGTTTCAGCGCAAACGATGGCGCCGACGCGAATCGCTGTTCGCACGCAAGCACGAGACAGCTTGAAAACACGGCTGGCAACGCGAGAACTGTTGAGCGGGCTGCGCACGCTGCATTCCGCGGCCGAGGTGAGGCAGACCAACGACGATGCCGTTGCAGGTGCAACGCTGCTGACACTTGCGCTCGATGCTACGCGCTTCAAGAAGACCGAAGACTATGAAATCGCCGCGTCAGGCCAGGGCACCGTCCTTCGTGCTGCGAGCGAACAGGCGCTCCTTTATGCAGTGTTCGACTTCCTGGAGCGGCAGGGGCTTGTCTTCGGTATCGATGGCACGACGGTGCCCATCGATCGTCCTGCCGGATTGAATCTGCCGACGCAAGGCCAGCCGTGGACGGCTTCGCCGCGCTTTGGCGTGCGCGGACTTCTGCCGTGGCCCGATTTTCTCAATTGCATCAGCGTTTATAACGACGAGGATTTCAAAGCATACTTCGCGGCCATGCTGCGCATGCGCTTCAACCTGTTTGGTCTGCATGTGTACACGCAAAATGAGCCGGGACCTCTGGCGGAGTCCTACTTGTCATTTGACTTTGCCGGCAGCGGCCACCGGGCGGCACTCGAAGACACGACGCTGACGAGTTGGGGATATCTGCCCCAACGCACCTCAACCTTCAAGATGGGTGCGGCGCAGTTTTTCGACACCGAAACTTTCGGTTCCGATGCCACGCGGCTCGGCGCAGATACTTGGGATATCGCCAGCCGCACGACGGCGATGATGCGCGCCGCCTTCAGCTTTGCCGGAGAGCTGGGAATCCGCACTGGCATTGGCTTTGAACCCTATCAGAACCCGGCGGAAATTGTGCGCGCCCTGCCTCCGGAAGCGCTTTCGCATCCCGGCGGTTTCATTGAGTCGAACACGGCGCGCGACCTGCTGGAGCGCCGGCTTGCCGACCTGCTGGAGCGTTATCCGATGGTGGACGATGTCTGGCTCTGGCAAGACGAGGGTGCGAATTGGGACAGCCGCGACAAGAACGTACCGCTGTCGACCGCGCCCTTTACTCAGGCCCACGACTTCTTGAAGAGGTATGCCCCTGACAAGCGGCTGGTGCTCGCCGGTTGGGGAGGCGTGACGCGGTATTTCGAGTCCCTGCATCAGCGCCTGCCCGAAGACATAGTCTTTTCCGCATTGAGCGACTCGCTGGGATGGGATCCCGTGAATGAAGTGTTTGGCAGATTGGGGAGCCGTGAGCGCTGGCCCGTTCCGTGGATTGAAGACGATCCGTCGATGTGGTTTCCCCAGTTTCGCGCCAGCCGCTTTGAGACAGATATGAAGCGGGCTCAGGATTTCGGTTGCCAAGGCGTGCTTGGAATTCACTGGCGGCACCGCGTTATCGATCCCACTGCGACCTACCTCGCGCGCGCCAGTTGGGACAGCCAACTCACGGCAACCGCCCACTACCGCGGCTTCTGCGCCGCACAGGCTTCCGGCGCACGGGCCGCGGAGCTGGCAACTCTGTTTGACGATTGCGACCGGAAGCATGCGATCTCAACGACGTTTCTGGGCAGTTACGACGCGGCGGGATTCGCGAATCGTGTCGAACTCGCAGGCGACTACAGCGAAGCTTTCAACTATGCGGACAATGAACCTGAGCTCTCCGGATTGCCGCGGCAGCGCGATACTGCTGAGCGCTTCCGCCAACTAGCATCCCGAGCTGCATCGCCCCTGGAACGTGATCGGATAGGGTACTTCGCAGGCTTTGTCGGCTTCATGGTTCCGTACTGCGACGCCTATGAGGTAGCTCACAAACTCGACGCTGTGTTACGGCATGCCGTGGAACTCAGGGCCGCGGGCAAGCAGGACGAGGCGCACGCGCAAGTTGTGCAAAGCGGTATTCCGCTCTGGCTGGCAATGGCCCCGCTGGTGCGAGCGGCCATGATTGAATACCAGGCGGTGATCGCAACGCGCAACGACCAGGGCCAACTGGCGTCCATGCAAAACAAGTTCGTTCGAATTTCGCTGGAGCGCCTTCGCCTCTCGATCAAAGAGTTTGTTGGTGAGTTGCCACCGGAAATGGATCAAGCCTATGCGGCGGCCATCTCACCCGAGGGAGCCAATCCACCTCGTCTGTTCATTCCCACTCGACCGTCACTTCTTAAAGCCGGCGAATCGCTCCGTATCTTCATCGTTGCTCCATGCCAGGTTGCTTCGGGCCATGAGGAAGTCGCCGAGGTCAAGCTGCTCACGCGGCGTCAAGGCACGCATCCATGGCGGAGTTCGGCAGCCGCCCATGCGGGGCGCAGTGTTTACACAGCGAGGCTCGGACCATTTGAGGCAGCCGACGGCACCATCGAGTATTGCGCAACTGTGCCATGCGGGTCACAGGTTCTCTGCGACCCGCCGCAAGCGCCTGTCAATTTCTACACCTTGAATATTCTGGATTAGTTCGAGCTTATTGGGTTGTGTGGCGGCTGGAGGTCGATCAATCGGCCTCGCGGGCTCGTTGCGCGCTTGTGGCAGGGATTGTGGTGCTCCCCCTGTCCGGGAGATGTGGCCGGCATGTTGGGGGCCATTGATCGGCTGCATTGTGCTTGAGCGCGCTTGCATCCGCGATTCCCGGTTCTTTTCCGGCAAGCGAGTGCAGATTCCAGAATCGAGACGGGTAGGGAAGGCAAGAGCGATGGGACGACGGCATCGTTGGACCGATAGCTGCTGTGGCAAAGCGCCTGCTTCCAAGCCAGTTTGTCCACGGCGCCGATTGCGCTGAGGCTGAGAGTCGTTTGGCGGCCAACGTGCACAAAAGATTAAGGCCCTCCCCCGCTGGCCACCGCGCTGGTACATCACCCTCCGGTCAGAAAATGCCGATAGATGTTAGGGGTGGTCCGATAGCGGGAGATCCCCATTGCTCGATTCAATTGCCGGAAAACTGGCAGCCATGATGTCCGAAAGGGAGGGTGGTCCCGGGATGATGAGGGAATGGCGACCTCAAGTTGGCGAACGAGCCACTCCTTGGCCGGCGAAGGATAGAACTCGGCGGTGGCGCGCGTTCCAGGCGGCGTTTGCTGGGCACTCGGCGGGGCACGTCCTAATCGCTACGATGCTTATGCTGCTGGGCCCGGCTGGTTCAGCCGCTCAGGAAACGCGAGCCGAGCCACAGCCCTTAGCGATCCTGACCACGGCCCATGCTGCCCACAGTCTGACGCTCGAGGAGGCGGCGCGGAAGTACCCCGTGCGTCTGCGCGCAACCGTAACTTACTATGATCCATACGTTGATCCGAGGCGCCCGGCCTTATTTGTCTCCGACTCTTCTGGCGGCATCTTTGTTGCCCTGTCATCTACACCGGCCGTTCCTTTGAAAGCGGGCGAATTGGTTGAAGTAACAGGCGTAAGTGGGACAGGGGATTATGCTCCAATCGTCAGAAGCTCTGGCGCGCGTGTGATCGGCGCGTCCCAGTTGCCTTCGAGCGCTCCGAGAGTGACCATGACCGAGATGCTGACCGGAGCGGAGGACGGTCAGTGGGTGGAGATCGAAGGGGTGGTGCATTCCGTTCTGGAGTCTGGAAGAAACATAACTCTGCTTCTGGCCCTTAGCGACGGCGTCTTAGCCGCCACGACCGTAAGGGAATCTGGCGCGGATTACACAAGTCTGATCGATGCCAAGGTGAGGCTTCGCGGCAACGCGGCCCCACTGTTCAATCACCAGCTTCAGATGACGGGGGCTCACGTGATGTTTCCCAATCTCACGCAGGTGAGAATTGAGGAGCCCGCGCCTGCCCATCCTTTCGCCTTAGCGGTCGAGCCAGTCGGCGGTCTGCTGCGCTTCACTCCCAATCCCGCCTTGCATCATCGCGTCCACATTCGTGGGATTGTCACCCTGGCCTGGCCTGGCCGATTGCTCTGCATTCAGGACGGTCTGCATGGTCTCTGTGCCCAGACACACCAGACCACGTCTCTGGACCTCGGAGAACTGGCCGATGTCATCGGCTTTCCCATGATCGGCGAGTTTAACCCCACCTTGACTGACGCAGCTTACAAAGCAGCGGGCAGTCGCCGACCGTCTCCGGCCCTGGCCATCACCGCCGACCAGGCGCTGCGGGGCGATCACGACTCCGCGTTAGTGGAGCTGGAGGGCCAGCTGATTGGGGAGGACAAGTCCGCCAACGACCCTACGATCATGTTGTCTTCCGGGAATTTTGTCTTTTCCGCCGTCTTGCCCGCACAATCCGGCGCGCGCGCGCTGCCCACGTGGCAGGAAGGAACCAGATTTCGAATTACTGGAATCTGTGTGTTGCAGGGCAATGCCAAAGAGAGTGCGCCGGGGGAAGGTTTTGCGGTGCCTATGTCGTTTCGCATCCTGACGCGCTCGCCGCAGGATGCTGTGGTTCTCCAAAAGCCGTCGTGGTGGACTCCGGTCCGTGCCATGTCCGTACTAGGCGCGGCGATGGTGCTCACTCTGGTGGTCCTGGCTTGGGTGGTCGTGCTGCGGAAACGAGTCCATGAGCAGACACACACCATCCGGCAGCAACTTCAGGAGGCGGCCAAGCTCCGGAAGGCAGCCGAAGGAGCCAACCGGGCCAAGAGCGAGTTTCTGGCCAACATGAGCCACGAGATTCGGACTCCGATGAACGGCATCCTGGGGATGACCGATCTGGCGCTGGACACGGAGTTGACGGAGGAACAGCGCGGTTACCTGGAAATGGTCAGGAGCTCAGGGGCGCGGCTGCTCACCCTGATCAACGACATCTTGGACTATTCCAAGATCGAGGCGGGAAAGATCGTGCTGGATCGGCAGCCCTTCAATGTTGAGGAGGTGGCGGGCGATGCCATGAATAGCATGGCCATTCTGGCACACAAGAAGGGGTTGGAGTTGGCCCTCAGCATTGCGCCCGAGGTGCCGCTCGAAATCGTGGGCGATTCCTTGCGGTTGCGGCAGGTGTTGTTGAACCTGGTGGGGAATGCGATCAAGTTCACGGAGCAAGGGGAAGTGGTGGTGAACGTCAGCCTGGAGCCGAGCGGGCCCGGAGATCCGCTTTTGCACTTTGCGATCCGGGATACCGGGATGGGGATTCCACCGGAGATACAAGGCAAACTGTTTCATGCCTTTGAGCAGGGGGATTCTTCGACGACGCGGCAGTTTGGGGGCACGGGGTTGGGGCTGGCGATCTCGAAGCAGATCGTGGAGTTGATGGGCGGAGGAGTGTGGCTGGAAAGCACGCCCAAGGTGGGTTCGGTATTCCACTTCACGATAAGTTTTGGGACAGTGGCCGCAGCGGGCGCAGGCCGGATCGCGCCGGCGGCGCTGAAAGAACTGCGGGGGTTGTCGTTGCTGATTATCGACGACAATGCGACCAATCGGTGCGTTCTGGGCAAGATCACGAAGCGATGGCAAATGCAACCCGAGGAGGCAGCTTCCGGGTTGGAGGGACTGCAGAAGCTGGAAGAAGCGTTGGTTTCGGGTCACCCGTATCGCCTGGTTCTGCTCGACGAGAAGATGCCGGAAATGGACGGCTTCGAGGTGATTCGCCGGGTCCGGGCGCAGCCGGAACTGAAGGACGCGATCATCATGATGCTGACCTCGGCCGACCAGAGCTTGGCCATGGCGAAGTGCCGGGAACTGGGGGTGGGGACGTGCCTGATCAAGCCGATCAAAGCCTCGACCCTGCTGCTGTCGATCCGGCGGGTTCTGGGAAAACCGCAGGCGGAAACGGTAGCTCCTCCGCTGCCGGCGAGCGCGCCTGCCGCCGGATTTCCGCTGCGCATACTGGTGGCCGAGGACAATGCGGTGAATCAGAAGCTGGCCCTTGCGCTGCTGGAGAAAGCCGGCCATCGGGTATCGCTGGCGATAACGGGCGCGGATGCGGTGAGCCGGTGGCGGGAGGGCGATTTCGATCTGATTCTGATGGACGTGCAGATGCCCATACTGGACGGCCTCGAGGCCACGCGACAGATTCGCGAGCAAGAGAAAACGATGGGGAGCCATGTGCCGATTGTGGCCATGACGGCGCACGCCATGGCTGGGGATCGCGAACGCTGTTTGCAGGCGGGGATGGACGACTATCTGTCGAAGCCGATTCACCGTCCGGAACTGCTGGCCATGCTAGCCCGGCGAGGTGCGAATCGAGCCGCCGGCCGGTCAGAACGCCCATCAGAACGCGATTCAGAAGCAAAGAACACCTGTGAGACTGCGGCGAACGAGGTCTTGGATCGGGCGGAACTTCTGAGCCGGCTGGAAGGGGACGAGCAACTTCTCCGGGAGTTGATCGACGCTTTTCTGGACGAATCCGGGCCCCTGATGCAGCAAGTTTCAGACGCGGTAACGAGCCAGGATGCAGCCGGTCTGGAACGCACGGCGCACAAACTGAAGGGCACGGTGAGTATTTTCGGCAGCCGGACAGCGACGCAAGCGGCACAGGGGTTGGAGACGATGGGGCGGGAGCGGGATCTGCGCCAGGGGGAAGAAGGGTGGGCGCGGTTGAAAGAGCAGATGGAAGCGCTGGAAAAAGCGTTGGTGGAGTTGAGGCAGGAAACATGTCCAGAGTTCTGATCGCGGATGACGATCGAATATCGTGCAAGTTGCTCGGCAGCCTGCTGACCAAGTGGGGATACCAGGTCGAGATCGTGTACAACGGCGTGGACGCGCAGCGCGAACTGCTGAAACCGGACGCTCCCCGCCTGGCGATTCTGGACTGGATGATGCCGGGTTTGGACGGCACGCAAGTTACATTCGAGCGGGAAAGAGGCTTGAGTGTTTCGGGCACCAAGAGAGTTCCATATGGGGGATGAATACGTCGGGTTCGACTTGGCGTCGACGGCTCGGGGGGATCTAGTGCCCGCGCCGGAACTGGTTGCTGGGGTCCAGTCCCACATTTTGAAGGGTCTGGCTTGCGTTTTCAAACCGATGCCGCCCCGCCCGTCAACACAGCCTGACATTTGCCGGTCGTTTTGGCGCTGTAGTTTCGATGATGGCTCCGCGCCGAGTCTTCGCGCCTGCGCATGTGTGCTGATGCTGCTTCTGAGTTCGGCCACGGCACTGCTGGGACTTGACCCCGGCAGGCACATTGACCAGTACGGCCACGACGTCTGGACGTCACAAGGTGGTCTCCCAGGCGGCGCTGTCTATCAGATCCTGCAGTCGGCTGATGGATATCTGTGGCTGAGAACTTCCGCGGGCCTGGTTCGATTTGATGGAGTGCGCTTCGTTGTGATGGACGCGGCGATTGGAAGCGAACCGGTCCAGGCCATTTCTTTGAGCGCGGATGGCGATCTACTGATACGGACGACGTCGAGAACGATTCTCTTCAAGAAGGGATCGTTTTCGGACTATCTGCCTCCTGCCCCGCTGCCGGATGGCGGCATTCTGACGCTTTTCGAGAGTCGGGAGCACCAGGTGTTTGTGGGGTCGGACGACTTCCTTTATCGTATCCAACCCAGCGGCCCCCAGTTGCTGCTGCGGGGGACAGCCTGGATCAACGCCTTCCTACAGGATGAGGCAGGAAAACTGTGGATCGGCGGTTCGGCGGGGATTTATCGCTATGACGCCGCTGCCATCTCTATTGCATTGGCCGTCAAGTCGAGGGCGGTTAATGCTTTGGCAGAAGATCATGAGCGCACCCTGTGGGCCGGCACCGACCGTGGCCTCTTTCGAGTGAAGCGCGACGGCACCGATCTCGCGCCGCTCCGTGATCCAGTGATGCGGGGTGCAGTGAACGCAATTCTCGAAGACCGCCAAGGCAACCTCTGGATTGGAACAAATTCCGGTTTGGCTCGCCGCAAGGGCGATCAGCTTACGCGGTTCAATTCCGTGGACGGCTTGACGGATGACAAGGTTCTGTCGCTCTACGAGGACCGGGAAGGAAGTGTCTGGGTCGGGACAACAGGTGGCTTGGATCGCTTCCGTGACACCAAGGTCACGACATTCACAACCAAGGATGGTCTTTCATCCGACGACGTCGCGTCGGCGATCGAGACGCATGACGGATCCCTTTATGCCTTCTGCAAACCTGGAGGGTTGGCGCGCATCAAGGACGGGATGGTGAGCAGAGTTACAGAAAAACCACCCCGGCCCTATTACGGAGATGCTCTCTTCGAGAGCAAGGACGGCAGCGTGTGGATTGGCACTACCGGCGGCCTAACCCGTTTCAAGGACGGTAAGTTTTCTCTCTATAAGGGCGGAGGGCGGCTCTCCAACCACTTCATTTCCGCCATCAGCGAAGATGACGAGAGCCTGATTGTGACCACCTCCGAGATGCTTGCATTGCGCGTGAAGGGCGACCACATTCTGCCCTTCACGCTGCACGGCCAGACCACGCCGCTTTCGACGCCCGGCAACTACACCTTCACTATCTACCGCGATCCGTCGGGGACGATGTGGTTTGGCACGGTGCAGGGGCTGTTCAAGTTTGTCCCCGGCGAATCTCCCGTGAAGGCGCGTCAGGATGGCATCGATTTCCCGGTAACGTCGATTTCCGACGACCAGCGGGGAAGCCTCTGGCTGGGTGGCCGGACGTCCGGACTTGTCCGGTTCCGCATCCGCGACGGGCGAGTGACACACTATGGCAAGAAGGACGGTCTGTTCGACGGCTACCCGTCGCGCGCTCTCCCCGATGACGAGGGCAACCTCTGGATCAGCACCTCCAACGGCATCTACATGGCCAATGGGAGGGACTTGGACGACTTTGCCGATGGGCGCGTCTCGGTTGTGCGCACAACTATTTATGGGACCGCCGATGGCATGAAAACGACTGAAGCGTCACCGCCAGCAAGCCAGCCGGGAGGCTGGAGGACCCGCGACGGCATGCTGTGGTTCGCCACCGCCAGGGGCATCGTCGCCGTTGATCCCAACCATCTTGTACTCAATGGCCTGATTCCCTCTGTAGTCGTCGAAGGCGTGGTAGCAGATAACCGCCCGGTGGCCCGCGGAAGCGCTCAGATCCCGCCGGGCAAGGGCAACATCGAGTTCCATTACACGGCTCTGAGCCTGCGGCTTCCCGACCGGGTTAGATTCAAGTATCGGCTGGAAGGCTACGATCGCGATTGGGTGGATGCCAGCCCGCGTCGCGTGGCATATTACACCAATCTACCTCCCGGACGGTACCGTTTCAGGGTCATCGCCGCCAATGACGATGGCCTGTGGAATGAGGAAGGCGTCGCGGTAACCTTTGTTCTCCAGCCCCACTTCTATCAAACCGCGTGGTTCTATGTCCTGTGCGGACTGACTATCATCTTGGTGGCCATTGCGGGGCAGCGGGTGTACACGCGCCGCCTGCGTGCCCGTGCCCAAGAACTCAGCAGGATGGTTGACGAACGCACGAAGGACTTGCAAGCTTCACGGAAGGCAGCCGAAGGAGCCAACCGGGCCAAGAGCGAGTTTCTGGCCAACATGAGCCACGAGATTCGGACTCCGATGAACGGCATCCTGGGGATGACCGATCTGGCGCTGGACACGGAGTTGACGGAGGAACAGCGCGGTTACCTGGAAATGGTCAGGAGCTCAGGGGCGCGGCTGCTCACCCTGATCAACGACATCTTGGACTATTCCAAGATCGAGGCGGGAAAGATCGTGCTGGATCGGCAGCCCTTCAATGTTGAGGAGGTGGCGGGCGATGCCATGAATAGCATGGCCATTCTGGCACACAAGAAGGGGTTGGAGTTGGCCCTCAGCATTGCGCCCGAGGTGCCGCTCGAAATCGTGGGCGATTCCTTGCGGTTGCGGCAGGTGTTGTTGAACCTGGTGGGGAATGCGATCAAGTTCACGGAGCAAGGGGAAGTGGTGGTGAACGTCAGCCTGGAGCCGAGCGGGCCCGGAGATCCGCTTTTGCACTTTGCGATCCGGGATACCGGGATGGGGATTCCACCGGAGATACAAGGCAAACTGTTTCATGCCTTTGAGCAGGGGGATTCTTCGACGACGCGGCAGTTTGGGGGCACGGGGTTGGGGCTGGCGATCTCGAAGCAGATCGTGGAGTTGATGGGCGGAGGAGTGTGGCTGGAAAGCACGCCCAAGGTGGGTTCGGTATTCCACTTCACGATAAGTTTTGGGACAGTGGCCGCAGCGGGCGCAGGCCGGATCGCGCCGGCGGCGCTGAAAGAACTGCGGGGGTTGTCGTTGCTGATTATCGACGACAATGCGACCAATCGGTGCGTTCTGGGCAAGATCACGAAGCGATGGCAAATGCAACCCGAGGAGGCAGCTTCCGGGTTGGAGGGACTGCAGAAGCTGGAAGAAGCGTTGGTTTCGGGTCACCCGTATCGCCTGGTTCTGCTCGACGAGAAGATGCCGGAAATGGACGGCTTCGAGGTGATTCGCCGGGTCCGGGCGCAGCCGGAACTGAAGGACGCGATCATCATGATGCTGACCTCGGCCGACCAGAGCTTGGCCATGGCGAAGTGCCGGGAACTGGGGGTGGGGACGTGCCTGATCAAGCCGATCAAAGCCTCGACCCTGCTGCTGTCGATCCGGCGGGTTCTGGGAAAACCGCAGGCGGAAACGGTAGCTCCTCCGCTGCCGGCGAGCGCGCCTGCCGCCGGATTTCCGCTGCGCATACTGGTGGCCGAGGACAATGCGGTGAATCAGAAGCTGGCCCTTGCGCTGCTGGAGAAAGCCGGCCATCGGGTATCGCTGGCGATAACGGGCGCGGATGCGGTGAGCCGGTGGCGGGAGGGCGATTTCGATCTGATTCTGATGGACGTGCAGATGCCCATACTGGACGGCCTCGAGGCCACGCGACAGATTCGCGAGCAAGAGAAAACGATGGGGAGCCATGTGCCGATTGTGGCCATGACGGCGCACGCCATGGCTGGGGATCGCGAACGCTGTTTGCAGGCGGGGATGGACGACTATCTGTCGAAGCCGATTCACCGTCCGGAACTGCTGGCCATGCTAGCCCGGCGAGGTGCGAATCGAGCCGCCGGCCGGTCAGAACGCCCATCAGAACGCGATTCAGAAGCAAAGAACACCTGTGAGACTGCGGCGAACGAGGTCTTGGATCGGGCGGAACTTCTGAGCCGGCTGGAAGGGGACGAGCAACTTCTCCGGGAGTTGATCGACGCTTTTCTGGACGAATCCGGGCCCCTGATGCAGCAAGTTTCAGACGCGGTAACGAGCCAGGATGCAGCCGGTCTGGAACGCACGGCGCACAAACTGAAGGGCACGGTGAGTATTTTCGGCAGCCGGACAGCGACGCAAGCGGCACAGGGGTTGGAGACGATGGGGCGGGAGCGGGATCTGCGCCAGGGGGAAGAAGGGTGGGCGCGGTTGAAAGAGCAGATGGAAGCGCTGGAAAAAGCGTTGGTGGAGTTGAGGCAGGAAACATGTCCAGAGTTCTGATCGCGGATGACGATCGAATATCGTGCAAGTTGCTCGGCAGCCTGCTGACCAAGTGGGGATACCAGGTCGAGATCGTGTACAACGGCGTGGACGCGCAGCGCGAACTGCTGAAACCGGACGCTCCCCGCCTGGCGATTCTGGACTGGATGATGCCGGGTTTGGACGGCACGCAAGTCATCAAAGCCCTGCGAGCCATTCACCGTGAGTCTTACACCTACGTATTGCTGCTGACGTCGAAAGGACAGAAGGAAGATATCCTGGAGGGTCTGGATGCGGGGGCGGACGACTATTTGAAAAAACCGTTCGACGCCCAGGAGTTGCGAGCCCGGCTTCGCGTTGGCAGCCGAATCCTCGATCTGGAACGCCGCTTGGTGTGCGCTCTGGAGACGGCGGAATATCGTGCGACCCATGATTTTCTCAGCGGCATCTATAACCGGGCAGCGATCCTCGAGTTGCTGAACCGGGAGGCGTCGCGTTGTGAACGCGCGGGCCAGAAGATGAGCGTGCTGATGGTGGATGTCGATCACTTCAAGGCGGTCAACGATACTTATGGGCATCTGGTGGGCGACGAGGTGATCAAACAGCTCGCTCTGCGAATGGCGTCGGCGCTGCGGCCATACGATTCGGTCGGGCGCTTTGGGGGCGAAGAGTTTCTGATTCTGGTTCCGAATTGCGCACTCAGCGAGGCCATGGTGGTCGCGGAGCGGTTACGCCTGAGCGTGGCGGCGGACAAGATGGCGATCGAACAGTTTGCCATCCCGGTTACTGTCAGCGTCGGTGTGAGCACCATCAAGGCAGCCAAGCTGGACATGAACCTGGCCTTGCAGGCAGCCGATTTAGCCCTGTACGAAGCGAAGAACAAAGGCCGAAACCGAGTCGAGTGCTGCGCTCCGTCCGAGCTGGCAGCCAAGAATACCTCTGAAGATTCTCCTTGTCTCAAAGGATGATGCCCGCATTACGCGGCAGGACGGCGTAGGGTCACCCCCAAGCGAGCTCTCGGATCACACACCGCGTCTGACAACGCCATCGATTTGATACGCTCAAAGGGATGAGTCACGATAATTCGACCCGGTCGACCCAATCATCCGGAAGTCTGGTGAGCTGATGCGCGACTTCTTCAATCTGCTCAGCCGGAATCGCAATTATCGCTTTACCTGGACGGGCCAGATTGTCAGCGAAATTGGCGACCATTTCAACAACATCGCCGTCTTCGCGTTGGCCATGGCGCTTACCCATTCAGGACTGGTTGTCACCGGCGTGCTCCTGGCGCGCGCCATTCCGGCCATCACGATGGGGCCGATCGCTGGTGTGCTGCTCGATCGCTTTGATCGCAAACGGATCATGATTGCGAGCGATCTCATGCGCGCGCTGGTGGCGCTCGGCTTCATCTTCGCGGTGACGTCGCACCGCATCTGGGTGCTTTACTTGTTCAGTGCACTGCTTATGGTGGCCTCGCCCTTCTTCACGGCGGGGCGTTCTGCAATCCTGCCCACAATTGCGAGCCCGGAAGAAATCCACACCGCCAACTCGCTGACGCAGACCACACAGTGGATGACGCTGACGGTGGGAACCTTTCTCGGCGCCACGGTGGTCGCCATCGGCTACAAATGGGCATTTGTCTTCAATGCCCTCTCGTTTGTCTTCTCCGCCTGGTGCATCGGGCGCCTGCGAGCGCCGGATGCGGCAGGCTTTCGCGCCAAGCGCAAGCTGTTGGCTGAAGATGAGGTGATCCGTCCCTGGCACGAGTATCGCGAAGGCCTAGGCTACATGCGCTCGGTGCCGCTGGTGCTTGCCATCGCGCTGCTTTCGGTGGGTTGGGCCACGGGAGGCGGCGCGGCGCAGATCCTGTTCACTCTTTTCGGCGAAGTGGTCTTCAATCGGGGAGCTTCAGGTATTGGGATCATCTGGGGCTGTGCCGGCCTGGGTCTGCTTCTCGGTGGGGCTTTCGCCCACTGGCTTGGCCGACGGATCTCTTTCGATGCCTACAAGCTCACCGTCTTTATCGACTACATCGTCCATGGAGCCGCCTACGTTCTCTTTAGCCGCGCGCAGCACTTTGACCTGGCTCTCCTTTTCATCTTACTGTCGCGCAGCGGCATGGCTGTGAACTCGGTCCTGAACTACTCCTATCTCTTGCGCACGGTTCCCAACCGCTATCGAGGACGCGTCTTCGCCACCATCGAGACGCTGACTTGGACCATGATGATGATATCGATGATGGGCGCCGGGATCGCTTCCACCCACTACAGTCCGCGCCTGATCGGCACGGTCGCAGGGTTGCTCAGTTCAACCACGGCGATCTTCTGGGGCTGGGCGAACTGGAGCGGACACCTCCCTCTTCCCGAAGTCGCGGGAAGCGGGCAACCTGCGGAGGAGGTTCATCCGGATCGCACGGTTTAAAGAGGAAGTCAAAGGCTCTAACCACGGGGCACACAGAGCATCACGGGGGGAAGTCAGCGAATCATCAACGTCGATCTTCTTGACGCACTACATGAGTTCCGCAAGATCATAAGCGGGAAAGCCTGCGCATCGTGCGCAACCGGTCAGGCGCGGCGCTTGGCGGGGCGGCTGGGCAATATCTTCGGTTGCTTTTCAGACCACCGGCCGAGGCGGAATCTTTTTTCATAACCGGTGGACTTGTTGGAAATCGCCACGGCCAGATTGCCGCTACTGTCGCAGGTGTAGGTTTCCTCAACGACAAAGTCCGCCGCTGCCTGGGTTCGCCTCACGGGCACCGCAGCCAAGTCCGGCGAGCCCTGCAGACCTCGGTCAAAGGGGAATCGGATGTCGTCCCACTCGGCAATTTCTCCTACCGGACGGCCGTCCGGCGCCAGCCGCGCGCATTCCAGATAGCGGAAATGTCCGACATTGTGGGCCGGGCGGTAAGAACGCACGCTTCGAAGCGGGGGTTGTTTGGGGCCCGGCAACTCCGTGCCGCGGGGGAACACCAGATCGAAGACAACGTCGCGCCCTTCGTCCGCCTCTCGCCACAATCCGAAATTCCGCATGAACCGGTCGCGCAGCGCGCAGCCGGATTGGGCATCCGCCCGGATCGCCAATCCGATGGCAGTCGCCGATCGCATGTAGGCCGAGCGCCGCACCCGCCTTCCATAACTCTCACGCAGTACGCGTGCGACCGGCGGCAACTCCGAACCACCACCGGTGACATAAAGGGAATCGAGGGGGTGTTCCGGATGTGCCGCCAGCAGTTCATCGACGACGACGCGGGTCGACTCGATCAGCGGCCTGCAGCGTTCGTAGAACGCGCTCGCGCTGACGGGAACCTCGCTCCAGTTGTGCCGAACACGCTCGAGATCAATATTCAGTTTGCGTGTGTTGGGACTGAGCGCTTCCTTCTTCTCGCGGCATTCGTCCAGGAGCACGAACCACTCCCCGGCGGAGAGGCTATCCCTTTCGTCGAGACAGATTCCGGCGGCATCCAGAGCCAGTTCCGCGAGAATCTCGTCAAAATCGTCGCCTCCCAACGTTGGAATGCCGTCGGAGGCGACAATGGAGTGCTCGCCGTCGCCCAGTTCGATGAGCGAAGCGTCGAACGTGCCGCCTCCCAAATCGTAGACCAGGAGCCGGCCCCCGGAACGGCCCTTGCGGTTTACCAGGTCCCGATGGGCGAATTCAACCGCTGCCGCCGAGGGTTCGTTCAACAGTCCCAGAACTTCGAACCCCGCCTCGCGAGCGGCTTCGGTGGTAAGAAAGCGCTGATTGCTGTTGGCATTGGCCGGCACTCCCAGCATTGCTTCCAGGGGCTTGGTGCCATCGTCCGGCAAGGTGGAATGCTCGCGCAGTTGCAGGCGCAAAGCCGCCATCATTTCCTGCAGCAGTTGCGCGACTCCAAAAGCCTGGCCTCCGATCTCTATTCGCGACTCAGGACCGGCGTCCTTCAAACAACGTTTCAGCGAGCGGATCACTGTCCAGCCGGGTTGCCCTTGCCGCAGCCATGCGTCCCAGCCGTAAAGGCGCCGGTCTCCACGCACGGCGATGAGGGGAGGAAACCACTCACGGGAGTTCCCATCCGGAGTTTCGAAGTTGATGAGAGGATAGTTGCCGCGGTCCACGGCCGCAGCCACAACTCGCGTAGTACCGAAATCTATGCCGACTTTCACTGATGAACGAACTCCGTTCTAATGCAATCCCTGGGCCAACGATCAGGCTGAGTCCCTGCCAACGGAACTGCCCCGTTGGTTTCATTCTAGACTGAAACTTCCTATTTGGTGCCTAAAGACGGAGAGGTTTCACAGATCCTAGAACTTCAGTCCGACAGCGCCGCTGAGGAAAGTGGCGAGGGGGGACATCTTGCGGCAGGCGGCGGCGAAGGTCGACATGAACTTGGGGCCGCAGACTTGATGGTCGGTGAACTCCACGGCAGTGCCGAGATCGCGCAGCTTGAGGTCTTCAACGAATTCGTGATCGGCGGGGAATCCGCGTGGGGAGCGGCTGAGCTTGCTGGCATCGTCCCAGTTGAGAAGTTTGCGGACCTTACGCCATTCCTCGGGGCGCGACACGATGGCGGTGCGGACTTTGAGCAGGGTCGGCGGCTCGGGATGCCACAGGCCGCACGCGGCGAAACAGCCTCCGTGCTCAAGATGGAGATAAAAGCCGGGAGAGTGAACGTCCTTGCCGCGGTGGGAGAAGCGCATGGCGGCGTGAGTTTTGTAAGGACGCTTGTCGTAAGAAAAGCGCGTGTCGCGGTGAATGCGAAATAGCGATCCGCGCGACGGCCGGGAATCGGCGACAAGATGAGGCGAAATTTCGTAGAGGGGCGCGGCGAAGTCTGCGATAAAGCGCAGGGCCGGCTGGCGCACCAGGCTCTCGTATTCGTCCTTGTGGGCTAGGAACCAGTCGCGGTTGTTGTTGCGCTTGAGGCGGGCGAGAAAGCGGAAGAGTTCAGCGCTGAAGTAAACGGGCATTGGAAATAAGGTAAGAAGGAGCCGGGAAAAAGTAAAGGGCCGAGATCAGGGACAGACTCGCAGTCGAGGGAGCAATTCCTGCGGATACTGTTCAAGGAAAAGCGCCGCTTCGAGCAATGTACGAATTTCAGCAGACCCCGCAGGTGGGGCAAGCGTCCGGCTTCGACTGCTCCGGTCCACTTCCCCATTGCCCCATCTGTCGGGCGCCCGTCGCGGTAAGCATGGAGAATTTACGATCTGACCCTCCCCCGAGGTTCTTTCTCCATGTCGCCTACGCGCAGCTCAAGCACGAGTGAAAAACCCTTGTGTCAACTCCGCGGGCTTGTTACGCTATTGGGCTCGTCGGCGAACGGCTTTTTTGCCGACTATGAGTTTTGTCAGAACCTCGGGCAGATGTCATGAAAGCGGCACTCAAGAGTTCTCAATTTTTATAAATGTCTCCAAAGTGTTGGCAGTGAAGGCTCTAATTCAATTTGCGGGATACCAGCTTGACCCCGACGCCCGCTCGCTCCGGCGCGATAACCGCCCGATTGCGCTCAATCCTAAGACCTTCGATCTGCTCCTGTATCTGGTGACGCACCCGCATCAGGTGGTCACCAAGGACCAGTTGCTGACCGCTGTCTGGCCCGACTCCTTTGTCGAGGAGAGCAATCTCACCCAGCATGTTTTTCTGCTGCGCAAGGCCATGGCCACCAACCAGCAAGCTGACCCCATTGTGGTTACAATTCCAGGCAAGGGATACCAGTTCACGGCGACGGTCGAGCCGGTTCCCCGGGAAGGTGCGACCCGGGTGGGAGGCGAGCAAATGCTCGAGTCCGCCCAATCCGAGACCGGCATGGTGGTCGAGGGGGAGACCGACGGCGAGTCGCCGGTTCCGGCGGCACTGCCGGTTCCGCACCAGCGCCGTGGCCGCTGGTTTTGGGCTAAGGTGGTGGCGACTGCCGGCGCTCTGGCGGTGGTCACCGCCGCTGGCTATTTCAGCTACAAGGAATTCGGAAATGCCCCGTCCAACAGCGCTGTCTCCATTGTGGTTCTGCCCTTCATAAATCTGACTGGCGATCCCTCCAAGGAATACTTGTCCGACGGGGTTACCGAGGAGATGATTACCGGACTTGCGCGATCCGAGGGCGGCCAATTGCGGGTGATCGCGCGGACCTCGGCGATGTCCTATAAGTCCACCAATAAGACCATCCGGCAAATTGCCCAGGAACTGGGCGTGCAGTATGTTCTCGAAGGCAGCGTGCAATCCGAGGGAGACCATCTCCATGTAACCGCACAGTTAATTCGTGGTGACGATCAAACGCATGTCTGGGCCGATACTTTCGATGGGGACACGGGGCAGATTCTGAAATTTGAAAACCACCTGACCGGCTCCGTCGCGCACTCTCTGTCGCTGACATTGCTCGCCGGAAAGACGACGGAACACATCCCGGTCAACAACGCCGCGCACGATGCCTACCTGCAAGGGCTCTACTACGTTGCGCAGCGCTCCCGGACTGGGTTGAACAGTGCTCTACAGAGTTTCGGAACGGCTGTCGCTCAGGATCCACAGTATGCGCGCGCTTATGCGGAGCTGGCCATCACCTACAATCTGATGGGCCAGTATAGCTTTATGGACGCCACTCAGGCGCATAGCCAGGCCAAAGCCGCTGCCCTGCAGGCGATCGCCGCGGACCCAGACCTGGCTGAGGCTCATGCCGCATTGGGGCTTAACAAATGGTTCTATGAGTGGAATCCTGCCGCGGCGGAAAAGGAACTCCTTCAGGCTATTCAGTTGGAACCCACCAATGTGGACGCTCGCCACTGGTATGCCTTGGTGCTGATGACCAGCGGACATTTGCCCGACGCCGAAAAGCAGATGCGCGTGGCTTTGGCGCTGGATCCGAAGGCGCTGATCCTGCGCACAAATCTAGGCTGGCTCCACTACATGGACCGACAATATCCGCGGGCCATCCAGGAAATACAGTCGGTGGTGAACGAGAATCCCGATTTTCTTACCGCGCATTACAAACTCTGGTGGGCCTATTCGGTGACCGGAGACGTTCCCCATGCCTGGAAGGAACTCGATGCAATCGCGCACGTAATTTTCACCCCTGACAATGAAAAAGGAATCGTTGCGGTGTATGAGAGACAGGGATACGCCGCATCACTGAAAGCCGTGACCTCCTCCGGTGACGGGACCTACTTGAAGAGTCTCGTAGATGACGCGCGCTGCATGAGTTTTGCCGGCGATAAAGCGGGAGCTCTGGAATTCCTTGATCGCGCGTTGCAAGACAGGGAAGGCTGGATGGTCTTTTTGGAAAGCGATCCGGCATTCGATTCGCTGCGCTCGGATCCGAAATACTCCAGGCTGGTGCAAGAAGTCCGTTCCGTGTCGAACAGTTTCCAGTGAGCGCACCGCTCCGGCGCTCCATGTTATTCGGAGCCCATGCCAATCTCTCGACAATCGAGAAGCTCCGGTTCTCTAGTTCGCGCTATATTCCGGTGGAATCGCCGCGGCTACAGAATACTCATTCGCTCAGCCGGTAGCGGGCGAGCGCCATCATCTCTCCGAATATGTATTGGAAATCGAGGTCGGCGGCGAGTTCGACATGCCGCGACAGTCCCGCAATCTTCCGCAAGCGCGCATGACGCGTGGAGGGCGTGAGCAGCAACGTGCGCAGGCCGCGCAGCGCACTGTTGCCCACCGGTTCTACTGCCAGGTCCTCGGGCAGCAGTCCGATGGCGCGTGCGCTTGTTTGGCGGATGTAATTGCCGAACGCGCCCGCCAGGTAAAGTCTTTCGACGCCTTGGCCGGCGATCATGCGCAGACCCGCCGCCATCGCGCCTTTGGCCAGTTGCAGTTCGCGAATATCGCTCTGCGACAGTGACACGCCCGCGGCCAGCGGCAAGCGCTTGCCGGCGTTGGTCAGGCGGCCGTTGGCGGCGATCAGGCCTAGTTCGACGCCGCACGCTGCCGCGTCCACGAGGCCGCTGCCGCAGATGCCGCGCGCCGGGCCGCCGCCGATGACGTGGCAGTCGAGGCCGCCGTCGCGCACATGCACCGTATCGATCGCACCCGTGCCCGCACGCATCCCCACGCCAATGCGCCCGCCTTCAAAAGCCGGGCCAGCCGCGGTTGACGCACACACAATTCCTTGGGCCGACCCAACCACTATTTCACCATTGGTGCCGATGTCGAACAGCGCGCAGGGCCGCGTCTGCTCGTCGAGTTGCGTGGCCACGATGCCGCACAGCAGATCGCTGCCGACGAATCCGCCCAGGCAGGGCAGGAATTCGGCCGGCCCCGGCCATCCGAAGTCAGAACTCTCGAAGCGATAGGCGCCGAGTGTGGGTGAGGCGAACGGTGTGTGCGTCAGCGGCTCCACGTCGAGGCCGCAGAAGAAATGGTGCATCGCCGTATTGCCCGCCACCAGCACCTCTTGGAGCGGCTCGACGCCCAGCATTCCTCCGAGCGTTTCGCGGATGAGGCGGCCCAGTTCGCCCGGCCGGTGCAATTCGTACTGCAGGCGGCTCATCACGTCGGCCCCGTAGCGAGCCTGCGGGTTGAGCGCGGTCTCGACCCGCTGAACTTCGCCGCTGCTGAGATCGACTACCTGGACGACGAGCGTGGTCGTGCCTAAGTCGATAACCGCACCCTGCCCAGCGCGCGGCTCGATGGGCACCCGCGCGTCGTCGGTGAGCACGCGCAGGGACCACTGTTCCACTTCGACCACAACGGGTCCCGCTGCGGACGCACAGCAGGCCAGGCGCCAGCCCTCGCGGATTTCTTTTTCGGTGAGCGCTTCCCGCATCGTCGAGGTGACCGGCACCTCGCCGGCGAGCACCCGCACTTTACAACCGCCGCAGGCATTCTCGCCGCCGCAGGGGAATTCGACGCCCGCCGCAAAGAGCTGATCCGCCAGCGTCTGCCGCGCTTGGGGATGGAGTTCGAGCTTCACGAATGGCTGCGCGCAAACCGAGTCATGGCTTCACTGTCATAGCTTCACCTTTATCACACCGGTGTCGTAGCTGGCCACGATGCGTTGGCCCGGTTCGGCGACCACAAATTCAGCTTCCGCCCACTCGCCCTCGACCATGCGGCGCAGCCACGCCAGGTTTCCTGACAGCCGTTCGAAGTTCCAGCCTTTCTGCTTGGCTTCGGCGGCCGCCTCGGCGACAAAATTCCCACCTGCTTCCAGCCCCGTCTCGATGAACGTGAGCTTGCGATACTGCGAACGGTAGCGCGTCAGCTTTTCGTAGAGGTAACGCCCGTTGTCCTCGCCGTACTTGTGAACCATCGCCTCCAGCGGCTCGTCGAACCCGGTCGTGTTGTGGGTCAACTGCGGCACGCCTTGACCGCGCTCCAGCCAGCCGGTCGACCGGAAGTAGGTGCCGGGGTTGGCCTCGAAGTACGCCTGGTAGCGTTCACGGCTGCCCATCAGCAGCGCGATGCAGTCGTGCGCGCGGGGTAGCACTACTCGCGTATGCCGCGCGGCCAGCCCGTCGAGCCCGTTGCCGCAAAGGCCGTAGCCGAGGAGAATCGCTGCGTAGACGCCGTCCGGTGTGCGGTCCACGAGCTCCTGAATTTTCGCCGCCATCGGTTTGCTGCCCAGGTCGTGCAATCCCTTGGGCAGAAATTCCAGGTCCACCTGATGCGGCGAATGCGCGCAGGCATCGCACATCTCGCGGAACAGAACTTCGCAACTGATCAGTTTGAGGCGCATCGGGCGCTCACCAGGGCACGAATGAAGTCTGGAGTGGAACCACAGCAGCCGCCCACAAACGCGGCGCCCGCGTCGCGCAAGGCCGCATAGTGCGAAGCGAAGAACTCGGGCGAGACGTCATATCGAATCGCGGTTCCTTCCATCTTCGGCAAACCCGCATTGGGCTTGATCCAGATCGGGAGATCGCAGGCCGCGCGCAAACGCCGGCAGATGAGCGCAACATACTCGATCCCAACGCCGCAGTTGGCGCCGACCGCATCGGCGCCCGCTTCCACCATCGCCGCGGCCACGGCCTCGGGCGTCGCGCCCATCATGGTGCGGTCCTTGTTCTTGCCCGAGTCGAACGCGAAAGAGGCGATTACCGGCAGCCCCGTGCTCTTGGCTGCGGCCACGGCCAGGCGTGCCTCCTCGATGTCGCTCATCGTTTCCACCAGCAGTGCGTCCGCGCCCGCCGTCGCCAGCGCCGCGGCCTGCGCGGCAAAGGCCGCACTCGCTTGCTCCTCGTTGATCTCGCCAGACATCAGCATCTTGCCCGTCGGACCGATCGAGGCAAACACGAGCGCCCGCCCCGCCGCCGCCCGCTTCGAGATCGCCACGCCCGCGCGATTGATCGCCTCGAGGTCGCCTTCGCCTTTCATCGCGATCGAGTTGGCGCGGAAAGTGTTCGTGAGGATAATCTGGCTGCCCCCGTCAACATAGGCGCGCGCCACTGCTTCCACGCGTTCGGGATGGTCCAGGTTCCAGATGTCCGGCGCCATGCCAGGGGCCAGACCGCGAGCCTGCAACTCCGTCCCCCACGCGCCATCCGTGATCAGCAGGCCGCCTGCCAGCCACTCGCTTAGCCGGTTCACGCCGCCACCATTGTGCGCGTCAAGTGAGCGCTGCCGATTTCGCACCGGCGCTTGAAGATGCGTTGGATGTAGGCGTGCCACGTCGCCATGAGCCGATTTATATCACGACTGCAACGCCACGGGAGCGGCGTCCCGTCACGTGACCAGCTTCGCGTCCTGCTCGACGGTATTATCATGATGATCGTGGACTTGATCAAACGCGGCGGCGGTGGCATCGTGGCGAGCTGCGACGACGGCGTCATTTCCCGGAGGCGACGACATGAATTCTCTTGAGCGCGTGAGGACAGTCCTGGCGGGCGGAATTCCCGATCGTGTGCCCGTGTGCCTGCATAATTTCATGCTGGCCGTGCGCGAAGCCGGTGCCCGCATGGAAGACTACCGCGTCAACCCTGAAGTCATTGCCCGCGTCCATCTCCAGGCGGTGGAGAAATACAAGCACGACTGCATTATGGTGGATACGGACACCACCATGCTGGCTGAAGCCATGGGCGCCGGGTCGGAATGCGCTCCTAACGAACCGGGCCGCATCGTGAAGCCTGCTATCGGTAGCCTGGATGAAGTTGACCGCTTGAAAGTGATTAACCCCGAAACGGACGGCCGTATTCCCGCTCTGCTCGAGGCTATCCGGCTGATGTGCAAACAAGTGGGCAGCGAAATCGCCATACGGGGCAACGCCGACCAGGCCGCTTTCGATCTCGCGTGCCTGGTGCGCGGCGTCGAGGATTTCCTGATGGACCTCGTCGAACAGCCAGACAATCCGCGCATCATCCAGCTCCTGGAGATTTGCTACCAAGGCCATCTCGCCGTCCATCGCGCGCTGGCCAAGGCCGGAGCCCATCTCACCTCGCTGGGCGACAGCTTTTCAGGTCCGGACGTCGTCTCGCCACGCATGTTCAACCGCTTCGCGCGTCCGTACGAGGAACGTCTGGTCAAAGACCTTACCGCCGATGGTATTTTCGTGGTGATTCACATCTGCGGCAACACCAGCAGAATCCTCGACGCGCTGGCAGAATACGAACCCTGCGGCTTTGAGCTCGACTACAAAACCGACGCCGTGAAAGCCAAACAAACCACCGGGAAGCGCCACGTGCTGTTCGGAAACATCGACCCCAGCGGCGTCCTGGCGCAAGGAACGGTCGAACAGGTTCGTGAAGCAACCCGGAACCTTATCTCCGTCTGGAAACCGGGAGGGCGATTCATCCTGAATTCCGGCTGCGCCATTCCGGCGACTACGCCGTCCGAGAACATTCACGCACTGGTTGAAATGGTGAAGGAGTGCGGAGTCTATGACTAGCCGGGGCGTGAGTACAGAGGCGGTGTCCGCCCGTGACAGAGGTTTCAAATGAGTCTAGCGATCAGTTCGCTGAATGAGTTCCTGTTTGGTCACGCTCCCCGGCCCGTCTCGTGTGGCCGTGGGCTCGAACTCGGCAAAGGCACCGTCGTCCCGGAGATCAATTTCACCCTGCCGGCGATGGACATTGACGAAGCGACCTGGCCTGAGGTGCGCCGGCTGTACGCAGAAATGATCGAGGGTGTCTGCAAACGAGCGGCGGAACTCGAAGCGCCCGGCCTGCTGGTCGAATTCGAGACTTTGCCCGCTATGACGATTCGTCCCGAGTGGGGTCGTGAAATCGTTGAAATTCTCGCCACCTGTTTGCATGGTTATTACGAAAAGCACGGTCTGAAAAATGCACTCCGCGTGACTCCCAATGACACGCGTGACTTTTTGTCGCCCTCGCGCATGCGCGATGGCCAATACTGGGAGGCCATGGCTCAACTTTTTGAGATGTCGGCAGCCGCAGGAGCGGACCTGCTGTCGATTGAGTCTACCGGGGGCAAGGAAGTGTGCGATGAGGCGCTGCGCTTCGGCGATCTGCGTCAGACGATTTTCGGACTTGCCATCCTGGGTGCGCGCGATATGGAGTTCCTCTGGAAACATTTGGTTGGCGTATGCAGTAAAGCCAACATTGTTCCCGCAGGAGACAGCGCTTGTGCCTTCGGCAACACCGCCATGGTTTTGGCCGACCAGAAGTTTATTCCGAAAGTGCTAGCTGCCGTAATTCGAGTCGCTTCCGTGCCGCGCAGCCTGGTCGCATATCGAATGGGTGCTGCGGGTCCGAGCAAGGACTGTGCTTACGAAGGCCCTTATCTAAAGGCAATCGCTGGGGTTCCGATTTCGATGGAAGGACGGACCTCGGCCTGCGCCCACTTGACGCATGTCGGCAACATTGCGCAGGCGGTCTGCGACGCGTGGTCTAACGAATCCGTACAGCAGGTACGCTTGCTGAGTGCGTATGCTCCGATCGTCTCCCTTGAGCAGTTGGTGTATGACTGCCGATTGATGAACGCGGCTGCCGCTGGCTCCCACGAGGATGCGATTCGGTTCAGAGACTGGCTCGTGGAATCTGATGCGGCGCTCGATCCCCAAGCCTGGGTGCTGCGTCCTGATGTGGTTCTAAGAATTGCGGAACGGATTGCGGCCGAGCCTACACCCTACCTCCAGACCCGAGTAGCCGCTCGTTGTGCGATCGAAGAAATTGCATCTGCGCACCGGGAGGGACGGTTGCGAATATCGCCGCAAGAGAT
>Ga0326728_10006921_pt1 | contig 29962 bp, 26 predicted proteins | sample MB3enrmetagenome_FD_207602 | JGI IMG/M metagenome (GOLD analysis project Ga0326728, IMG submission 207602) | Lab enriched peat soil microbial communities from McLean, Ithaca, NY, United States - MB31MN | ecosystem: Environmental > Terrestrial > Soil > Wetlands > Peat | place: USA: New York... | reverse complement strand
CCGCCCGCCGGTGTAGGAGCGGCTTCCAGCCGCGACCCGATCGACCGGTAATTTCCGCGTGCAGGGAATTGTATCGGAGAAACCCAGGATGAGTAAAGTCCCTCTTTCGGTGGCCATAATCACAAAAGACGAAGAAGAAGATCTGCCGGGCTGCCTGCAGAGCGTTTCGTTCGCTGCCGAAGTCGTCATTGTCGATTGCGGGAGCGGGGATCGGACGGAAGATGTCGCCGGGCAGTTTGGGGCCAGGTGGTTTGTCGAGCAATGGAAAGGTTACGGCCCGCAGAAAAACAGCGCTCTCGACAAGTGCTCGCACGAGTGGGTCCTTGTCTTGGATGCAGACGAACGTGTCCCCCCGGAAACGGCGATTGAGATAGCCCGATTGGTTGCCGGCGGTGCGACTGCCGATGGCTATTCATTTCGACGAAAGAACCTCTTCCATGGAAAATGGATCAGGTCCACAGACTGGTGGCCGGATGAAGTCGTACGGTTATTCAGAAAAAATAAGTGCAGATTCGTCGGGCTGACGCATGAAAAACCGGTCGTAGACGGCGTAACCGCCAAACTGCGAAGCTGCATAGAGCACTTCAGCTACAGGTCCTACTCGGAACTTTTCTTAAAACTCGATGACTATTCTACCGAACAGGCCGCACAGATGTATTCAGCCGGAAAAAGTGCAGGGCGGGCGCATGCACTTTTTCGTGGATTTTGGATGTTTTTCCGGAATTATTTGCTCAGGTTGGGATTTATTTCCGGTTTCGACGGATTTGTAATTTCCCTTTCAAAGGGAATGGGGACTTTTTTGAAATACGCAAAACTCTATGAATTGAGGCGATTTCCCCCGGAGTCGACAAAGCAGTCGGCAGTGAAGAGTCAACAGTGAACTGATTATTACATAAGATACGGCACTGCCTGTACCACATTATCCGGGTTCCCAATTATCGTTACCGAGTGTTGGTTGGGCCTTTTCGAGAAGCAGCATCCGCACGTATCCAGGCCATTTGTTCCTATACGGATTGGCACGCAGTGGCTCTGGACCGGTAAAGCTATCGGGACTATTGCTTTTCTCCGGGATTGGGACTGTTTTTCCTCTTGAACGCCCAGGCGAGATTGTTCTTCGCCAGCTGGTTGTTTGGATTGATGGCTACCGCTGCACGGCATGCCGCGATCGCGTCATCCCACTGGCCGAGCCTGTTATAACAGGCGCAGATATTGTTGTATGCAGGATCGTATTCAGGCTTGAGCTTAAGCGCTTCTTTAGCTGCTGTGATGCATTCCGGAAACCGTCCGGCATAATAATCTCTTAAACTGAGTTCCAGGAAAGCTTCCGGACTTTTAGCCGTTTCCTCTCTGTTTTGACTCGATGCGATCTGAAAGGGACGCTGTTTGGAAGTCTCAGGTCCGGTATGAGCCCCGCCGAGGTTGAAGACGTTGATATAATAAGCCCAGCAGGCCAGGCACAAAACCATCGAAACCGCTGGAAGGCCAAACATAAGACCGCGTTTTTTTGTCGGCCTCAATGCGTCCTTTTCTTTCCGTGATGCCCCAGGGCCTTCGGCGTTTGGTAAATACGAAGCGCTGTCCTCTATCGCCTTTTCCCTTCCATTCACGGCCCGAAACCTTTCGGCTGCGCGAAGATATCGACCGATCATGAGCAGACAAAAGGCAAAAAGAGCAAAAAGCGGAAGCGCAATGACCAACAGACGGCCAACGCCGAAATCACGGTATACGTTTATCAGCCACATGTCTACACGTGAGTCGGCGGCAAGCAGAGCTTTACTGTGGGCAAGAATGGGTGAAAACTCCGGGATGAAAAGAAAAGCGTTGGAGGGCTGGAAATCGAGGTACTTCTCGTAGAGATCTACGTACCAGAAATTAACCGCAACGTGAATTATCTGCATCCATAGCCCTGCCAATGCAAGAGGCGCCACTGAAAGCCAGGCCTTGCGGTCGGTGTGTTCCATCCAGGGTCCAAGCGGGAGGAGCAGAAGGGGAATAAGGGGCGCCACAAGGCGAGGCCCGAAGCACCACAGCCCTTCCCAGGTATGAAATGTTCCATAGGTGAGTAAGTAGAAAAGCGCCTGAAAAAGTATGAAAAACAATTCAGAAGGAAAGCGGCTGCCGAAAAATGACAGGGTCCAGGGCAGGAGCACCAAAAGCGGGGTGAAAAGAAAAATGCTGTCCCCTGGACTCAGTAGAAGACCATAGAGACCCGTAAAAAGGGGAGTATCGAACTTAAGCGACCCATAGTTGCCGGTCAGATGGAGGGTTTCAAATTTGATGTATTGGTCCGCGGAATGGAGGGCAAAGCCGAATGCCACACATGTAAGAAAAGGTGCCATCTGCCGTACTGCAGCCGACAGGTAACGCAGGTGTGCTCGGCCCACGGGACGCCGTTCCCAAACGACCCACAGGTGGTACAAAACGAGGCCCGGCACAGCGAAAACGGCCGGGAAGCGAAACTGGAGCATCAGCGCTGTGATTCCGCCCGCAATCAAGCGTGCTACCCAACTTGGGCATTGCTTATCCGAAAACAGGAAATAGAAAGACCACAGGATAAAAAGAGCTTCGCCTGGCTGCTGCAAAAAAGTTGTACTGTAAGGGGTGATATAGGTAGTCAGACCTAAAAGCGCAGTTGCAATGAGGCTCCACTTAATCGAAACACCCAGTCTTCGTGAGAACGCAAAAAAGACCGCACAAAGCAGTGCCGTAATGAAACAGTTAAAAAGATTTACAAAAAATATTTCAATATCGCCGCCCCATCGATCCCCAGTTTCTTGCCTTTCCAGGGATGCACCGGCAAATGTCCGTATCCAATCCTGCCTTCCCGCCGCCTCGAAGGTTCGGTGAAGCGCTTTTCCCAATCCGTAGAGGGGCAGAGCAGCAATGGATTGTCCGGAGTTTCTCTCGGAGTAAAGCTTGCCATGCTTGCCGAAAAACCCGTGGTTACTATTAATCGAAAGATTGCCTTCTTCCCAAAGAGACCTTGCCGCCTGGTAAACTTCGACTTCGTCTGTCGATATGAGATGGCCTCGCGTAACCCCGATATACAGAATCGAAAATGCTAGAAAAATCCAGATGCAGAGACGAAAGTTCGAACCTCGCAGGTCAGTGGTTGTGTCCATCTCCTCTCCTGAGTTTGTATTAAGGAACTTGTAAGTAAGTAACTTGCATCTCTTTGTTTGGTCTGCTACGGATCGAGGCAGATTTTTCCGCACTTCCCGACGTTTGTCAAATTTCCTCGCGTTGTTCTCCTTTTTCCGCCATGAGAATGATATTTACCCTCGCAGCATTTTTTTGGCACGGGCCACCTCTTTGAGTGAACATATTACATAAGGTTAGAATCACCCTAAATATGTGACAAAGCAGCGCTGCAAATACAGTGAAAGACAGATTGTAATGGACCTGGGCAGAAAAACAACACAATGTGTTATGTTGGCGCAATTCAGACGGGAATCACGAAATCGTGGTTTCATGTGTAGAAAAAATGTCGGCTGCAAGGAAGAAATCGACTGCCATCAAGGGACCAGAATCATCTCCTGCCGTCACGCGTCTGAAAGCGCGCCTTCAGAGCCTCTATGGCCTTATCGGGCTGTTCGGCGTCAATTACCGCAGAAATGGAAGACACGGCACAACTGAGCGCCAGCAAAGGAATGCCTCCATTTCTCAGCGCCGTCACAAAGGCATCGGCAATTCCGTAGCGGTCGCCAAAATGGGGCCCGTGTATAAAAATGACGGACACCGGGCCTCGGAAAAAAAAGCTGTTGCCTGGCAGGAATTCATCTAGAGTCTCTTTTATCGTTCCGCACCGATCTCTTTTCAGAGCCAAAGAAAAGAGAACGCTCTTTTTCACTGGAGCAGAATTGGAAATCATGAAAGGCAGCTTCAAACCCAATTTGCCCAATTTCGACAAGAACGCTCCAAAACAGCCTGCGTACTCAATTGGCAGAGGAATATTCCACAAATCCAAACCTGTTTGACAAGTAAAACCATAGATCCCGATTATTTGTTCGCTGTATGAAAATCTGACCTCTTTGAGCTGTTGTTCATCCATCCGATAAACAGCCCGCCATTCACTGTAAGAAACACAGGCAGGCAAGGCGAAGGAATCGAAAATACTTTCCATCGCTCCATCAAAATTCGAGGAAGAGACGACAACAGTAACGGCCGAAGGCGAGCTGGCAAAGGTATATGGTTTGACTGCACCCGCATCCATGGCTGAGATCGCTGAAGCAGTCACCTCAGGCTTTTCATCGTGCGGAAATAGAGATATTCTACAAACATTGTTATCTATTGCCGCTGCCTCACACATTTCTGTACCGGCCATCTCAAGGGTACAGCCGGGAAAAGAAAACAGGCTTCTTGCACTCACAGCCGTTATCGATTCCCCAATCGCATTGTCGGCCAAATAGGTAAGCAGCCCTACATTCACCCGCCCCTCGGCAAGGCTCGAGCACATCTGCCCCAGAGGGTCTCCCTCCATTCGGCTCGATAAGCAGAGGTACGACCGATTTTCAACGACTTTGACGCCTCCAAGCCTGATCTTGGGCATTAGCTCCTTTTGAGTCCTAAACAAAAAGCCTCTCTATGCTATCGACGAGAACCTGAGCGTCCACCGGTTTTGCAATATAATCTTCGGCTTCCGTCTCCATCCCCTCCGCATGGGAATAGGCGGTGGACGGCACGGCTTCCCCTACGGCGGTAAGCAGAATTACGGGAATGTCTTTTGTCTTCTTATTCTTTTTCAGTTCGGCGCAAAGAACATACCCGTTCTTGCGCGGCATCATCACGTCAAGGACAAGGAGATCAGGGCGCCTCTTCTGGATCGACTCCTCTCCTTCGATCCCGTCGTAGGCCTTTCCCACCTCATAGCCTTTGCTCTCGAGCATCATCCCGACGGTCTCAACCATATCCGGGTCATCATCCACTATCAGTACATATTTACTCATTCCTGGCCTCCTGAAATGTTGGAAGTAGAGCAACTACCTGAGCGCCGGCAAGAGCACACTGAAAGTGGTTCCCAAACCCGGCGTGCTCTCGACCTCTACAGATCCGCCGTGCGATTCGACAATTCTTTCCACAATTGCAAGCCCAAGACCGCTGCCCCTGACATGCCTCGTTCTTGGGTTCTTGATCCGGTAGAACTTATTGAAAATCTTCGGAATTTCTTCCGGTTCGATACCGACCCCGGTGTCGCGAACCTCGACCTGCAGAAAGTTCCCGCTCGGAACTGCCGATACAACTACTTCCCCACCGTCCGGGGAATAGTTGATCGCATTGCTGATAAGGTTGGAAAAGAGTTCCTCCATGCATCTGGGATCGCCCTCGACGAGAGGCTGCTCCACTTGGATTTCCAGCCTTAACAGGATATTCTGACTCTCCGCCCTGGGTTTCATCAGCCTGATGATATGATCGAGGACTTCAGCCAGATTGACAGGCATGCGTTTCTCCTGCTCTTGACAGCTCTCGATTCTGGCCACGTCCAGCAAGTCGGCTATGAGGTCCAGCAAGTCCTTGATCTTTAATTGAGAACGGTTTAGAAGGTCTCTTTGCCTTTCCGTGAGATCACCTGCAAGTCCTTCCAGCACAACCGCCAGTAGTTGCTCGATCGATGCCAGGGGGGACCGCAGTTCGTGAGAAACCAGCTGTACAAAATTGGATTTTATTTCATTAAGCTGCTTGTAAACGGATATGTCCTTAAACAGAGTTACTGTGCCCAGGATCTGGTTGTCCAATCCAGGTATGGGAGCTGACACCGCATTGATATATTTATCCCCCAGGCTAAATTCTCGGGAAATCAGCCCGCCCTCTTCACAGTGTGAATCCACGATGGCCCTTAAATCTATGTCCAGGCCCTCCGCCGCGATGTCTCCCGGTAATGCGCAAGGTTCCGGCAAAGATGCCGGGAACCCGAACAACCTCATTAAAGCCGAATTGTGAAGCACTATCTCCAGGTAACGATTCGTGACAAGGACTCCATCCGCCATGCAGTTAGTAATGGTCCTGATCCGGCTTTTTTCGACTGACAGGTCATAAAGGTTGCGGACCTGAGTCTCCTGTAATTTCTGGGCGCATTTCTCCAGTTCCCTTTTCTCCAGCGCCCTTTTCACAATGAGGATCAGGTGATCGGCCGAGAATGGTTTGGTAATAAAATCGTAAGCCCCCTTTCTCATTGCCTCCACCGCGGTGGCCACCGTACCGTGACCGGTTATAACTATAAGCGGCAGGTCGGGATAATTGACTCTGACCTCCTCAATGACTTCAAAGGCTCCCATAACCGGCATTAGAAGGTCACAAAGGATTACGTCCGCCGGTTCAGTGGAAAGCAAATCCAGCGCCTCCCGGCCGTTTTCGGCTGTCAGGACGGCATAACCTTCCGGCGTGAGAAGGCGGCGACAACCCTCCCTTATCACCCTTTCATCATCTACAACCAAAATGGTTTGCATGCGATGGACCTTTAAGATTGTATTCCAAAGGCTAATCTCAACTTCAACAGGTGAATTCGATTGTCTTTTGAGGACATTCCAGCGGTAAGGTGACGGTAAATACCGCACCGCCCCAAGAACCATTCCTGACCGACATGCTGCCGCCATGCTGCTGAATTATTCCGTATGCGACGGAAAGACCTAATCCGGTGCCTTCTCCAGGCCCTTTAGTTGTGAAAAACGGCTCGAACACCTTGCTGATGATTTCATCGGCAATTCCTGGGCCGGTATCCGCAAATTCCGCTGTCACCTGCCCGGAAATCGGCTCGAACCTGCTGGAGATGCTGATCTTCCCTTTGCCGGCCATGGCCGTGCCGGCGTTAATTATGAAGTTGATGAATACCTGCTGAAGCTGGCCGGGATCGCCGATCATAGTGGGGATTTCAGTTTGGAGGTCGAACACGAATTCTATATCGTGAAAGAGCGCCTGATGACTCAACAGTTCTGCCGAACGTTGAATAATGGAGTTTATGTCGTAGTTGAATTTCTGATCTACTGACTGCCGGCTGAATTCTAACAGACGCGCCACAATTTCCCTGCAGCGCATGGTCTGATTGATGATTTCTTGAAGGTCCTCACTCCATTGAGGATTCTGCGGGAGCGAATCTCTCTTCAGTATGTCGGCAAATATGAGGATGCCTGAAAGAGGGTTATTGATTTCGTGTGCTATGCCCGCCGCAAGCCTTCCGATGGAGGCGATTTTTTCGGCCTGCATCAGCTGCATTCGGGTCTCTTCCAACTCTTTGAGCATCCGAGCCCGTTCCCTGAGATCTGAAATTATATTTACCGTCCCTATTTCGCTGCCGTCCTTTTCGATGATTGCCGCAGAGAAACCCACCGGGACCATTTCACCGTCTTTTCTGGCCAGGGTTAGTCGCATGGAACTGAGTTTTCCGGGCGGACCGTAATCGCCGCTGCGCATTCGCTGCATATTTTCCTCTGTGAGTTGAGGTCCGACGATATCGTGCAGAAGAACAGGCGCGCTTGTCACTTCCTCGGCGCTGTATCCGAGTATCCGCTCGGCTGAATCATTGTAAATAAGAATATTGCCTTCGAGATCGGCCACTACGATGCCGTCCGCCGAACTCTTGATGATGTTGTTTAGAAAGCTGTTGGCGCTCCGCAGCTCCCGTTCTATTTGAATTTGTTTTGTCAGGTCATGGAAATACATACACGTAATGAAGCCCTTGCCAAATTTGGCGACAATTATGCATGTTTCAAATACGCGATCCTCCCGGCTCGAGTTTGTCCCGGGCTGGATAATGCATAAACGCACTTCCTGGTAGCGGTGCTTTTCGACTTTCAAGGCCAGATCCCGAGTAACGCTTTGTAATTGAAGCGGCAGAAGTCGGCTGACGTCCTTTCCGACCAGATCGTCTTTAGGATGTTCGAGTATTTCAGCCATCTTGGAATTGGCATAAATTACACGGTCGTTTTCATCGACCATCAGAATGCCTTCCTGGGTAATCTCCACAAGCATCCTGATTTTTTGTTCGGCTTCATGAAGAGGGGTGATGTCTCTGAGTGCTTTAAATCCCCCGATCACCCTGTTTTCCAAATCCGTGATCATGGAACAGTGGACCGCCACAGGAATTTCTCTTCCATCGCGGTCATGAACCATGCGCCGCAGTCCGGCCGTAGGGATCCCCTTTTCCATTGCCTGCTTCAGCATGCAATCATCAGTGTGGCAGTTGGAACTTCGCAGCAGTTCGGCGCAACTCATGCGGTTAAGCACGTCGTTTTTGCTGAAGCCCGTCAGTTTCTCGAGGTGGTCATTCATGTAGGTTATAGTCAGGTTGGTATCCACGATAAAAAAGGGCATCGGGAAATGATCGATAACGCTTGCGAACATGTGATTCAGCCCCCTGTCTCCCAACCCCAGAGTGACCGGAGATGCACGCCGCAGTATGAACACGCACCCAACAGGGCTGCAATGGCTGTCGTTTACCAACTGTGCCGACATCAGGCAGGGCAGCCAGTCGCCCGAGCAATCCCTTAAATAGACCTTGAACTCTTTCAGTGTCCCTCGGTTGATACACTCCTCTACCAAAGACATCTGTTCATTCTGTGCACTGCGGAGAACAGCGGAACAGACAGTCGGGTCTTGGTCGGTTAATCTGCAACCTGTAAAATCTTTTGCAGAGTCATTGATGTAGAGAATACGGGAGTGGATGTCCGTAAAAAGCACTGGATCGGGAAATCGGCTGAAGCAGGATCGGAAAAATTCCAAATCCGGCAGGCCGGTTAAGTTCCCGGTCAAGAGGCGCTGGTCTGTTCTATCGGTCTCAGCAGCTTGGGAGCTCATTTCCCCTGTCCTCTCTCGCTGAATACGTTCAATAGGCTCAGGGATGCGCCGAGATGCAATCGATGATCCCCGTTACCCATTTTTCCTTAGGTAAGTTTTTACTCTCGTCAGCAATGTCGGCGGATCGATGGGTTTTTCAATGTAGTCGCTTACCATTAGCTGTAAGCCTGTCCCCAATTCATAGCGACGACGGCCGGCATCTTCCTTCACCGATGACAGTATGATAATTGGAATGTTGCAGTATTTGGCCCACCGGGGATCCTGAAGCTCCTCGCACACAGCAAAACCGTCCATTTTGGGCATCATTAGATCCAGGATCATCAAATCCGGCTTTTCCGCTCTGAGTTTGGCCAAACCTTCCAGACCATCCCTGGCCGTGATTACCTCATATTCATGTGTAGTAAGAACCGCACTCATTGAGTCGAGAATGTCCGGGTCGTCATCGACGAGCAATATCTTTGGTTTTGGCTCCATGTTGTCTCCCATCCCTTAAACTTCAGGTCTTGGCAAGAGGCCTGCTTCCCTTACGATAATAGGCACTATTTCTTCCCAGCCAACCGCCATTATATGAATTCCATGAACCTCTGGGATATCCATAAGCTGCTCGATGATCTCCAGGCTTATTTTCAGTCCTTCTGCCTTGACGTCGCTCGCCTGCTCCAGCCTGGTAACCACCTCATTGGGAACTGTGACTCCTGAAACGTAGTCTCTCATGTAGCGGGCCATACCTGCCGATTTCACCGGTATTATTCCAGCCAGAATATGTACCTGCTCGTCGAGACCGTGTTCTTTTATCGACTTCATCCACTTCGCGAACTTGGCGACATCGAAGACTGCCTGTGTTTGGATGAAATCGGCGCCTGCTTTAACCTTCCTCTCGAGCCTGAACACACGGTATTCAAAGGGGTCGGCAAAGGGGTTTTCCACTGCTCCTATAAAGACAGGGATCTCCCCATTGATTGACTCTCCACAAATAAATTTACGCTCATCTCGCATTTTTTTCAATGTGCTGATGAGCTGTACCGAATCCAGATCGTAGACACCCTTGGCGGTCGGATGATTGCCGAAGGACTGGTAATCGCCCGACAGGCACAGTATGTTGCCTACTCCCAGCGCCACTGCTCCAAGTATATCGCTTTGTATGGCGATGCGATTGCGGTCCCGTACGACCATTTGCAGCACGGGGTCGACTCCGACACGCCTTAGCAATGTGCATCCTGCCAGGCTGCACATCCTGACGATGGCAGTCTGATTGTCCGTTACATTTATGGCGTCAGTAAAATGCTTGAGACTTTCGCCCTTGTGCAAAACCCCCGAAGTTCCCGCCCCCTTGGGAGGACCCACCTCGGCAGTAATGGCAAATCTTCTGCTCTCCAGCACTTTCTCGAGATTAGTTCCTGCTTTCATGGCTGGACATCTCCTCTTTCTTCCAGTGTCGGCCGTGGTTGTTCCTTGGGTAAAGTAAAGGTAAACCTGGCGCCTGTTTCGGATTCAGGGTAGGGGCTTTCAGCCCATATACGCCCACCGTGGGCTTCAATAATCCTTTTGGCATTGGACAGCCCAACGCCGGCTCCCTCTATCGGGGCATCTTTCCCTCGATAGAAGTCGTCAAAGATTCTGGGAAGCTCCTCTTCAACTATCCCCGGTCCGTTATCCATAACCTCAACCACTATCCTTTGGGCCTCCCGGTCGTCCCTCATCCTCAGGGTAACCTTGCCGCCACTCTGAGTGAACTTGACAGCGTTACCGATAAGATTGTTCATCGCCTGGCGCAGGCGGACCCGTTCTCCGGAAACAGGCGGTAGATCCATGTTCCAATCAGCTGCAAGATCTATGTTCTTTTCGGCAGCCCGCTGTCTCACATCTTCTAAAGAGTCTTTTGCTATCTCTATGAGAGAGACTGCCTCAGGTTGCGTCGAAAGGGACTCGGTTCGTGACATGTCAAAGATGTCATCTACCTGAGATTTCAGACCCTTGATTCTGATCACAGCCCTGTCCAGCAGCTTTTCCTGCTGTTCGCTGATTTTTCCTGCATAACCGCCTAAAATCACTTGAAGCAGGCTTTCCACTGCTGCCAGGTGGCCCTTCAGGTCGTGCGACGCAGTCGACAGCATATTGGCAAGTATGTCTGTCGTGCGGCAAAGACGGGAACGCACAAGATCAAACAGCTTTTCCATCAGGCAAAGACCTGAAATCGGGTCCTCAGCCAAAAGAAGCTGAATCGCTTTTCGATCTACTGCAACCGCTGCGGTCTTTTCCAGCGCATAGGCTGAAGCAAGATATTTCCCAGAATCTATTCCTGCCGACCATCCTACTGTCTCGCCCCTGCGCGCCGTCGCGATAGTGGCGCATCTTCGTTTTTGACGTCCGAGAAGACTCACCTCCACTGCTACCGATCCTTGAAGGACAATGTAAATATTCTCAGCCGGATCGCCCTCCCGAAACAGCACATCGCCTGTCTCAAAGGTTGTCTCACGGCTTGATCGGGCTACCTTATCCCTCTTTTCATCGCTCAGGTCCGAGAAAAGAATGGACTCTCCGAGTGCTTTACTTATAGCCTGCAGTTGGGAATTCATGCCTCCCTCACTACTTTTTTACCGGCAGAGTCGGAGGACCGCCGGTAAGACTGACGCTCCAGTTTTTGGGCGGCACGATATCCGTCAGCCGGTCCAGTCTTCCAATTCTGGTGAGTTGCTCGATGATCAAGTGCCACCCGCAGGGTAAGTCGCGTGAGACCTCGCACTTCCCGTCCACCGATCCGCCGCACGGACCATGAAGAATTTGCTTGGCGCACCTGGCGATGGGACAGATTCCGCCTGTATACTCCAGCATGCACTGGCCGCACTCCTGGCAGCGCTCCCCGTCGCGCCATTCTCCATGACGGCCGCCAAGGGAGACAGTATTGCATCCTGGATGGACCACCTTATCCACTATAGAAGCCGCAGCCTGGACGCCGATGCCGCAGCAAAGCATCAAAAGGGAGTCGGAGGCCACTATCTTGTCCTCGTGGGCCTGGAGGGTCATCCTGGTGAGTTGCTCGTTACAGGCGAAATCAATGAGAGAGGTACCGGTAATTGTTTTCCCTTCAGCTTCCAGCCTAAGTTTCATCTCTTTCGCCTGTTGCTCTCCGCCTGTTTGACATCCCTCCGCACAACCCTTGCATCCCACAATGAACACCTTTTCATCGCCGTCGAGGTACGAAAGGATCTCTTCCATCGGTTTCTGTTCACTGATAAGCATGTCCGTCCCTCATTTAGCCAGTTTCCTGGTCTGGAGTAACCTCTTTCAATACTGTCTTGACGACATCTGAGATGCGGCTCCGGAGTTCATCCGAAAGCTCAGTCCCCCATGTTATTTTTTTCGGTTCAACCCCAATGATAACGATCTCTTCAGGCTTGTTGCCTGAAATTTCGCTTAGCTTGAAACTATCCACAAAGCTAAGCTGGTGAATTGAGGTCGTCAGGCAGGTTTCGAACTCTACATCTCCCGGACTGAACCGGTAGATAGCTCCGGGCTCACCGCCCCCGCGGACAGCATCAATGACTATAAGCTTGCTGACGGGTTCCTCCCTCTGCCAGCAATCGGGGACGGTTCCGGCTTCGATGATTTCCACCGGAAAGGTGAAGTTCTGTCCAGCCAACTCCCGCACTACGTGGACTCCTATCCCTTCGTCCCCCAGCAGTTCGTTGCCGACCCCCAGAACCATCACCTTGTTTCTGCACCCTTTGACCACCTGAGCTACCCCACGCGAAATCTTGCCAGGCTTCTACCCCTGGGTTCCATTACATGAATGGCGCAAGCAAGACAGGGATCGAATGACCTGACAATGCGCACCAGCTCGAAGGGATTAGCTTCATCCCTGACCTTGGTTCCAATAAGAGCCTGTTCCAGCGGTCCCGGCTGCCCTTCATCATCCTGGGGGGACATATTCCATGTACTGGGAACCACACACTGGTAGCGGTTAATTCGTTTGTCTTTGATTTCTATCCAATGGCCCAGGGCGCCCCGCGCACCGTCAACGAGACCCATTCCCTCGGACTCTTCAGGGATTTCGTAGGGGACATATGTGGGTTCTCCCGGTTTGAGCTGGAGCAGCCACTCGCCCATGGAATCCGCCAGCACTTTTGCGCAAAGAGCACGCGCCAGATGACGTCCAAGAACGGAGAACAATGCCTGGGGCTGGATACCGGCTACAGATAGAGCCGAATCAACCAGTTCCTTGACGGCCGGTTGGCCTGAAACGTAGCTGACCAAAAGTCTTGCCAGGGGCCCTACCTCGTACACCTTTCCGTCGTATCGGGGGGCTTTGACCCATGAATAACCCTTAGCCCAATTCTCGGTGGGAGCTGTCTTTCCTTCCGCCGGCTTCAGACCGGTGGTAGAGTCCTCATACCAGGAATTGCCGACGTATTCCGCGATCTTTGACGGATCGACGGGCTGCATCTTCAGATCGGCGGAGATCATTCCCGATTTCATGAGCCGGTTTCTGGCAAGATAGTCGGGGTTGGCGCCGTCGAGATCGTAGTTTCCGAAGGAGAGCAGGTTGCGGCAGCCGACTCCTATTTCGAAATAGTCGCTATAGGTTTTTGCGACTGTCAGGACATCAGGCAAGTAGACATTGTTAATGAAGTCCTTGATATCGTTGAGTCGCCACAGGAACGAAGTTATCTTGTCCACTGAGGGGGTCTCGGTGACGCCTCCAGGGACAACGGCAGGGTTGTGGGGAATCTTGCCTCCAAAAATCGCCAGCATCTCCTGGCCTTTGCGACGGACGGTAAGCGCCTGCACGTAGTGGCCGACCAATTCCTGGTCCACACCGGCTGGAAAGCGATAGTCTCCCTCGTAGCGGGGAACGAAAGGTCCAAGCTCTCCCCGCTCGATGAACGCCTTCACGGAGTTCAGGGCGCTGTCTTTGCCCTCATAGGCCGCTACCTTGGTCACATCGACGTAGTCCAAAGCTGCCAGGTGATAAAAATGAAGTATGTGATCTGAGAGGTGAGCTGCGCCCAGAATCAGATTACGGAGAATCCTGCCGTTATCCGGTATTCTGTCTGCAATGCCGAAAGCGCTGTCCAGGTTGAGAGTGGCGGCGATTGAATGGCTCGTCGGGCACACTCCGCAAATGCGCTGGGTAATATGCTGGGCGTCCCGCGGATCTCGCCCCTGGAGGATAAGCTCGATGCCGCGGAAAAGCGTGCCCGTGCTCTTGGCCTCCTTTACTGCGCCATTGTCCACGAGAACTTCAACCTTGAGATGTCCTTCAATACGAGTAATGGGGTCTAACAAAATGCGGCTCATCTGTTCAAACCTCCTCTACCGGCCGGCGCCAATATTGGGCAAACTGACGTCCGGGGCCTTCTGGTATATGGGTGAAACCAGGTCGGGGAAGCCTGGACTGCAGCAGCCTATACACATTCCGCCGCTGCCCACGCACCAGTTGGCTCCGCCGTTCCAAAGCCTGGTGGGGCAGTCGGCGTGAGTTACCGGCCCTTTACAGCCCAGCTCGTAAAGGCATCCCTCATCACTAAGTTTCTTGGCGAATTTCTTCTCGTCATAGTATGCCCGACGCTGGCAATTCTCGTGAATAAGGCTGCCATAGAATGCCTTCGGGCGTCCAAACTCATCCAAATCCTCGGGCTTGGGCAAACCCGTCAACAAAACGGTTGCCACGGTCCCCATGAACCAATCGGGATGAGGTGGACAGCCGGGGACATTTATCGTGGGAGTTTTTATCCCGGCTGAGCGAAAGAACTGGGGCAAGCTGACCGATTGAGAAACGTTAGGGGCTGCGGCTGCGATTCCGCCGTAGGCCGCGCACGTCCCCAGGGCTATCACCGCAAGAGCGTCGGAACCGAGCTCCGCCGCTCTGTCGCCAATTGGGACCGGATTGCCGTTCCTCTCGCCAAGGCTGCAATACCTTCCGTTCCCGCGTGTCGGAATCGCCCCTTCCATCACCAGAATGTACCCACCTTTATGCTGCTTCCATGTGTTTTCCATGGCGGTGATGATTTGCTCCCCGCACCCTGCCATCACTGTGGCTTGGTATCTCAGGCTGACATGTTTGCCGGGGAGGATTTCATCGATGAGCAAATTTTTGATGGTGGGGCTTACCGAGTTGAGAACTGAAACAGGGCATCCCGTGCAGGTGGCCCCTTGGAGCCAAATGACCGGATATTCGAGGGTCTTCGCCATTACTGCTCTCCTTGTCTCGACTTCAGCTAATAATTGATAACATCCGACACTTGTCCACGCTGTCACGAATCACAAGCGAGCTTGCGAAAAAACCACAACAATGTGAGGGTACACTTCCGCAGTGAGCGATAGGAATTGGGTGTGAATTCGCTGCTTATTTCCCGTCGGCCGGCTAATAAATATTCAACGATTGACCCTTGAGGCTGTGGGAACCCCTGGTAAACCTGACACCGAATAGCTGCAGCGTATGAAGAAGATTTTGAGAAGGGATATATGGGAACAGTTCACATGTGCGCCGACCACAAAAGCCGTTGACGGAAAACTGGACGGAGCAATTCGTATGCCAGCTGCACTGCGCGATACGTGTGAGTGATATCGATGGCTTACGAAATTACCTGGCGGTGATTGCAGGATTTCTATGCTGTTACTGAAACTAAAATACGACAATCTGAAACAATAAGTGGACAGTAAAGTGGAGTCGAAGTTGAAGGAAACATCGCTCATGCCCTGCGCCAAACGAGACCTCCTGCCGGTTTACGCGTGACGCGCCATCCCACCTGCGCCCACTCGAAACAGAGCCCTTAAAGCAGTTCTTCAATCTCAATTGGAACACCCGAAAAACATGAAAGGTCCCGGGTGGACGCCTTGCTGCCGAGGAGATTTTCAAGACAAAAAAATTTGCGCTGCAATTAAAAAGTTATTTGGCATATCGTTATCAATCGGTTATTCTAAATACTCGGCGGGTGGTCGTTTCCTTCTCTCATGGCCCCGTGGATGTTCCCGACACACATTCTTTAGAACGCTGTTTTCTAGAATGTGATATACTTCACTACCTGAAGCCCGCCAGATTCGGCCGGAAAGCGTTTCAATCTATCCGGGCGACGCTTACACTATCAATTTCTCCATAAATAGACGATCTGATGCTCTAAAAAGGAGTACGTTAATGACGACTGCCCTGGAATTCAGACCCGACCAGGCCCGCTCATTGGCCGGAGAGGTGATGGCTCGGTCAGGTCAAAACCTCAATGCCTGTTATCAATGCCGGCGTTGCGCATCAGGGTGCCCGGTGGGTGAAGAGACCGGTTACGTAACCCCCGATCGCCTTATCCGGATGATCGTGCTTGGCAAAAGGGAATCGGCCCTCGATAACCCTCTGATTTGGAAGTGTGTCTCGTGCTACACCTGCGGCGCGCGATGTCCCAATGACATCATGACTGCCAGGATAGTCGACACTCTTAAGAAAATGGCCAAGGAGGCCCATGTTCCACCGTTATCCCCCAAGGTGGCTGCTTTTCACGGTAGTTTTATCGCTGCGGCCAGGCGCTCGGGCAGGCTGAATGAACTGGAGTTCATGGGCCGTTACGAGTTGAAGAATACCTTACGAGGTCTGTGGAAGCTGAAGTTCGCAGAAATATTCGATGAGCACAAAAGTCAGGCCGGATTGGGTCTGACCATGCTGAGGAAAGGCAGAATGCACTTTCGCTTCCAGAAGATCAAGGGCAAACAGGAATTCAGGCGACTAATCAGGAAGGGCGGCGAGCGGGCCACGGGCCTCTCGAAGTCCCCTGCATCGCAGGAGTAGAATATGGAGCTAGCTTATTATCCCGGTTGCTCGCTGAAGGCTTCCAGTGAAATTTACGACGCGCAGTGTAAACGGGTCCTGTCAGCCATTGGGATCAACCTGCACGAACTCGATGACTGGAACTGCTGTGGGGCCACCTCGGCGAGCAAGACAGACGATTACCTCGCCATCGCAATGCCGGCGCGCAATTTGGGAATCGCGGATGCATCGTCATACGCCGAATTGGTCATTCCCTGCTCCGCTTGCTACAGTAGAATGCTGGTGGTCCAGAAGGTCCTCGAGTCCGACAGGAATCTTTTGAACGAGGTCAATGGGGAGTTGTCCAAAAAGGTGAGTGGAAGGACGAAGATCCTAAGCATTTTGGAGGCTATCAGGCCTTCGGTTGATTCCGGGGACCTGGCCAAAAGTGTTACCAGGAAACTCGAAGGTCTGAAACCCGCCTGTTATTACGGGTGCATGCTGACACGCTTTCCCTATGGAGTGCCGGTACCGGACAATGTGGACAATCCGCAGGGCATGGAGATCATCCTGAAGACCCTGGGAGCAACCCCTTTGGACTGGAGCTATAAGACAGACTGCTGCGGGGCCTCTGCAGCGGTAAACGACAATGAAACATCGATAAAGCTCATGTCCAAGATCATGAAGGAAGCTACTGCCCGGCAGGCAAACTGTTTTGTGACTACCTGTCCCATGTGTCAGCTCAACCTGGACGTATATCAGGAAAAGGTTAGAGCCACTTACGGCATTACCCGGAGCATGCCCGTTTATTTCATAACCGAACTGATCGGCATTGCCGTCGGGCTGCCACCCTCGGATCTTGGAATGGATCGGCATTTCGTGGACGCTATGGCGTTGCTAAGGGAGTTGAAACTCTATGGATAAGCCATCCTCTGCAGGCGCTCTGAAGCGCGGGTCGGTGGTAATAGTTGGCGCGGGCATCGGCGGGATGCAGGCGGCCCTCGACCTGGCCGAGAGCGGTTATAAAGTACACCTGGTAAGTAAGGAATCCTCGATCGGCGGCACCATGGTCATGCTGGACAAGACCTTTCCCACCGGTGACTGCTCCATGTGCATGATTTCACCTAAGCTGGTGGAGGTAGGCCGCCACCCGGACATCAATGTCATGACTCTCGCGGAGGTGGTCTCCGTTGCCGGGGAAGCCGGGGATTTTTCGGTGAAGGTAAAGCAGCACCCCCGGTACGTGGATATGGACAAGTGCACCGGCTGCGGTATGTGCGAGGAGAAATGTCCAAAGAAAATAAGCAGCGAATATGAACAGGGCCTGACAATTCGCAAGGCCATCTATTCACTGTTTCCTCAGGCCTATCCGAATACCAGGGTCATAGATCGGGACAATTGCACTTATTTCCAGAAAGGCAAATGCAGGATCTGCGAAAAAATCTGCCCGGCCAAGGCCGTCAATTACGAGCAGACCGAGAAGGAGATAGAAATTAACACCGGGGCCATCATCCTCTCTCCCGGCCTCAAGCGATACGATGCCAGAGTGCGGGGCGAACTGGGTTTCGGCCGCTGGCCCAACGTTGTGACTTCCATCCAGTTCGAACGCATACTCTCCGCGTCGGGACCCTACAAGGGTGTCATCCAGCGACCAGGGGACGGGAAACATCCCCACAAGATCGCCTGGATCCAGTGCGTCGGTTCCCGCGATCCCCACAACGCAAATCCCTGGTGCTCTTCCGTGTGCTGTATGTACGCGACGAAGCAGGCGATCATCGCAAGGGAGCATGACCGGAACGTTGAGGCCACAATCTTTTTTATGGAGATGAGGGCGTTCGGCAAGGATTTCGACAAGTATGTAGCAAGGGCGCAGAATGACTACGACGTTCGCTACCAGCGCGCCATGGTTTCAATGATAAGGGAGGAACCCGGGACGGGGGACCTGGTCCTGAGATACTCCAGGGAAGACCAGGTGCTGGTTGACGAGACCTTCGATATGGTTGTGCTCTCTATCGGGCTTCAACCCCACGACGATGCTGCTGCAACGGCCGAGATCTTCGGCATTGAGACTACGGAATACATGTTCCCCAGGACGTCGGAATCTGCGCCGGTGGAGTCTTCCAGGCCGGGCATCTATGTGACCGGCATCTACCAGGGTCCCAAAGATATCCCCGAGACGGTCGTCCAGGGAAGCGCCGTGGCAGGCAAGGCTATGGCCTTTCTGGCAGAAGCCCGGCGTACGGAGACTTCGGTCAAGGAACTGCCCCCGGAGCGCGATGTATCGGGAGAAGAGCCCAGGATAGGCCTGTTCGTCTGCCACTGCGGCATCAACATAGCTCAAACTATTGACGTGCAAGCGGTCGTTAATGCTTTCAAGGACCATCCCGATGTTGCCCATGCCGAGAACATGCTCTACGCCTGCTCCCAGGATAATCAGGAAAGATTGAAAAGCCTCATTAAGGAAAAAAACCTCAACCGGGTGCTGGTGGCCTCCTGCACTCCCAGGACCCATTCGCCCCTTTTTCAGGAGACCATCCGTGACGCCGGCCTGAATAAGTACCTTTTCGAACTGGCCGACATCCGGGAACAGTGTTCCTGGTGCCATATGGGACAGAATGAAAGCGCCACCGAGAAAGCTATACAGATCGTCAGGATGAACCTGGCCAAAGTTCGAAACCTTGAACCGGTGCATACGGAATCGGTGGGGGTGACGCCTGTGGCGCTGGTCATCGGGGGCGGCATTGCGGGGATGACTGCTGCCATTGCCATTGCCGACCAGGGCTACCAGACCCATCTGGCGGAAAGAGAGGAATCGCTCGGAGGTCTTATCAGAGAACTGCGCTGGACTGCCGGTATCAGCGACGTCCAGGCCTTGCTCAAGGATCGGATCGCAGCAGTCCAGGCACATCCCAAGGTCGCTGTGCATACCGGCGTGGAAGTGAAGAGCACTGACGGCTTCGTGGGCAATTTCAGAACAACGCTCTCAGATGGAACCCAATTCGAACATGGCGTGATCGTCGTCGCTGTCGGCGGGAAAGAATATCGCCCCAGCGAATATCTTTATGGAGAAAACGACCGGGTTTTGACTCAGAGGGAACTGGAGAATCGCGTCGCGGACGGCCGGGTCCTTCCGGGCGAGAGCTACGTGATGATCCAATGCGTCGGATCACGGGAAGATCCCCTCAACTATTGCTCCAGGATCTGTTGCCAGGATGCCGTCAAGAATGCAATTGCCATCAGGGAAAAAGACCCGAACAGCCCCGTCGTCATCCTCTACAGGGACATCCGGACCTACGGGCTAAGAGAGGATTACTATAAGAAAGCGAGAGACCTGGGGGTCCTGTTTATCCACTACGAACCTGATAGGAAACCTCAGGTCGTGGCGGCCGGACAGAAAGTCCTGGTCAAGGCATTCGACGGCATGTTGAATGAAGAAGTCACCTTCGAGACCGACTACCTGGTATTGAGCACCGGCTTAAGGCCCCATCCCGAAGCCGCCGATATCAGCCGTATGTACAAGCTGACCTTGAACCAGGAAGGTTACTTCCTGGAGGCTCACGTTAAGCTGCGTCCTGTTGATTTCCCTTCCGAAGGAATCTTTTTATGCGGGTTGGCGCATGCGCCGAAAAACCTGGATGAAACCATAGGCCAGGCATTAGCCGCCGCCGGCCGCGCGGGGGTTGTCCTTTCCCACGAACGTCTGGGGGTCTCAGGCATCGTTTCCAAACACAACCGTGACATTTGCATGTCTTGCCTGACCTGCCTGAGGCTTTGCCCGTTCGATTCGCCATACATCGACGAAGACGGCAGGATCAGTCATAATGAGGTCAAATGCATGGGATGCGGCATCTGCGCCAGCGTGTGTCCGGCCAAGGCCTTTCAGGTGAACTGCTTTAGGGATGATCAGATCGTGCCCATGATCGATGCCCTGACGGAGAGTATGTGAAATGATCAGGAACCTTTCAAGAGAGAGGATCAGCGCATGACCGAACACCATGCAATGGCTGCCGAGCAGGCCGCTGAGATAGAAAGGGTGCAAGAGGCTCCGCCGGATTGGCAGCCGAATATTTTGGCCTTTGCGTGCCATTATTGTGCCTTTGCGGCGGCAGATCTGGCTGGAGTGATGAGGCTTTCTTACCCGACAAATGTTAAGGTAATTCGGCTTCCCTGCACGGGCAAACTGGACCCTTATTACATGCTTCGGGCCCTGGAGCGGGGGGTCGATGGCGTTTTTGTTGCCGGTTGACTCCCCGGACAATGCCATTTCCTGGAAGGAAATACAAACGCCAAAAAGAGAGTCAAATACCTCAAGGCCCTTGTTCCCGAGGTGGGAATCAGTCCGGAACGTATGGAGATGTATAACCTCTCCGCCGCCGAGGGACCAAGATGGGCTGAAATCTGCACTGAATTTACTGAAAGAATAAGGCAACTCGGTCCATCTCCCATCTGGCTGGCGGACCGCAAGCGGGCCGGGAAGGAGTAGCTTGGTATGATTGTCGGCAAACAGAAGCCACTGGAAGAGATTTGGGACATGATCAAAGGGTACCGGAAGATTCTCGTCTTCGGCTGCAACACTTGTGTGGCGGTCTGCCATGAGGGTGGAAACAGAGAGGCTGAAATCCTGGGGTCCCTCCTGCGCATGAAGGCCAAACAGGAGGGAGCGGATATAGAGATCAAAGACGGCGGAATTGAGCGGCAGTGCGAACACGAATACTTTGAAAAGGCCGCCGATGCAATCGAAGGAGTTGATGCCGTCCTCTCCATAGCATGCGGCGCCGGGGTTCAGTTCCTGGGTGAAAAGTTTCCCGGCAAAACGGTCATGCCCGGGCTCAATACGACCTTCATCGGGGTTGTGGACGCCCCGGGAGAATTCAGCGAGCGCTGCATGATGTGCGGAGACTGCATTCTTCACCTCACGGGCGGAATCTGTCCGATCACCCGCTGTTCGAAGTCCCTCATGAACGGCCCCTGCGGTGGAAGCAACAAGGGCAGCTGTGAGATCAGCCCCGATGTTCCCTGTGGATGGCATCTGATCCATGACCGTCTGAGGGCCCAGGGTCGCATAAGTCTCCTCCAGGCTTTTATTCCTGCCAAGAACTGGATCACTTCGAGGGACGGCGGGCCGCGCAAGCAGGTTAGAGAAGATATGAAAACGGAGAAGGAGACTGTCGCAGGCTAGGCGGCGTGATCTGAGCAGAGTCGCTTTTATTCATGGCTAATCAGAGAGGAAGTCCTGGGATGAGTGAGTTGAAGTCCGGAAGCAATTTGGAGAAAGTTCTCAAGGCGGGGCATTTTGCCTTGACCGGAGAGTGCGGTCCCCCTAAGGGAGCCAATGTTGGGCATCTTAGAGAAAAAGGGGCCCACCTGGTAGGGATGGTCGACAGCGTTAATATTACGGACAATCAGACGGCAGTCGTTCGGATGTCGAGCTGGGCGGCTTCATTGATCCTCATGCAGCTGGGGCTTGAGCCCAATTTTCAGATGGTCTGCCGGGATCGCAATCGTCTGGCCATCCAGAGCGACATATTGGGCGTCTACTCCCATGGAGTCCGGAATATGCTTTGCCTCTCGGGAGATCATCAACGATTCGGGAACCACCCGGAGGCGAAGAATGTCTTCGACTTGGATTCAATGCAACTGATCAATCTGGTCAAGACAATGAGGGATGATGGCAAGTTCCTCAATGGTGAAGACATCGATGAGAAGCCGAATCTTTTCATTGGTGCGGCCGAGAACCCATTTGCCGAACCCTGTGAATTCAGAGTCCATCGTCTGGCCAAGAAAATTGCAGCTGGAGCTGATTTTATACAGACACAGTGCATTTACAACATGGAAAAATTCCGGGAATTCATGAAACAGGTCGTGGACATGGGCCTTCATGAGAAATGCTACATCCTGGCCGGTGTTACCCCCATGAAGAGCCTCGGTATGGCGCGATATATGGCCAAATCTGTCCCGGGCATGGATGTGCCGGATTCCGTGATCAAGAGACTTGAGGGGGCAGGCAAGGGCAAGGTTGCCGATGAAGGGATTCAAATTACCCTTGAGCAGATCGAAGAATTCAAGCAAATGAAGGGCATTGCAGGTGTCCACCTGATGGCTATCGAGTGGGAACACAAGGTCCCCGAGATTGCCGAACGGGCCGACCTGCTGCCAAGGCCCAAAGTTTAATCAGCCGCCGGATAATCGCTGCAATTGGATAGATCATTGTTTGGCGGGGGGCTGCCATTCGCAAACTTATAAGTGTTTGAATGCAGTGAGTCTCCGCACAGCACGGTTCCGGCAGAGCATTTGAGCCGGAATCCACTGGTTTGAGTGCGGAATTGGCAGTCCTCCGGGAGACGATTCAGCGGGATCGATTTCACGGTTTCGCTCTCCCATCGAAAAGAGGAGGTGTGGGTACATTATACCGGTTGGTTGCCGGAGAGCAGGCATAGGCCTGCAATCCCAGTAGGCTCCAAATGTGGCAGGCGCCGGGCATAGGAGCCTGTGGCGCTTTCTGTCCGGTTTTGTTTTTCATAGTGCCGCCAAGCCTTCTGAGTCCTCAAATCTGCTGACAACATCATGAATAAGGGGATTTCCCGTCTCGAAAAGTTCGCACGCAACCAGGTGCGAATAGAATGAAACTTTTCATCGTCACATGGGGAATGAAACGCTGCATCTAAAAGCTTTTGGTGGGCTGCAGCCCACCTGTCAGCCTCACCCTCCCAGCTCTTTTCATGGTTTCAGGTGTCCATAGCGGACATGAACGACTGCTTCTCCTAAATTCAAACTCATCTTCGACTCCGCTCGGGCGTGGGCGATAGTCTCTTATGCTGAAGATGGCGTGAAGCGCTCGATCTGAGCTCCGGGTCCTGTCTGCTGCGCAAAGTTCGGCAGCAGGCGCCTGACCCATGCCGGCTTCGTAACTATTGCATTTGCGCTTAGCGAACGGTAAATTCTTGTCCGCGCCACCTCGAGAAATTGTCTGTGGCCGTTTAATCTGGATTATCCGTGAAAATGCCTGAGAATAATGCTGCGTTAGTCCCAACTATATGATATTATGTGATAAATTCGTCAGAAGGAGGAGAAGCTTCAAGCGTGCGGTTGGTGACAAACTGAGGGAAACCATTCGGCCCGAATTTGACCGCTCCATCAGCATTGATTTTCGGGGCGCAAAGATCACCAGGGACAAAAGGCAGCAATACATTCAGTAATGAATTCATTGGCTAAATTTGATTGCCTAAATACCTGTTCTGAATTATTTCATGGGCCTATCCGGCAAAGACAACATGGTTGTATGGTCAGCCCATAACCCATGAAGCATCGAAGCTCTTTTATGTTATTTTTTTTCCTCAAAGGCATCATCATCGGATTTTCGATTGCGGCGCCGGTTGGTCCTATCGGCTTGCTTTGTATTCAACGATCCCTGAATGAAGGGTTTAAAGTTGGGCTGCTCACGGGATTGGGTGCTGCAACAGCCGATGCCCTCTATGGATTAATCGCGGGATTTGGTTTGACCGCCGTATCGGCGTTTCTTGTTGCATCCAAATCCTGGATACAACTGTTTGGGGGATTGTTCCTGATCTATTTGGGAGCAAAGCTGTTGAAAACGCAAAACGAGAAATCTGCTGTGCTTAATTCTGTGTCGATTTCGCCGGCGAAGGCTTATGGGACCACCTTCGTTTTGACCTTAACCAACCCGATGACGATCCTGTCTTTTGCCGCCGTATTTGCCGGGTTGGGCGTGGGCGCAACAGGTACCAACCACATCCAGGCCACTTCAATCGTTACTGGCGTATTAATCGGATCGTCTTTATGGTGGTTTTTTCTGAGCGGCGGCGTTGCATATGTACTTCACGGAAAAATTGGCGATAACGGGATGCGTTGGATAAATATCCTTTCCGCCTCCGTGATCTTGCTTTACGGATGTTTTGCCTTGTGTGCGACCGGGCGGCAATGATGAGGAAAGCTGAAAGCATCGCAATTTGGAGAAATAGTCGGCTTCTTTCGGCTTGTTGAAAGCATCTCTTGGGCTGCGCACCCGGATGACAGTTATCCGGGTCACCCGCCTGTGCCCGCCATACTGGGTTGCTACCCTGAACTGCTTGAGTCGCCCGACATGTCTTATTATTAAGAAAATACCCGCCAGGAGGTGGCTGGGCATATATTTTGGCGGGAGGTCGAAGGTGAATTTTCCGGATTTAAATTAACGTCAATGACCGATAGCCGGAATTCAAAGGAATTTAAAATGGGAAAACCAGTTCGATTTGTCGGGGCAGGTCCAGGCGACCCTGAACTCATTACGGTCAAAGGAATGCGATTTCTTCAGGAGGCTGACCGAGTGGTATATACCGGCTCTTTAGTTCCGGAAACACTTCTCAATTTTTGTAAGAAAGATGTTAAGGTTTATGATAGCTCTTCATTGACGCTTGAGCAGACACACGCTCTTCTCAAGGAGGGGTTCACGGCGGGAGAATGCGTGGTTAGGCTTCATACCGGCGACCCGAGCCTGTACGGGGCTATCAATGAACAAATAGAACTTCTCGATCGTGATGGAATTGCATGTGAGGTGGCGCCCGGAGTCTCGGCTGCTTTCGCAGCCGCTGCTGCAATGAAACAGGAACTTACCATCCCGGAGATCTCTCAAACTGTTATCCTGACCCGGCTCGGGGGCAGGACTTCAGTGCCGGAAAAAGAGAAACTGGCAGCCCTGGCGTCTCACCGCGCAACCCTGGTCATTTACCTGAGCGTGCAGCGTATTGAAGAGGTCGTGGTACAGCTTAGGGCGCACTATCCGGCAGACACCCCGGCGATAGTAGCCTACCGGGTCAGCTGGCCGGACCAGAGGCTGATCCGGGGCACCCTTGAGAATATTGCCGCGAAGGTGCAGGCTGAGAATATTTCGCGCCAGGCTGTCATCCTCGTAGGTGAGGTATTCAAGACAAAAGGTCCGGCAGGCGAACCGATCAAAAGGTCCAAGCTCTATGACGAAACGTTCGGTCATCAATTCAGGGATGCCGCTGCGGAACGGTAGCGGGAAGCGGGGAGCGGGAAGCGGGGAGGGGGAAGCCAGAGTTGCGGCGAAAGGGAAGACGGCGGTTCTCGCCCTCACCCGGAGGGGCGCTGAACTGGCTTCCCGGATCTGCGCACAAATGCCTGGCTGCTCTTGTTTTTGCAATTACCGATACGCTTTATCGGGAATGACTCATTTTGCCCATATATCCGAGGTCTTCCGGTCTGCCTGGCGCGAATGTGACTCGATCGTTTGCATAATGAGTTGCGGAATTGCGGTCCGAATGGTTTCGCCTCTTCTCGATAACAAGACGGTAGACCCTGCGGTTGTCGTTCTGGACCAGGATGGACGGTTCGTGATAAGCCTCGTTTCGGGTCATATCGGCGGCGCAAACAAGCTGGCACAAAAAGTTGCTTCGATCACCGGTGGCCAGGCCGTCATCACTACGGCTTCCGATCTCCAGAACAAGCCCGCTATAGACCTTGCAGCAAAGAAAGCGGGTCTTTATATCGAAAACGGCGGAATATTAAGCAGGATCCAGGCCGCCATCCTCGATGAAGAGCCTCTATGGATATTTGACCCCTGTGGCCTTCTTTTGGATCATCTTCCGGCGGACCACGGTTTGCGGGTGATCGGTTCCGAGGAGGACACGGGCGCTCTTCGAAAAAGTCTCGGGATATGGGTTTCAGAGTTGGTCTCCCCGCGAGGTGTAAAATGCCTCAAGCTTCGGCCTGCCAATCTCGTGATTGGACTAGGCTGCAACAGGGGAACTACCTCAAAGGAGATCGTCGGATTTATCGATAAGAACCTTAAGCAAAACGGACTCAAGGCCCTTTCGATAAGAAATTTCGCGAGCCTGGACCTGAAGTCGGACGAGCGTGGGCTTCTGGATGCTGCAAAAGCATTCGACAGGCCGATTTACTTTTGCGCCCGCGAACAGTTAGAGGGCATTTTCGTTCCGAATCCGTCGGAAACGGTTGCCCGGCATGTAGGAGCGGAAAGCGTATGCGAAGCAAGCGCCCTTTGGAGCGCAAAGACAAAGGAATTGCTGGTGCCCAAACGGAAAGCGGGAAACTGCACGTTGGCGATCGCCAGGGTAAGCTCTCAATAATCAGCCTTGGGCCGGGATTCAGGTCTTATACGGTGCGTGAAGCGCTCGATGCGCTGGAGTGTGCAGAAATTGTTCTTGGGTATAAGACCTACCTGGATCTCATCCCAGACCTCGTGAAGGACAAAACGGTCATTTCGAGCGGAATGCGAAAAGAGGTGGAACGTTGCCAGGCGGCAATTGATTACGCCTTGTCCGGACGGAATGTCGCTTTGATCTCCAGCGGCGATGCGGGGATTTATGGAATGGCCGGGCTTGTTTTGGATATCTGCAGAGAAAAACGAATCAATGTCCTGGAATGGAATGGGGAAAACCCGGGTGGGACGCCGGGGTTCTTCATGAGAGTCATTCCCGGAATTCCCGCGTTCAATGCCGCCGCCTCCATTCTAGGCGCACCGCTCATGAACGATTTTGCGGCGGTGAGCCTTAGCGACCACCTGACTCCATGGGGAATCATCGAAGGTAGACTGTCGGCAGCAGCACAAGCGGATTTCGTTCTCGCTATATACAACCCACGGAGCAGGAGCAGGCCTGATTCGCTTGAGAAAGCACGCCAGGTAATCCTTCGCCACCGGTGCCCGGAAACTCCGGCGGCAATCGTTCGCCGGGCAATGCGAGAAGGACAGTGGAAGTTTCTGACCACACTGGCGCGCCTGCCGGTTGACCAGGTGGATATGCAGTCCATGGTAATCGTCGGAAACAGCCGGACTTATGTTTGGAATGGCTGGATGGTCACCCCAAGGGGCTATCTGGATAAGTACGATATATATTAAATACCTTTTATAAATTTAACCCCTTCAAGGCTTCGCTTACCGAAAGCAGGATAGTTTCAATTGATGCCGATCCCAGTCCGAGTTCTTTAGCGCTTTCCGTATCGGCCAGGTCCAGGTCGGGTTTTCGTGTGGGACCTACAGCAAGTTTGTGACAAATCGAGTTGGCCAGGCTGACAATTCGAGTGAGTTCCATTGCTGTCCCCGTTTGTGCCTGCTCAGGCTGGTGGTGGTTTCCGATGGCTTCTTCGATATCGTTGGAAAAGCGCCATTTGTCGGCCATTAGCCCTCCGACATCGGCATGGGAGAAACCAAATCTTCGCTGTTCGACTTCGAAAAAATCAACGCCTTCGTTATAAACTTCCTCCATGATCTCCCGCATTGCCTCGGGTGCCCTCAAGAAAAGCGCAGCCTTTCCAACATCGTGCATAAGCCCGGCGAGATACGCTTCTTCGCCGCGTGGAAAGCCTGCATCGTGACCTATTTTTCGGGCCGCCAGGCCACAACCGACAGCATGTTCCCATAGAAGCTTTTCTGCAAGACCGACACTCGAAAACATGCCCTTGAGGACCGCAGTTATGATGAGAGATTTGATCGAGTCGAATCCCATGAACATAACCGCGTCACGCAAAGTGGATATGGAACGCGAGGCCCCGTAGTATGGTGAATTGGCAACTTTGAGGACCCGGGCAGAGAGCGCCTGGTCTTTGATAATAAGCTGGTGAATTTGACCCGGTGTGGAGTTGTCATCCGAGAGTTTCTCTAAGACCTGAGCGGCAATATGTGGCATCGGCGGCAGGTCTCCGGTCACCTCGGCAATCCTGGCTGCCTTGGAGCATTCAGGCCTCGAGGGTGCGGGCTTTACTGCCGGCGTAACATGCGAGACTGTCGTCATTTCAGGCTTCATCTTAACTCCGTCATTCGGGGAGTGTGTTTGTTGCGGATCGGGGTTGTCACCACGATTAATCATTCGGCATCAGGAGGGATAAAGTTCAGCAAAATCGTGCCATCTTCGATCGGCGAAGAAAGCCGGGGGCTGTCCGAAAATGTTCGAGAAACAGGGAGCCGGTTACTTCTGCTCAAAACAACCTGTTCTTTGAAGGATGGGACAAAGATTGAAAAATTAAATCAGTCTAGCCTTGCTCTTGTTCCTTTGCAATCACTTGTTCCTGGGGAATCGCCGACTCGCTGTGAGTTTCGGCCCTGGCTCGGCTCAGCGTCAATTGCTCTTCAAGCTGTTTTTTCTCCTGTCGCTCGCGCTTGAGGTTGCGCCGAGTTTTGAAATGAGGCTTCAACATGAGCGATAAACCGATAATTAATCCTATCAGCACTGAAAGCAGAATCACCGGATACAATTGAAAACTTACCGTGCTGTGCTGCTCATTGAAATACAGGTTGAGCTTGAAACTGACTGGTTGGGTCCAGGTCAGCATGTTTTGATAAATGAAAAGTCCGATCAGGCAAAGCACAGCCAGAGTTATGAGCAGCTTAAACAGCCTCATCAACGCTCTCCTTATTGAAGTAGGGTAAGAGTTTGCAATAGGTTTGCCGTATGTGTTCAGGAATACTTCGAATATCTGCCAGAGCGGCCATGAAGTTCGTGTCGCCTCGCCACCTGGGCACGATATGGAAGTGCAGATGTTCCTCATAGCCCGCGCCGGCCTCCCGGCCGAGATTCAAGCCAATATTGAATCCATCGGGGTGCATAACCTTTTTCAATATGCGTGTGGACCTCTTGATCCAATCCATGAGGTCCTTTTCCTCGTGTTCGGTTAGTTGGTCCAGACTCGATATGTGTCGCCAGGGGGATACGAGCAGATGTCCGTTGTTATAGGGAAACCTGTTCATCATCACCATTACGAGGCCGCCCCTGTGAAGGATAAGACGCTGCTCGTCGGACTGATCGTAATATTCGGGGCAGAAGATACAACCAGGCAGTTTATTACCCAGAATATATTCAACGCGCCATGGCGCCCAGAGATTGCGCACCGGCCACTCCTGAATCTCTAACTCGCAGGGATATTTATTATTTCCGCTTCGATTCCATCACTGATTCTTAATATCCCTATGGTTTTTTGGTAAGACCCCCGCCCGAGGAATACCGACCCCGGGTTGAACCAGAGCAACCCTTTCTCGCGAAAATTCAACGGTTGATGAGTATGCCCGAAAAGAATGGCATCCACATCGGTGAACTCTTGTCTGAGTCTTTGGCGAATTCCACCGGGTGGTCCCCACCCATGGGCGATCCCCAGGCGAAATGCGCCCGCCTTCACGATCTTTCGAGCAGGCAACCGCTGCTGAATCGAATAATCGTCCATATTCCCGGCGACTGCTTCAAGCGGATACCGCTCCATGTAGTCCAACACTTCGACTCTGTCCCAGTCCCCTAAATGAATAATCATATCGGCGCCTTCGCAGAACTCGGAACACAATGCTTTGAACTCGTCTGTCGCTCTGCTGAGGTGAGTGTCGGACATTACCACTATCTTCATCGCGCCGGGCATGCCGTCCTCGATGGGGCGCCGGGACAGAGCGCAAAAAGGCGGAAGCATAGCTCGGTCTCGACCCGG